>Ga0233431_1000574_pt1 | contig 78090 bp, 51 predicted proteins | sample SI_118_April2016_FD_179867 | JGI IMG/M metagenome (GOLD analysis project Ga0233431, IMG submission 179867) | Seawater microbial communities from Saanich Inlet, British Columbia, Canada - SI_118_April2016_200_MG | ecosystem: Environmental > Aquatic > Marine > Inlet | place: Canada: British... | reverse complement strand
GCAAATGAAAAATAGTAGTAAAACAATAAAAAGCCGGGTAACCCTTCGCCGGGAAGCCTTTAAAGTGCCTGAGCCGTGTGCCGGGAAACTTGCACGCACGGTTCTTAGGGGGCGTAAGCTACCCGGTTGCCGCATACCATGAAAATAGCATATAAGAATATAAGAGCACAATTAGTTCAATTCTTCATTATTGGAATTGTCATCTCTTCTTGTACGAATAAATCAATTGACCAACGCTCAGTTACAATTGGAAAAAATGAGATTGGAATTGTTCTTACGAATGGAAAGAAGTCTGTATTAGAATCTGGAAGTTTTAAAGTTGACTCTTTCGAAACCTTAATCATTTTAAACAAAGTTGACTCACTTTCTATTGATGAATTTGAATTCATAGATTTTAAAGCAAATCCGTTGTTATGTGAAGCTAAAATTGTGTTCTCACTGAAAGCTGAACATGTCAAAAACATCACAAATGACCTCGATTGGGTAGAAGACATAAAGTCCTATAAGAAAAAACTACTGTATCTAAGAGTAAGAGACGAGATTAGAATTACTGCAGGGAATTTTGAGACTAAGGACCTCATTCAAGAAAATTTCCAAAAGAATTCGAGTCTTGAGGACCTTATACAAAAGAGGTTAGAGAAATATGTGGACATAAAATCCCTTAACTTGAGAATTTATGAGAAACAGTAAGTACGACGGCATAATCGAGTAGGCGGCTGATGGCAAAATAGCCACCAGTACACCTCTCACACCACTAAGCGTACGGGTCTCGTACTTAGCGGTTCATCAAGCAAAAGAAAATTTGAACTGATGTTCAGTTGGCATATCGGGATTAAAGGAAAAAAGACAAAAATACTTTGCGAGCATACAGAATTCTTATATTTTTGCAAAAGTATTTTTAATTTAAATTAATTCATAACAAATTCAATCAATATTAGAACATGAACCGAATAAAACAACTGAAATATACGCACTTGTACCAAGCACAAAATTTAATGATATTGTTAATCCTTTCGACGATATTGAAATTAAAACTAAAAAATATTAAAGAAATAAACGGAATTTTCATTATATACTAATGTTATATACAAGCACAAGCAAAATCAACTCGACACTATACTCAAAAAATTATTTATGAAAATATTGAGAAAGCAAGAATCATTAATTGAAAAAACCAAACAGACTAAAAGAACTATTATAATATTGATTCTACTAATTGGATTTGGAATATCTGTTAATGCTCAATCTGAGAAAACTAATCATCTAGGAATAAATCTAATCTCATTATTTGGAAACACAATGGAATTAGGATATGGAATAATTACTAAGCCGAATTTATCTTTTGATATTTATTCAGGATATGTCTTCAACAGTAAATTGAGTAGTCCATTTAAAAAAGGAACACAATATGATTTAGAAAATAAATCAGGATTTTTTATAAAAATCGGTGCAAGATATAATTTACGGAAAGACTTAAAGAAACTTGCTCCATTTATTGGACTTAATATTGTAAATGCCATCGCTATTGAAAAAGGAATTTATGACCCTGATTTTGATAGTAATACACCTAATGAACCAGTAGTAAAAAACTCGTATAATTTGGGACTTAATGGAGTTATTGGAATTACAAGCCCTGCAATAAAACGAATAAATGTTGATTTGGGATTACAAATTGGAACTACATTAATAAATAATCTCCTTGACTTTCATAGTTATATGCCAGGAATGGGAGTTAATCTTGGAAGTGGATTACGAATACAAGGAATACTTAGAATTAAATATTTGATAATATAATGCCTGTGTGTAATATAGCTTTGCAAGCTTTTTTTTCTTTACTTTTTTCTTGATAAAAAGCAACAAAAAATCAAAAAAAAATGATGCTACGACCCACATGCCAACGCCCGCCATTTTTTAGGACGAGTCAGAGTCACATATAATTTTTAACAAAATTATTTTGGTGGGAACAACTATTGAAAATTGCCTGTAAACAATGAAATTCTCGTTTTCTGCAAATTATTATCTCATTATTGAGTTTGCAGTAACTATAATGCGGTGGTGGCATCAGAGAATTTTGGTTCTTTTTATCAAGAAAAAGAAAACAAAATTAATCTAAATTGTTAATATTCAGTACGCAATAACATGTAAAAACGCAAATCGGACTTTTAGCCTTTTACAAATTCAATTTACCTTTAGATGACAAAAAAAGGTTATTTTCATAAAACTTTCGAAGGAGTTTGTTTCCTAAGGTTTTCGAAGAACAGCCTATGATAATGCAATTTAGCATTTTAGCTTACAGATAGCTATCACCAAAACATTTCTCTTCAGTACCTCAAAATAAGATTTAACCGTAATTTGTGAATATTTTTGGGTATAACTATTTGATATTCAGGAATTATAATTATACAACCCTTCCAAAATTGCAATACTACCTTTTTTTTGCATATTTGTTTTTTTAATAAATTAATAAATTGGAGAGAGAAATATGAAATGAATTCCGGAAAAAATTATTAGCATCTGATAAGTGTCAGAAACTTGAAGTTAATATTAGCTTTCTCTGTGATACTCACAAAAATTAAAAAAATCAAATGAAAGATAAAATAAAACAAAACAAACAAAATGCAATTGCCTTTTACAAAATGGCATATGAAGGAAATCCAAAAGAAGCTGTCAGTTTATTTGTAGGTTCCGAATACATTCAACATAATCCTTTAGTTGGAGATGGCACTACACCATTTATTGAATATTTCGAAAGAATGGCAAAAGAATATCCGCGTAAATCTATAGAATTTGTCCGAGCTATTGAAGAAGGAGATTTGGTTGCTCTTCACACACATCAAATTTGGCCGGATAATTTTGAGTATGTTACAATGGATTTTTTCAGATTCGATAAAAATGGCAAAATTGTAGAACATTGGGATTCAATACAAGAAATACCAAAAAACTCGGCTAATGAAAATACAATGTATTAAACAATTACAACTTCTACTATTAAATCATTAGAGAAATAGTTTTCAAAAACATGCAAATAAACCTACACTATAAAACCGACAGTTTCTGCTCCCGAGACACAAAAATTAATCACAATTAAGCAAATTTTCATGAAAGAATTAAATCTAATTTCCACCAATAATTTGGAGAGAATTATTGAAGATACAAATGTTAAAATCATTGATATACGCCCTTTAGACACATACAATGGCTGGAAACTAAAAAACGAATTACGCAGAGGACATATAAAAAATGCTAAATCATTGCCTCTTAAATGGTTCAATTATATGGATTGGATCGAAATAGTAAGATCGAAGCAAATTTTACCGGAACATAAAATAATTATTTACTCTTATGATGATAAGGATAATTCTGTTGCTGCAAAAACCTTTATTAAATCAGATTATAAAAACGTTTTCGTTTATCAGGACTTTTTAAAAGACTGGGTAAATAATCCTGAATTACCAATGGAGCATCTATCAAGATACAAAAATCTTGTATCGGCCGAATGGGTAAAAAAGTTAATTTCAGGTAACAAACCAGATAATTACAATAACAACAAATATGTAATATGTCATTCTCATTATCGAAACCGTGACGCTTATCTTTCAGGGCATATTCCCGGAGCTATCGATATGGATACCTTAGCTTTGGAAGCTCCCGAAACCTGGAACAGGCGTTCTCCTGAAGACATAAAAAAAGCTTTGGAAAGTCATGGAATTTGTGCCGACACAACTGTAGTTTTATATGGCAAATTTATGTCTCCCGACAATAATGATGAATTCCCCGGAAGTGCAGCCGGACATATCGGAGCTATTAGAAATGCTATGATTATGTTATATGCAGGAGTTAAAGATATAAGAGTGCTTAATGGAGGTTTTCAATCGTGGAAAGATGCAGTATTTGAAGTAGTTACAGACGATGTTCCGAAAAAACCGGTTAAGGATTTTGGCACTAAAATACCAGCTAAACCAGAAATTATTGTAGATGTCCCCAAAGCCAAAGAAATGATAAAAGCTACAGATGCCGACATAGTCTGTGTAAGAAGTTGGGCAGAATATATTGGCGAACTAAGTGGCTACAATTATATTGTGAAGAAAGGCCGTATTCCCGGAACAGTTTTCGGAAATTGCGGAACCGATGCTTATCATATGGAAAATTACCGCAACCTTGACCACACAATTCGTGAAGCACAAGAAGTGGCAGAAAACTGGAAAGAAGTGGGAATTACTCCCGATAAACATCTGGCATTTTATTGCGGAACAGGTTGGCGAGGCAGCGAAGCATTTTTTAATGCCTGGCTTATGGCTTGGCCTCGTGTTTCAGTATTCGACGGCGGATGGTTCGAATGGAGTAACAATCCTGATAATCCTTTTGAAACCGGAATTCCAAAAAATGATAGCGAATGATTGAACAATTTATAAAAGACGTTGACGACGGATTAAGTAAAAATCTCAAGACCTTATCTTCGAAATATTTTTACAATAAAAGAGGTGATGAATTATTCGTGAAAATAATGCAACTTCCGGAATATTACCTTACAAATTCTGAATTAGAAATATTTAAAACACAGTCGGGAAACATTATAAGAAACTTACATTTAGAACCTACTGATTATTTCGAACTTATTGAGCTGGGAGCCGGAGACGGACATAAAACCAAAGAACTGATTAAAGCATTGTTAGAAAAGAATTACAATTTTGATTTTTTGCCAATCGATATTTCTCACAATGCTTTGAAGCTAATTGAGGAAAATATAAAAACCAAATTTCCGAATCTTTCTTTAAAGAAGAAACAAGGTGATTATCTTCAGGTTCTTGATTCTTTGAAAGTAAGCAAACAGAAGAAAGTAGTTTTGTTTTTGGGTTCGAATATTGGAAATCTTGATGACAAACAAGCAGCGGAATTTATTTACAAACTTGGAGCAAACCTGCAAGCTGGTGATAAATTGATACTTGGAGTAGATTTAATAAAGTCAGAATCTATTGTTTTGCCGGCATACAACGATTCTCAGGGCATCACCAAAGAGTTCAACCTAAACCTGTTAAATCGCATTAATACAGAACTTGACGGAGACTTTGATTTGAAAAAGTTCGATCATGTTCCAGAATATTCAGAAAAAGAGGGTTACGCCAAAAGCTATCTTGTGAGTAAAAATGATCAAAAAGTAAATCTAAAGAAATCAGGGAAATCCTATACATTTAGAAAAGGTGAACGATTACTTACCGAAATTTCAAGAAAATATAATGATGCCATAATTCAAAAATTAATTCGAAATACCGATTTTAGTTTGCTTTTCAAAGCAACTGATGAAAAACAATATTTTGCCAACTATATATTTACCAAGATCTGATAATGAAAATTTTTAAACTTTAGCTAAAGTGTAACAAAATCACATTCAGTGGATAATTAGAGCATTTACACACTATAAAAAGAAAAAATGAAGAATTCACAAGACCAAATAAATGAGCTTCTTGAAAAGCTGGAAATCCTTTCAAAAAAGCAATACACCTTTTCAAGAGAGATACATAATTTACGTACAGAAATAAACAAGCTGAAAACTTTCGAAGCAGAAACTTCGACAGAAAAAGAAGCAGAAGAACAGGATATAACAGTAGCTGACGCATACTTTGAAATCAAAAAAGAAAAGCCAAATTCTATCACTGAAAATTATCAGCCACAGAAAAAACAAGAACAAGCAACACAAAAAGTTCCAATATTCAAACGAAAAGCAAAATCTAACCTTGAAAGGTTTATTGGTGAAAACCTAATCAATAAAATTGGTATTGGCATTACCATAATCGGTGTTGCTATTGGAGCCAAATACGCAATTGACAACCAACTAATAAATCCTATGACAAGAATTATTCTTGGATATTTAGTAGGTATCGGGCTGCTTGGTTTTGCCATAAAACTCAAAAAAAATTATTTGGGTTTTAGTGCAGTTTTATTGAGCGGTTCAATGACCATAATGTATTTTCTCACTTTTGCGGCTCACAGTTTTTACGACCTGATTCCACAAGTTTTAGCTTTTATACTTATGGTACTTTTTACAGCCTTTACTGTAACTGCTGCCATAAACTACAATAAGCAAGTAATTGCTCATATTGGATTGGTTGGAGCTTATGCGGTTCCATTTTTGTTGAGTGATGGCACCGGTGAAGTAGCTTTCTTATTCAGCTATACTGCAATTATCAATGCAGGTATTCTTGCCTTAGCTTTTAAGAAATACTGGAAACCACTTTACTATTCTTCGTTCGGGCTTACATGGTTAATGTACTTTTCGTGGTATGCCTTAGAATTCCAAACAAGCGAACATTTTGGTCTGGCTCTGACTTTTCTTATAATATTCTTTTCAAGCTTTTACCTTACCTTTCTTAGCTACAAACTGCTTCAAAATGAAAAATTTGATAAAGGCGATATTATATTGCTGCTTTCGAATTCCTTTATTTTCTATGGAATTGGCTATAGCATTCTTGACAATCATAAAACAGGCGAACAATTATTGGGTTTATTTACACTTTGTAATGCTATTATACATTTCATTGTAAGTGCAATAATATATAAGCAAAAACTTGCCGACAAGAATCTGTTTTATCTAATTTCGGGCTTGGTTCTGATTTTTATTACTATTGCCATTCCTGTGCAAATAGATGGCAACTGGGTAACATTACTTTGGGTAGCTGAAGCTGCATTGCTATTTTGGATTGGCAGAACCAAAAATGTTCCTGTCTATGAAAAATTATCCTACCCGCTTATGATTTTGGCATTTTTTAGTATTGTCCAAGACTGGAAAACATTCTACGACAGCTATTCTCCCGAAAATCCGGAAACAAGGATTATACCACTAATCAATATCAATTTCCTTAGTTCAATACTTTTTATTTCAGCCTTTGGGTTAATCAACTTTCTGAACCGAAGCAAGAAATATATTTCTCCATTAGTGTCAAAAAATGTAGTATCAAAAGGCATTTCCATTTTCATACCGGCAATTTTGCTATTTATAATATATTTTGCTTTCCGTTTGGAAATTGTGAACTACTGGAATCAACTTTTTAAAGATTCAGCAATTTCAATCAGTTCAGAAGCTCAGGACTATCCAAATTTCCATTGGAATTCTGACTTAAACAAGTTCAAATTAGTTTGGATAATCAATTATTCTTTGCTTTTTGTTTCCTTATTGGGAATAATAAATTTCAGAAAATTAAAAAACCAACAATTAGGATTTATTAACCTTGGCTTAATTATTTTGGCTGTTGCAGCATTTTTAATTCAGGGGCTATATGAGCTCAGTGGATTGCGCGAGAGCTATTTGGAGCAAACACTATCGCAATATTATCCAAGAAGTGCTTTTAATATTGGAATAAGATATATTTCATTGGCATTTGTATCATTACCGCTTTTTGTTTGCTACAAATATATTCGTCAGGATTTTATGAAACAGGATTTCAAAAAAGCATATAGCTTCTTGCTTCATACTTCTATTTTATGGATTGCCAGTAGCGAATTAATCAACTGGATGGACATAGCCGAATCAAACCAATCTTATAAACTTGGCTTAAGTATTTTGTGGGGAATATATGCACTACTTCTTATTGTTTTGGGAATTTGGAAAAAGCAAAAGCATTTGCGAATCGGGGCAATTGGCTTGTTTGGTGCAACGCTTATAAAACTCTTTTTCTACGATATTTCACATATGGATACTATTTCAAAAACTATTGTTTTCGTTTCATTAGGCATACTGCTTTTAATAATTTCATTTTTATACAACAAGTACAAGAATATTATTTCCGATGAAGCTGACAATTAATATATTCACTTTTCTGCTGTTTGTTTATTCATTATCTTTTGCACAGACAGAACAATACAACTATAAGCGAGAATTAAAAGGAATTTCAGAGCAATGGCACAAAATTATTCTTCCGGACGAGATTTTTGGAAAGACCTCACAAAATCTTTCAGACATTAGAATTTTTGGCATAAAAGAAAATTTTGACACCATTGAAGCTCCTTACCTATTGCAACTAATGGCTGAGAAAAAGTCTAATAAAAAAGTCAGGTTTAAACTTCTAAACATTTCTCACAAGCAAGAGGGCTATTATTTCACATTTGAAATTCCGAAAAGAGAGCCAATAAACCAAATCAAACTTGATTTCCTGCAACAAAACTTCGACTGGCGAATTGCTCTGGAAGGTAGCCAAGACCAGTACGAATGGTTTACTATATTGAAGGATTACCGTATTCTTTCAATCAAAAACGACTTGACCGACTTTCAATTCACCAAATTGACTTTTTCAGGTTCTCAATACCAATTTTTCCGAATACATTTTATGAGTGAGGAAAAACCTGAATTAATCGCAGCGAATATTGCACAGCAAGAAATTACGGAGGGTATAATAAGAAACTACCCAATAAAAAAACTCAGCACAAAAGAAAATAAACAAAACAAACAAACTGAAATTGATATTGAATTGAAATTAGCTGTTCCTATAAGTCAAATCAAACTACGTGTAACAGATACTTTTGACTACTACCGTCCCATAACAATAAAATTTCTAAGAGATTCTTTTAAGACAGAGCAAGCCTGGGAATACCATTACAGCACATTAACATCTGGCATATTAAATTCCATTGAAGAGAATAAATTTAAGTTCAACAAAAGAACTACTCAAAAGTTAAAAATACTGATTCACAATCATGATAATCAAGCTTTGAATATTGGCACAATTGAAGTGAAAGGATACATACACAATTTGGTAGCTCGCTTTACAGAACCGGCCTCTTATTACCTGAGTTATGGAAATAATTCAAAAACAAATCCACAATACGATATAAATCGTTTCACCAACAATATTCCTAAAAAATTGAAATCCTTGGAATTGGGCAAGGAAATTTTAATAAAAATGGAACAAACTCCTTTGAAAAATCCAATTTTCAATAACAAAACATGGCTTTGGTTAATTATGTCGAGTATAATCTTGATCCTTGGCTGGATTACTTTAAATATGTTAAGAAAAAAATAATCTTGATTTTCAAGTTTTAAAAAATAGAATTACATTTGCTGACAGATAGTTTATTTAAGATGAACAAACCGGAAAACAGATTAATAAATCATATTCATAATGAAAAACCGATAATAGATTTTGATTTTGAAGGAACGGTAATTGAAAGAGTAAAATCAATAGCAGGATTTCAGTGGAGCCAAATTATGAGGTTTTGGCATATTCCGAAAAAAGCTGAAACCAAAAGGAAATTGGCACTGCAGTTGTTAAGACATTCCTTTGCAATGCACCTTCTTGCAAACGGAATTGATTTAAAATATTTGCAGGAATGGTTTGAACACGAAAACTCAAAAACAAATGAGATTTGTACACATATCTCAATTACTGCTTTTGATAACATTAGAAATTCTATCAATGATTCATTTGAAAAATATTAGTATCTTTGTGAAAGAAAAATATAAACAATTGTGATTATACCTCTTATTTGGCGGAAAAAGTACAAATGAACATACACTTAAGTTGGCTCCAATTGAAAAATAAGAAAACATGAGACAAATAATTACAAATTCATTAATACTTATCTTTTCAATATCGTCTTTCGCACAGATTTTGAATTTTGATTTCTTTAATAGCAAAGGGAAACAGTATAGTATTATGACACTAAATGAGCAACTGGAAAAGGAATATAATGCTGAATTTGATGAAAAAATAATACTTCTTGAAACAGTCAGTCTTACCGATTCGATATATAAATCACAAAAGAGAATATTGGATGTACTGAATGCAGAAAGTTTGCAATTAATATATATCACAGCCTGTTTGACAAAAGAGTACAAGGATGGATATCATACAACAATTGAAAAAGCAAAAGAACTCATGGAAGAAAATCCTAATTATAGAATTAGAATAATTGGTTCACAGGCAAATGTATTATTTGAAAGCACTTAAATAATTAATAAGAATAAAATTGAAAAGATATTAAAAAATTGAAAGATTAACTGGCTATAGCAGCAAACCAAAGTCCATAGCTACTATAGTGTTATCAAGACAAATGAGAAGTAACATTAACATAGAAATCAAAAAACAACTTATAAGAGTACGACTACAGGTCAGATTTGCTAACCGCTACAATGAGGATTTTAAAATGAAAATTGTATCTTGTGCAATTTAATTATATAAATATTTTTTTTAATATGACAGATAATATCAACCAAAATCCTGAGCAGATTGCTAGAGACAAAATCGACCAAATGTTGGTGGATGCTGACTGGCTTGTGCAATCGAAAAACAAGGTTGATTTATCGGCAAACAAAGGTGTTGCAGTAAGAGAATACCAAACGGATGTTGGACCAGCAGATTATGTATTATTTGTTGAACGCAAACCTGTTGGAATCATAGAGGCGAAACGAGAAGAAGAAGGACACCGATTAACAGTTGACGAGGAACAATCATCGGAATATGCCAATGCGAAACTTAAGTATCTGAATAATGACCCTTTACCTTTCGTTTATGAAAGTACGGGAGTTATCACTCGATTTACAGATTACCGCGACCCAAAACCAAGAGGAAGAATTGTATTTAGTTTTCACAAACCCGATACTATTGCTGGGTGGTTGAAAAAAGATAAAAGTTTAAGAAACCGTTTGCAAGATATACCAACACTTGACCCAACAGGGCTTCGCCCTGCCCAGATTGTGGCTGTTGAAAATCTGGAAACATCGTTTAAAAACAATCGCCCAAAAGCATTAATTCAAATGGCTACAGGTGCAGGAAAAACCTTTACCGCAGCTACATTTATATACCGATTACTTAAACATGCCGATGCAAAACGAGTACTGTTTTTAGTGGACACCAAAAACCTTGGCGAACAGGCAGAACAAGAATTTATGACCTTTCAGCCTACCGATGATAACCGAAAATTTACCGAACTCTATAATGTGCAGCGATTATCATCAAGCTACATTGCTTCCGATAGTCAGGTATGTATTTCTACCATTCAGCGTTTGTATTCCATTTTAAAAGGTGAAGAACTGGAAGAAAGTGCCGAAGAAGAAGCTACCGAGAACAACACATGGTTAAAGCAACAAGCCAATAAAAAGAAAGCCGTTCCTGTTGAATATACCAACAGAGTACCCATTGAGCAATTCGACTTTATTGTGATTGACGAATGCCACCGTTCTATTTACAATCTTTGGAAACAGGTGTTGGACTATTTCGATGCTTTCCTGATTGGATTAACAGCCACACCCGATAAGCGTACTTTTGGATTCTTTAATGAGAATGTAGTAAGTCAGTACACTTATGAGCAATCTGTTACCGATGGCGTGAATGTACCTTACGATGTGTACAGCATTGAAACAGACATTTCACAAAAAGGCGAAGTGATAAAAGCAGGGTGGTTTGTTGACCGCCGCGATAAACTCACACGGCAAAAACGCTGGCAACAGGAAGATGTAGACACGCAATATTCAAGAAATGATTTGGATAAAAAGGTGGTGAATCCTAGCCAAATACGAAATATTATTCGTGAATACAAACGAGCTTTAAAAGCTGAGATATTCCCGAATCGTGTGGATGAAAAAGGAGAATACGAAATACCCAAAACACTCATCTTTGCCAAAACCGACAGCCATGCTGACGATATTATAAAAATTGTACGTGAGGAATTTGACGAGGGCAACGACTTTTGTAAAAAAGTAACTTATAAAATTGAGGAAGACCCTAAATCGGTATTGAACCGTTTTAGAAATTCCTATTACCCACGTATTGCCGTTACCGTTGATATGATTGCCACAGGTACCGATGTAAAACCTTTAGAGGTATTGCTTTTTATGCGCGATGTAAAAAGCATCAATTACTTTGAGCAGATGAAAGGGCGTGGAACCCGAACCATCGACAAAGATAAACTGATGCAGGTGACCCGTACCGCCAACAGCAAAACTCACTTTGTAATTGTAGATGCCGTTGGAGCAACCAAAAGTAAAAAGACCGATAGCCGACCTTTGGAACGCAAGCCAACTGTTGCGCTGAAAGATTTATTGGGTGCAGTAACTATGGGGCACGAAGACGAAGATTTGTTTCTTTCGCTCGCAAATCGATTAATCCGTTTAGAAAAGCAGATTACCGAAAAGGAAAAAGATAAGTTGCTGGATTATTCAAAAGGCAAAAACCTGAAACAAATTACCAAGGAACTGATTACTGCCTTTGACCAAGATGAGATTGAAAAGAATGCGGAGCGTTTATTGAGCGGAGTCGAAATAAGCGACAGAACGCCTGCACAGTTAGACGAAGCAAAAAAGGAAGCACAACAAGAATTAATAAATCAGGCAGCAAGCACCTTTAATGGCGAACTGAACAACTACATTGAAAATGTGCGCCGCGAGCACGAGCAGATTATCGACCATGTAAATATCGATACGGTAACCAAATCGGAATGGGATAGTTTTACCACCGAAAAGGCAAACGAAACCATTAAGGATTTTACCGAATATCTGCAACAGCACAAAGACGAGATTAAAGCACTAAGCATATTCTACAATCAGCCTTACAATCGCCGTAACATTACCTTTAAAATGATAAAGGATGTAATGGAAAAGCTAAAACTGGAAAAACCATTACTGGCTCCCGATTATGTATGGAATGCTTACAATACTATAGAATCTGTAAAGACGGGGCATGCCCCGTCTCAGCCTAAAGACGAATTAACCGCTTTGGTTTCTTTAATACGCCGTGTGTGTGGTATCGACGATGAGTTAAAACCTTTTGACAAAACCATAAACGAAAATTTTCAAAACTGGATTTTCAAACAAAATGCAGGGCAACACAACCGATTTACAACAGAACAAATGGAATGGCTACGCATGATTAAAGACCATGTAGTAAGCAGCTATCATATTGAAATAGACGATTTAGATTATACCCCTTTCGATGCTCAAGGTGGTAAGGGTAAAATGTATCAGCTATTTGGAAATGAGATGGATAAGATTATTGATGAGTTAAATGAAGTGTTGGCGGCGTAAAAATGTCTTGAACTGTGATTGCTGTGATGAATTTGATAACATGATGAAAAGATGATAAATAAGGATTACAAATATTCTGAATTGACAGGCAAAATAATTGGGGCTGCCATGGAGGTTCATTCCTTTTTAGGTAATGGTTTTCAAGAAGTCATTTACCAGAGAGCCTTATCACATGAATTTGAGTTGAGAAGAATAGCTCATCAACGAGAAGTTGAAATGGATGTGATGTATAAAAACATTCAGGTAGGCAGACGGAGAGTTGATTTTTTGGTTGATGAAACTATTAGTGTTGAAATAAAAGCGCTAACTCAATTAGAACCTGTGCATTTGGCTCAGGCAATAAATTATTTGGAAGCCTATAATCTTGAAATTGGATTACTGATTAATTTTGGCGAAACAAAATTGAAGTTTCACCGATTAGAAAATAAAAAATATAAAAAACAGTCTTAAACTATGATTGCTCTGATGGATATGAAAAACATGATAGAGAAAAAAGCAAAAAATACTTTCCAAAACTTTGATAATATTGAAATACAAGATGGAATTTATTCATGTCCATCACAAAAATCAAAATCAATCACAGTTCAAGACAATTTAGCTGCATAATGAAAGAGGATTGGATAGAAATCGAATTTGGAAAGCTTTGCACCTTTTCTCAAGGAATACAAGTTCCGATTAAGGAACAGTTTACGGAAACCAATAACGATAGAGTTCGTTTTTTAAGAATTATTGATTTCACTCAAGGTGATGAACCTGAGAGGTATGTAAAAAGCATTGAAGGGAATCATCTTGTCTCAAAAAATGATATTTCAATGGTAAGATATGGAACAGTAGGTTTTGTTTGTACAGGAAAACAAGGCGCTATTGCCAATAATCTTTTTAGAATTATACCCAATATCAATGTTGAGAAAAAATATTTAATTCAGTTTTTAAAATCATCCTTATTTCGGCAGTATATTAATGCCAAAGGTGCGACAATGCAAGCTTTAAGTTTTGGCTTAATTAAGCCAATTAAAATTCCTCTCGCCCCACTCCCCATCCAACGCGCCATCGTCTCCAAAATAGAAACCCTGTTTTCTGATTTAGACAACGGCATTGCCGACCTTAAGAAAGCACAAGCGCAACTCAAAATTTACCGTCAGGCAGTGCTTAAAAAGGCGTTTGAGGGTGAATTAATTATCAAATCAAAAAAAGACAAGCTTATTAATGTTACTTCAAAGATTGGTTCTGGTTCAACTCCTAAAGGAGGTGGTGCAAACTATAAAGAATCAGGTATTCCATTAGTCAGGTCATTAAATATTCATTTCGATTTTATCAAATATGATGGTCTTGCTTTTATAGATGAAAGCCAAGCAGAAAAGCTTAAAAACGTAATTGTTAATGAAGGTGATGTTCTATTAAATATAACTGGAGCTTCAATCGGACGAGTAAACATTGCTCCCAAGGAGTTTCACAATGGTAGGGTAAATCAACATGTTAGTATTGTTAGGCCAAAAGAAAACTCGTTTGATTCTAAGTTTTTAAAGTATTTTTTGCAATCATCTGATATTCAAAATTGGATATCAAATGCAAATTATGGTGTTACTAGACAAGCTCTTACAAAAGGGATGCTTGAGAATCTAAAGATACCATTACCAAAAATAGAAGAACAACACCAAATCGTACGAGAAATCAAATCCCGCCTATCGATTTGCGATAAGTTAGAGCAAAGCATTACCGAAGCATTGAAAAAATCAGAAGCTCTACGCCAAAGCATCCTTAAAAAAGCTTTTGAAGGTAAATTGTTAAGCGAAACCGAAATTGCACATTGCAAACAAGAGGCAGATTATGAGCCTGCAAGTGTGTTGTTGGAGAAGATTGAAAAGGAGAAAAAGAAATAGTAAATTTGAAATATGATACAAGAAAGGAATCACATAAAGGTATTTGTAGCTACTACGGTTTATAATTTTGAAAGTGACTTAAATCGTATCTATGAGTTATTAGATAATTTAGGTTACGATGTATATATGTCTCACAAAGGAAGCATTCCTCTGAACAGTCGTTTATCCAACCTTATAAATTGCACTGATGGTGTAGAAGATTGTGATGTATTTCTAGGCTTTATTAGACCGTCATATGGCTCCGGTGTTTTAAAAAAAGGAGATAAATCGATAACACACTATGAATTTGAGACTGCTTATAAATTAGATATTCCACGCTTTGTTTTAGCAGATTACAGAGTGCCTTTTACCAGAGATTTATTCAGAAATAATAAAGTAATAAAGGATACTACCAATGAAGTATTAAAATTTGAGGATATTTCTTTCAAGGATAATAAGGTAATGGATACCCGTAGTGTTGAAATGTATAACGAAGCAATAAAAGACAAAGAAAAGCCAGCATCTAAACGAACTGGTAATTGGGTTCAATCTTATGTCGATATTAAAGATATTGTGTTACATCTTGAATCTCAATTTAAATATCCTGAACGGATTAAAAAATTAATAAATAACTCAAAATAATATATTATGGCAGCACAATCTTTTATCACAAAGCTCTTGAAGCAAGAAGATGTTAATATTGAGTTTAAATCTAAATTCAATATTCAGCTTACATTACAGACCGTATGTGCCTTTTTAAATGGTGAAGGTGGTTGGGTTTTAATAGGATATACAAATAAAAAAGCTATCGGTATAGCGGATTATGTCGAAGAAAAACTTGAAGAATTAGAAGCAGCAGTATTAAATAAAATAATGCCCCAGCCTTTGGTATACATAAATGAGGAATCATATCAGGGCAAAAAGCTTATTTTGGTTAATGTTCATAAAGGTTCCAATCAGCCTTATTCGTATGATGGTGAATATTATGTTCGTATGGGCAGTTCTACAAAAAAGGCAAATCCTGATGAAATAAGTTTACTTCTAAGGACAAGTCAGCCACAAACCTCTGTATGGGAGAAAATAAGTGTAACCGATGCTACAATTGATGATTTAGATAAAGACGAAATTCTTGCAACTATTAAAGATGCTAAAATTAAAGATAAAGGAAACAGTTTGCCGGAGTCTGTTGATGACTTTTTGTCTTATTTTAAAATGCTAGATTATTCTTTTGTAAGTAATGGAGCGATGCTTCTTTTTGGCGGAAAACCAGCAAAATATATTCCTCAGTGCAGAATAAGGATTACTGTTATGCCTTTCGGAAAAGAAGGAGGAAGTTTTGCCGACGAGGTGTTTATTGAAGACAATCTGTTTATAAGCTACAATAGAGTGATAGATTATTTCACAAAGAATTTACCACTTATTAGCGAATTTAATCCAGCTACAGGGCACAGACAAACTGCACCTAAATATCCAAATGAAGCACTCCGTGAGGCTGTAATAAATGCGATAGTTCATCGAGATTATTCCGATTTTTCAGGAGATGTCACGATAAATATTTATACCGATAAGGTTGAAATAATAAATTCGGGTGAAATCCCTGCAAATATTATTACTGAAGATAATAAGATATTGCTGCATCATTCTGTTTTACGAAATCCGTCTATAGCCCATATATTCCATTTAAGAGGTAAAATGGAGAAAGTGGGACGGGGTTTAAGTTTGATTAAGAATCAGTTTATCAAAGCAGGATATAAATCACCTGAATGGCGAAGTAAAGGAGGTTATACTACCTTAACTCTACATACTGAATCGGAACAGTTAAATGATAGAATGAATGAGTATTTAGCACAGCTCAAAAAAAGTAGTTTCTTTACTAGTAAGGAATATGAACAGTATTTTTCGGGGCGGATATCGGAAAAGACTGCTCGGAATGATATTTCTCTATTAGTTAGAAGTAAATATATTAATAAAGAAGGACAAGGCCCTTCCACTAGATATATAAGAACAAATAAAGAATTGCCGGATGTTGCCGGATAATATTTAAGTAGTCGTGCTAATAAAGCTTATTCAATGAGTATAAATAGTAATAATGTTAGTAGTTATAGTAGTGTTACTAAAGTAGCTCTTATAAATAGTAATGCTAATGCTTTTACCGGATATTGCCAAGTAAATACTTTAAGAGATATTGTTTGTAGGCGTACTGAAAGCTGTGAATTACCTGATAGTGTAGATGATATAAAAGATGATAGTTCTGCTGATAACATATATGGCTTTAATAATATTACCAGATATTACCGAATAAATAAGTATCAAATTAGTGCTGATAGACTTATTAAGAATGAAGATACAGTTAATAATAGTATTGCAACTACAGCAACGCTATGAATTGCCGGAAATTACCGGATAGATTAAAAAGTACATTTATATAGAACTAAAATGACCGATTCAAGCATAATATCAAAAATATGGAACCTCGCTGGCGTACTTCGTGACGATGGCGTAGGCTATGGTGACTACTTAGAGCAAATTACTTATCTGTTATTCTTAAAAATGGCAGATGAATTAAACAAACCACCCTACAATAAAGGGTTGCAGTTTCCTCGCATAAAGGATGTAGAGGGCAAAGAAATTGCAGATGGTGAAACCTGTGATTGGGAAACGCTATCGAGCAAACGAGGTGCTGAATTAGAATCGTTCTATTCGCAATTGCTACGCAGTTTGAGCACCGAAAAAGGAATGTTAGGGCAAATATTTACCAAGAGCCAAAATAAGATACAAGACCCTGCTAAGCTTTCGCGTGTAATCAACATGATAGACCAAGAACAATGGTCGATGATGGGAGCCGACATTAAAGGCAAGATTTACGAAGGTTTGTTGGAAAAGAATGCCGAAGATACCAAGTCGGGCGCAGGGCAATATTTTACCCCTCGTGCTTTGATAAAAACAATGGTGGCTTGTGTGCAACCCAAACCCATGAAAACCATTTCCGACCCTGCATGTGGCACAGGCGGTTTCTTTTTAGCTGCTTACGATTGGATTGTAGCCAATAACCAACTCGACCGTGAAGAAAAGGAGTTTATAAAAAACGATACTTTTCACGGAAATGAAATTGTAGCCAACACACGCCGTATGTGTTTAATGAATATGTATTTGCACAACATTGGTGAGATAGATGGTATGAGCTTCATTTCATCAAATGACGCTTTGGTCTCCGACGAGGGTAGCCGCTACGATTATGTTTTGGCTAATCCACCTTTCGGCAAGAAAAGCAGCATGACCATTACCAACGAACAAGGCGAAGCTGAAAAAGAAGATTTAAGTTACAACCGTCAGGATTTTTGGGAAACCACTTCCAACAAACAGCTTAACTTTTTACAGCACATAAAAACACAATTAAAAATTACGGGTGAAGCTGCCGTAGTTTTACCCGATAATGTATTATTCGAAGGTGGTGCAGGCGAAGAAGTCCGAAAACAATTAATGCTGACTACCGATTTACATACCATTCTGCGTTTACCAACAGGCTTGTTTTATGCACATGGCGTAAAAGCAAATGTGTTATTCTTCGATAACAAAGCAGCTAGTAAAGAAGCACAAACCAAAGAAGTGTGGATTTATGATTACCGTACTAACATTCATCATACGCTTAAGAAAAAGCAAATGTCTATGGCTGATTTAGCCGACTTTGTTAAGCTGTATAATCCTGATAATAGACACAAACGAACTGAGACTTGGAGCGAAGAAAATCCCGATGGACGTTGGCGTAAATATGCTTATGAAGAAATACTGGCGAGAGATAAAACCAACTTGGATATATTTTGGCTCAAAGACAAAAGTCTGACTGATTTGGATAATCTACCAGACCCTGATATTTTGGCAAACGAGATTATTGAAAACTTAGAATCGGGATTGAATAGTTTTAAGGGAATAATGGCAACTATAAACGGACAAACAGAATAATATGCCAGCACTTTGCATCCATACACATTGTCAAATAGTGCAAAAAGCCTACAACACGAAAAATTCTTGTCATAGAGAGTGCAATACCACCACTTTTTTGTCGGCTAGAAAAAACTAAATTAGGACAGTGCCAAATTGAAAATGAAATGACAAAAATAAAGAAGGCCCAGCATACAACACCTAAGAATACGAAAACAACAAAAAACCACCAAACCGAGCTCAGTAGTTTTAATATTTTTTATTTGTAGCAATATTTGAATGAAGACAATACGATTAATATTAACATTTTATAAGTCATTCGCATTTATTAGTTTATTAATAACTTGCACTTGCCTAGGACTTCTATATGGTTTTGGAGCAAAAGGGATTTACATGATTCAAGCATTATTTTGGTTTAAGATTATTACGCTTGCATTAACTGTATATTTTGTAAATATTTATAAAAAAAATCAATTTTACTATTATAAAAATCTTGGTTTGTCAAGATTGATAATTTGGATTCCTATTATAGTCTTTGACTTTTTATTATTCTTAATTCCTTCAATAATTTTAGCATCACACCTTCATGAAACACTCCCTGGAAGTTGACAGTATAATTCTTGAATTTGACACTAAAAGAATACTTCAGGATGTTTATCTCAAAAATGAAACTGGGAAAACAACTGGAATTCTTGGGCGAAATGGCTCTGGAAAAACATGTCTTTTGAATATTATCTATGGAGAACTTAAAACAAATAATAAGTCAATTCGATTGGATGGAAATGCTATATATGATGGATATCGAAATCCTGAAATTTTACGATATTTGCCTCAATTCAATTTTATCCCGCGAAACATAAAAATCAAAAGAATTTTTAAAGACTTCAACATAGATTTTTCTCAGTTCATTGGATACTTCCCAGAATTCAAAAAATACTACAATTCAAAAATAGGAAATCTATCAGGAGGGGAAAATAGAATCGTTGAGATTTACTCAATAATTGCTTCAAAAACAAAATTTTGCATGTTGGATGAACCGTTTTCACAAGTTATGCCTGTGCATGTTGATACAATAAAAAACATTGTGAGAGCTGAGAAAGAAAAAAAAGGAATTATTATTACAGACCATTTATATGAACACATAATTGATATTTGCGATGATATTTATGTAATTTCTAATGGCAAAACATATTTGACTCAAGACAAAGCGGATCTAATAAAACATGGATATATAAATCAAAAAGGTTCCCAACACCCAAGAAAATAAAAACAGCGAAAAACTAATAAGTCCCAATGAAAAATAGGGATTTACTTTTTTTCACCATCTTTACATATTTAATGAAATTAAAAGATGAGTTTACAAGATTTTTACTGAATTTGTTGGTTTGGGTTTAGTTCAACATCCAAGATAAATAATTGGGCAGAAAATGGTAGATATGAATGAATTAGTAATAAATAAACACAGTAGTAAAATGAAATTTTGGAGCATTGAAATGCCAAACACATCATATTCAAAATTTGATGTGTAAGCAAAACAAACGACAGAATTAATATTTAGAAGGACAAAATATGACAACAGAAAATAAAGCTTGGTTAGACAAAAAACAATATCCATTCAATTCAAATTATTTTGATTTACCAATTGGAAAATTGCACTATGTGGACGAAGGAAAAGGCGAGCCAATTGTTTTTGTTCACGGAAATCCAGGTTGGTCTTATGAATATAGAAAATCAATTAAGGTATTATCAAAAACAAATAGATGCATTTCGGCAGACAATATTGGTTTTGGACTTTCTGATAAACCATTTGACTGGAATTACTTACCGAAAAATCACGCTGCAAACTTTGAAAAATTCATCAATCATTTGAATTTAGACAAATTTGTTTTAGTAGTAAATGATTGGGGTGGACCGATTGGATTATCCTATGCGATTAATAATCCAGACAAAATAAAACACTTGATTATTACAAATACATGGATGTGGTCAGCCAAAGACGACCCATATTACAAAAAATTTAGTGGATTTGTTGGTGGACCTATAGGACGGTTTTTAATAAAGAACTTTAATTTTTTCGGAAAGATAATAATCAAAAAATGTATCGTTGACAAAAAACATTTTGATCCCACAATTTACAGACATCTTGAAACAAAAAAGGATAGAAAAGGTTGTTGGACTTTTCCTAAACAAATAATTGCATCAAGTGAATGGCTTGACAGTTTATGGCAGAAACGCAAGAATTTAGACAATATTCCAAAAACATTAATTTGGGGAATGAAAGACATTGCATTTAGAGAACAAGAATTAAATGTTTGGGAAAAGGAATTAACAAACAAAACGGTCATAAAACTTGACAATGTTGGGCATTATCCACACGAAGAAGCTACTGGAATATTTATTGAAGAATTAAAGAAAGCCAGCACATAATGCACCTACGAATATAAAAGTAGCAAGAAACCAAAATACATGGTTTATTGCCGATTAAAATTCGGGATTGATTAAATCCTAAATTTAATGAAAATGGTAGTCGAAATTTTGTTACATAATTTGAAAAGGTTTTTGTTGCTCTTTTTTGGAAGAACTATTTCAAAATAATTGACCTTTATAAAATTGCTAATTTACTTTTATAGTATATATTTGTTTTTTTTAATTATCAAAAATGAGAGTTTTGAAATGAATGCCAGATAAGGATTTATAAACTAAAATAGAAAAAATACAGTATTAATTAATAATCTAAAAAACATGTTACTAAAGAAAAACAACATTAAAACAATCGCAACACTAATTCTACTTTTAATTACTTCAATCACTTATTCCCAATCTTTACCTATTGATTTTGAAACAGCGGTAGTAACTTCCGATTTCATCGATTTCGATGGAGGAACAGGAACAGTAATAGCAAATCCTCAGGCTAATGGTTTAAATACCAGCACAATGGTAGCACAAATAGTAAGAGATGGCGGACAGACTTGGGCCGGTAGTAAAATCCAATTAGATGCCAATCTCGATTTTTCAAGTTCGACTTCTATTTCAATGAAAGTTTACACTTCGGCTCCTATTGGAACTACTGTTAAATTCAAACTCGAAGGATCTGGTGAAACAGAAAGAGATGCCCAAACTACTGTCTCCAGCGAGTGGGAAGTATTAACATGGGATTTTTCAGGTGAACCTGCCAACTACAACGAAATTGTTTTTATGTTCGACTTTGGTAATGTTGGAGATGGTTCTGCAAGCTCAACTTTCCTTTTCGATGATATCGAACAATTTTTCGGTGGTACTCAAATTGATTTACCTGTAGATTTCGAAGGCTCAATCATAAATTATACCACAACTGATTTTGGCGGCAATGAATCTTCTCTAGTAGCTGATCCGACAGATGGAAGCAATATGGTTATTAAAGCCATCAAAACTGCTCAGGCAGAAACATGGGCCGGTACTACTATTGGTACTCCTGCTGGATTTGCCACAGATATTCCTTTGACCTTGACTAACTCAAAAATGACGGTTAAAGTATGGTCTCCCGATTCTAATACTCCTATCAGATTGAAAGTCGAAGATTCGAATGATCCAACTCACACTTGCGAAACAGAAACCAATACTACCGTTTCAGGTGATTGGGAAATAATAGAATTTGACTTCATAAACCAGGCTCCCGGCACAGAATTATTAAGTGTTGGTTTAAACATGGGTTGGACTTATAATATGGCATCAATCTTCTTCAATTTTGGAACAGATGGAGCAACTGCAGGAGAAAAAACATATTATTTCGACGATGTGGAATTTGGAGAATTACCGCAAGGAACAAACAATATAGAAGTAAATGGACTGAATGTATTTCCCAATCCGTCAAATTCTCAGTGGACTATTTCTTCTGAAAACACAAATATTACTTCCCTGCAAGTATTTGACTCACAGGCAAAGCTTATACTAAATCACATTCCTAATAGCCATATTGCGAAAATTGATGCCTCAAACTTTGCTCAAGGAATTTATTTAGCTAAAATTTCAACTAATTCAGGAACTAGTTTAATCAAACTTTTGAAGGAATAATTTGGCTTGGTGATAAAAAATAATTGAAATTCAAATATTCTAAACAGATAAAATTTTTATAAATTACCTTGTGAAACTTAGTACATTCTTTATGGCACTTTGCAACAGCATTCATAAAGTGCTATAAAGAAGACTCAAAGTTGCTCATTGAAAAATTAGCATATAAAATCCTGCATACCAAATAATTGAAGGAATATATTTTATATTCGAGCCTTGGTTATATAAAACAAAACTTTATCAAATTCCTTTAAAGCTTTTAAAAAACTCCCACAAAACAATACCCACACTCACAGAAATATTCAGCGAGTGTTTTGTACCAAGTTGTGGAATTTCAACACAATAATCACTGTCATCAATCGCAGTCTGTTCTACTCCTTTCACTTCATTTCCAAAAATCAAAGCATACTTCAATTCATCCTTAATCTCAAATTTCTCAAGAAAAACACTTCCTTTGGCTTGCTCTACTGAAACAATAGTAAAGCGTTTTTGCTTCAAATCATCAAGAGCATCCATTGTTGTTTTAAAATATTTCCAATCTACAGATTCGGTAGCACCGAGTGCAGTTTTATGTATATCTTTATGTGGTGGGCAAGCAGTAAATCCACAAAGATAAATTGCTTCAATTAAAAATGCGTCTGCTGTCCTAAAAGCCGACCCAATATTGTTCAAACTTCTTACATTGTCAAGAACAATTATTATAGGAATTTTTTGTGCTTTTTTGAACACTTCCACCGTTTTTCTATCAATTTCATCTATTCTAAGTTTACGCATAAAACTATGATTTTTAGGTCAAAAAATAAATTTGTCAAAATTACTTTTGTAGAAACTCTTAAACAAATTATCTTAGGCAATTATTTAAATTGAATATTTTTTTAATTATTTTGTAATGAACATACACGAATATCAAGGAAAACGGATATTGAGAAAGTTTGGAGTTGCAGTGCCAGAGGCACAAGTTGCAGATTCTCCGGATTCAGCAGTCGAAGCTGCAAAAAAAATCAGGTCAATAGCAAGCAACGATAGTTGGGCTGTGAAAGCACAAATTCATGCAGGCGGAAGAGGAAAAGGTGGAGGCGTAAAAATAGCTAAATCTTTAGATGAAGTAAAACAATTTGCCAAAGAAATTATTGGTATGCAGTTGGTTACCCATCAAACCGGACCTGAAGGAAAAAAAGTAAATAAAGTTCTTATCGAACAAGGAATTTTTTATCCTGGCGAAAGCGAAATCAAAGAGTTTTATATGAGCGTACTTTTAGACCGCTCATCTAGTAAAAACATAGTGATGTACTCCACTGAAGGCGGAATGGATATTGAGACTGTTGCCGAAAAAACTCCACATTTGATTTTCAAAGAAGTAATAGATCCAAAAGTTGGAATTCAAGCTTTCCAAGCAAGAAAAATTGCGTTCAATCTTGGGCTCTCAGGCAAAGCTTTCAAAGAAATGACAAAATTTGCAGTTGCCTTATATAATGCTTATGAAAAATGCGATGCTGCTCTTTTCGAAATTAATCCTGTTTTTAAAACTTCCGATAATCTAATCCTTGCTGCCGATGCAAAAGTTTCAATAGACGACAATGCTTTATACCGACAAAAAGAATTTGCTGAGTTTAGAGACATCAACGAAGAAGACCCAACAGAAGTAGAAGCCGGAAAATACGATTTGAATTTCGTGAAACTTGACGGAAATGTTGGCTGCATGGTAAATGGTGCAGGTCTGGCCATGGCTACAATGGATATTATTAAACTTTCGGGCGGCGACCCTGCAAATTTCCTTGATGTCGGGGGCTCGGCAAATGCAGAAACTGTTGAAGCAGGTTTTAGAATTATCTTGAAAGACCCAAATGTTAAAGCCATTTTAATTAATATATTTGGAGGAATTGTTAGATGCGATAGAGTTGCTCAAGGTGTTGTCGAGGCATACAAAAGTATTGGAAATATTAAAGTTCCGGTAATTGTTCGTCTTCAGGGAACCAATGCCGAAGAAGGAAAAGAACTTGTAGATAAGTCCGGATTAAAAGTTTACTCAGCAATTACACTGAAAGAAGCTGCCGATTTGGTAAAAAAAGTTGTATAATATAATCAAATAATGGATATAAATATTATTAAAAATATTCTTTCTGTTGCAGTGAAAGCTTCATTAACTGCCGGAAAGGATATTTTGGAAATATATCAAACCGCCGATTTTGGTATTGAAATGAAAGGAGACAATTCTCCCTTAACATTGGCAGACAAAAAAGCTCATCGCACAATTGTAGATTTTTTGCAAAAAACAGATATTCCTGTCCTTAGCGAGGAAGGACGAAATATTGCTTACGAAGAACGGTCGAATTGGGATTATTTTTGGTTGGTAGATCCTTTAGATGGTACCAAAGAATTTATTAAGAGAAATGGAGAATTTACAGTAAACATTGCTCTTATTAACAATGGAATTCCCGTAGCCGGTGTAATTTATGTACCTGTTTTAGAAGATCTGTATTTTGGTATAGAAAATTTAGGAGCATTTAAAATCGAAAAAATTGCAATTGAAAATGAAAGTAATTTTTCAATAAATAAACTTATCGAACGTGCCGACAAGCTACCGAAGAACATAAAAAAAGAGAAATATACTGTAGTAGGAAGCCGTTCTCATATGTCTGCTGAAACCGAAGAATTTATCAATGAGCTGAAAAAAACAAATGGCGATATTGAAATGATTTCCAAAGGTAGTTCTCTTAAATTGTGCATGGTGGCCGAAGGATTTGCAGATATTTACCCTCGATTTGCACCAACCATGGAATGGGACACAGCCGCAGGACATTCTATATGCATCGCTGCCGGTTTCTTAGTTACAAAACAAGATGGAAAAACCCTTCTTAAATACAATAAAGAGAATCTTCTAAACCCTTGGTTTATAGTCAAGCCCAATGGATGAATTGAAATAAAATATAAATCAATTTTATTATGAAAGAATTTCCTTTAGTATCAATTATCTCGGTTAATTACAATCAATCTGCCGTTACATTCGAAATGCTGGATTCATTGAAAAACATTTCGTATCCAAATATTGAAATAATAATCGTTGACAATGGTTCACCCTCTGACAAGCCGGAACTTATAAAAGAAAAATATCCCTACGTAAATTTAATTATAAGCAAAAAAAATCTTGGATTTGCCGGAGGAAACAACATTGGTGTGAAAGAGGCAAAAGGGAAATATATTCTTTTTCTGAACAATGATACTGAAGTTGAACCCGATTTTTTAGAACCTCTCGTCGAAAAATTGGAAAGCGATGAGAAGATTGCAATGGCATCGCCGAAAATTGTTTTTTATTATAGCGAAAACAAAAAAATGATTCAATATGCAGGTGCAGTTGCAATTAATCCATTCACCGGACGTGGACGAAATATTGGATATCAAGAAATTGATACCGGTCAATATGACACTACCAGAGAATCTGATCTGGGACATGGTGCATGTCTTTTGGTGAGGATGGAAACTATGCTTGAAATGGGCTTGATGCCCGACATTTATTTTCTTTACTATGAAGAACACGACTGGTGTGCAATGTTCAGAAGAGCTGGCTACAAAGCATTCTATGTAGCAAATTCAAAAATTTATCATAAAGAATCTATTTCTATTGGGAAAAATTCTCCTTTGAAGGTTTATCATATGGGGCGAAATAGAATTATCTATTTACGTAGGAATACAAATTTTCTGACTTTCGTAATAAGCATTCTCTTCTTTTCATTTTTATCTGTACCAAAATCGATGGTACAATTTCTGCTTAAGCGAGAATTTAAATTATTTGCTGCATTTTATAAGGGAATATTTTGGAATTTTTTCAATTATAAGGGAATTCATCAAAACCCAAAATTGAAAAAATCAGAAAATAAGCAGTTTGAATTATACGACACTTATTTTTAGATAATTGTGTTTTTTTTCATCGATTTTATTTGAAATTATTAAAACCTTATTGCTATGAAAGAACTCTTGAAACGCGAATTGCAAAAAATGATGACTGACAGAGGTATTGAAAAAACTTCTCTGATAGTTTATATTCTATTTATTTTTAGAATAATTGGTATTGCCTGGAATATTTTCAAAACGAAAATATACTTAGTAAGATGCAACAAAATAGGACCTCTCGTGCAAACGAAAGGATGCCCACAAATTAGAAACAAAGGGAAAATTACAATCGGGAATGTTGTTAGTATTTGGTCTAATATCCACAAAACAAGACTTTCAGCCCATCGAGGCGGTGTGTTAGAAATTGGCGATAATAATTATTTAAATGGGGTTTTTATCTCGGCATCTGAAAAAATTGTCATAGGGAACAATTGCAAATTCGGACCTCTTACAATGATTATGGATAGCGATTTTCATGATATAAAAGATCATACAAAAGGTGGAGCAAAATCAGGAATTATTATTGAAGACGATGTTTGGATTGGCGCAAGAGTTACTATTCTAAAAGGCGTGAAGGTTGGGAAAGGCTCGGTGGTTGCAGTTGGCTCTGTTGTTACGAAAGATGTTCCTGAAAATTCGATTGTTGGAGGTGTTCCTGCAAAAGTTGTTAAAACCATTGATAGAGAAAGTTAGGCATTCGATATTTTCAAATCTGAATTTTCATGAAGACATTTTTATAATAAAGGTATTAAAACCTATTAATCTTCTAAAAGGAATAAAAAAAATACATACTTCACAAAAATTTAATTCAGAAAATAAACTAACAACTTAATAAACAATATTTTCTAAAATAATTGAAGGCAATTTAATTTAATAATATTCAAGGAAAAAGTGAACAAAATTTTCTTTTTAATAAGAGAAATTATAAAAATGCTAAGAATAGGTTTTTTAGTGAAATATATATATTTATTTTTCATAATCCTGGTTCTTGGAGTTCCTGATTTGCAAAGCCAATTCTACAACGGACATCAAATGACCTTTGGCAAAAATAGAGTACAATATGAGCAATTCTTTTGGCAATTTTACAGATACGACAAATTTGATGTTTACTACTACGTTCATGGAAAAGAATTGGCACTTTTCACGGCAAAAACCGTTGAAGCTAAGATTGGCAGTTTAGAAAAATATTACCAATACTCTTTAGATAAACGGTTCATCTTCATCATATTCAATAAATTATCAGATTTTCGACAATCAAACATTGGTTTAGTTTCGGAAAACGAACTCGGAAATATTGGAGGAGTTACAAAAATTATTGATAATAAAGTTTTTTTGTATTTCGAAGGCGACCATAACCAAATGGAAAAACAAATTGTAGCAGCAATGACTGAAATTTTGATAAATGAGCTTCTTTATGGAAATAGCATAAAAGACAATTTTGCAAATTCAACACTGCTCACAATTCCGGAATGGTATAAAAGTGGCTTGATATCGTGGACGGCAGAGAATTGGAATTTCGAATTAGAAGACAAAATTAAAGACGGGATTTTAAGCGGAAAATACGAAAAATTTAATCATTTAACCGGCGAAGATGCAAAATACGCAGGACATTCGATTTGGAAGTTTGTAGCAGAAACCTATGGCGAAGACATAATTCCGAATATTATTTATTTGACACGAATAAGCAAAAATTCGGATAATGGTTTCCTTTATACACTTGGCATTCCATTTTCTCAACTTTCAGACGATTGGCTGATTCATTATTCAATGAAATATTTTGAGAATTCTGTTGAAGAAAAACTACCTGACAAATCATTGATTATCAATAAAGCAAAATCAAATAGAAAATACCAAAATCCGAAAATTAGTCCGAATGAAAAATATATCGCATATGTTACGAATCAACAAGGGCGATATAAAATTTGGCTATATGATATTGAAAATTCGAAGCGAAAGTGTATTCTAAAAAGAGAACATAAAATAGAGCAAATTACAGACTACTCATATCCAATAATAGAATGGCACCCAAGTTCTAAAATCCTTTCATATATCACCGAACGTAAGGGAAAAATATTATTCTCAAGATATGAACTTGACGAAAAAAAAACAAGCTCTCTCGAACTTTTTTATCTCGACAAAATATTAGACTACTCATTTTCACAAAATGGAATAAATCTTGCAATGTCGGCTAGTGTAAATTCACAAACCGACATCTATATTCATAATTTAATTTCACACACTAACCAACAGATTACAAACGATATAGCAGACGATTTTAATCCCCAATTTCTAAACAATTCAAAACAAATTATTTTTAGTTCCAACCGAAAAAATTCTTTCGCCAACAATCCTGAATCCAAAAATGATTATCAATTGAAAAACGACATTTATATTGCTGATGTTGAAAAAGATAGTGTCAAAATATTTCAGATTACAAATACTCCATACATCAACGAAAGCTTCCCGTATGAAATTGAAAAACATAAGTATATATTTTTGAGTGATGCAAGCGGAATAATAAATCAAAATATTGCAATTTTTGATAGTACCATAAACTTTATCGACACAGCAATTCATTATAGATATTTCACAAATATTTTCCCCTATTCAAGTTATTCTCGAAATATTTCAACTCACTCAATCAAGAACAATAAAACAGCAGGACTATTTGAAAAAGAAGGAAGACAACATATATATTATGATGAAATTTTAATTCCTGAAACTTTTAAAAATAATGAATTGACCGAAACAGAATTTCGAAAAAAATATACTGCCGATTTCATTAAACTTGATAGCCTAAAAAACCTATCCCAAGAAATTCAAACAGAAATAAATGATGAAAATCAACTACATATTCCAAAAGAACCGGCAGATAGTCTGATTGATATTTACAATTACACCTTTGAAATAGAAAAAGCACCGGACAAAAATACTGATCATTCTGCCAAAGAAAAAGCAAAATCGCAAAAAAATAAAAGACTGATTTCGAGAATTTACAATACTGCATTTTATACAACTAGTTTAGTAACACAAATTGATTTTAGTTTTCTAAATGCCTCATATCAAACATTCACAGGTGGCGAAGTATATTTTAATCCCGGCCCAAATGTGTTCTTTAAACTTGGAACAAATGACCTTTTTGAGGATTATAGAATCACTGGAGGTGTAAGGCTTTCGCCCAATCTTCAAAGTAATGAATACTTGCTAAGTTTCGAAAATCTGAAAAAGAGGATCGATAAACAAGTAATTTTTCATAGGCAAACTTTCAAGAATACAAACTACTCGGTAGTTTCTTCATTTTCTGATCCATCCTTTGAAAAATATTATACACATGAGTTGATGTATATTTTGAAATTTCCCTTTAGCCAGGTTTCAGCTATAAAAGGAACTGCAAATTTCAGAATAGACAATTTAGTATTTTTAAGTACAGATCATGCAAATCTAATTCACGATAATGAGCTAAGTTCCTGGGCTGGACTAAAATTTGAATATATTTTCGACAATACAATTTCCAAAGGCTTAAATATTTATAATGGAACCCGTATGAAAATATTTGCTGAATCGTATTTCAAAATGGATCATGGATATTCAGATTTATTTGTTGTGGGTGCAGATATTAGACATTATCAAAAAATTCATCGCAATTTGATTTTTGCAAGTCGTTTTGCAGCAAGCAGTTCATTCGGACAAAGTTTATTAATTTACTATCTCGGTGGAGTTGACAATTGGTACAATTTTTCGACTCTGGTACCCACTTTCGATCCATCAATTAGAATTGATGAATCTAAAAATTATGTGTATCAAACAGTTGCAACAAATATGAGAGGATTTTCGCAGAATATCAGAAACGGAAATAGTTTTGCTGTTTTGAACAGCGAATTGCGTTTTCCTTTCATCAGATATTTTGCTAACCGCCCCATAAGCAACGATTTCATAGCTAACCTTCAGGCAATTGGATTTGCAGATATTGGCTCGGCATGGACAGGGTTTTTACCCTTTTCAGAAGAAAATGCTTATAATTCCGAAGTAATTGACCAACCGCCTGTTTTAGTAATAATTGACCACAACAAAAACCCTTTTGTTTTTGGATATGGTTTTGGCTTACGATCAAGGCTTTTCGGATATTTTGTCCGTGCAGATTGGGCATGGGGAGTCGATACAAATGTTATTTTGCCACGATTATTTTACCTCTCGTTAAGTTTAGATTTTTAAAAATAACAAATTCTCAAACACAATAATATGCAACTTGTTGAAATACTTTCCTTAGTACTTATTGGATTACTCGCCGGTTTCATAAGCGGTGGTTTTGGAGTAGGAGGCGGAATAATTATTGTTCCGGCTTTGGTATTTTTTTTAGGTTTGAGCCAACAGCAAGCACAAGGAACAAGTCTTGCCTTGATGGTCTTTCCAATAGGTTTAATCTCAGCATTTAACTATTTTAAAGCCGGTCAAATAAATATAAAGTTTGTGCTAATAATTGTTGTTGCATTTTTCATTGGATCTTACTTTGGTTCGATAATAGCTTTAAAACTTCCGGCAAAATTGTTACGCCAAATATTTGGAATAATAATGCTTATTGCTGCTTTCAAAATGATTTTTAGCAAATAAAAACTAATTAGAAAAAAATGAGAACAGCAACGCATTTCTAACTAATGATTTAATTTAAAATTATATGATTTCTTTAAATCAAATATCTGTTTTTTTTGGCAGTTTTGTCCTTTTCAAAGACATTTCGTTTCTGATAAACCAACAAGATAAAATCGGTTTGGTTGGCAAAAACGGTGCTGGCAAATCTACTTTACTAAAATTGATAATTGGAGAGCAAACTGCTGACAATGGAAAAATTAATTTTCCCAATGAATTAAAATTTGGCTACTTACCTCAACAAATGGTAATTAAAGACCAAAGAAATGTGTATGACGAAATTATGTCAGCTTTCGACGAAATTATTTTCATTGAAAAAAAAATAAAAACTTTAAATCATGATATAAGTTCGAGAACAGATTACGAAACCGAAGAATATTTGGATTTAATAGACTCACTTTCGGTTGCAAACGAACGATTTCAAATTTTAGGAGGTAATTCAATACAATCCAAGATTGAACAAACCCTGTTAGGTCTCGGATTTGAAACCTCTGATTTTCAAAGACCTACAAATGAATTTAGCGGAGGTTGGAGAATGAGAATCGAATTGGCAAAAATTCTAATTTCAAAACCAGATTCAATTCTGCTTGATGAGCCTACAAATCATCTTGATATTGAATCGATTCAATGGCTCGAGAACTTTCTAATAGAATATACCGGAGCTGTAGTATTAATTTCGCACGACAGAGCGTTCCTCGACAATGTAACAAAACGAACAATAGAAATATCCTTAGGAAAAATTTACGATTATAAAGTTCCCTATTCGAAGTATCTGTATTTGCGTGACGAACGCCAACAGCAACAAATCGCTGCATATAGAAATCAGCAAAAAATTATTGAAGATACCGAGGCATTTATCAAGAGATTTAGATATAAGGCAAGCAAAGCCGTGCAAGTTCAAAGCCGAGTAAAACACCTCGAAAAACTTGACAGAATAGAAATTGATGAACAAGATTTATCTAAAATTCATTTCAAATTTCCGCCGGCACCACATTCTGGAAATATAATTGTTGAAACCAAAGGTCTCTCTAAAAATTACGGAAATTTGTCTGTACTTAAGGATATTGATTTTTTTATTGAGAAAGGAGAAAAAATTGCTTTTGTTGGTAGAAATGGGGAAGGAAAAACTACACTGTCGAGAATCATTATGGGCGAATTGGATCACTCAGGAATGTGCAAAATAGGACATAAAGTCAAAATTGGATATTTTGCCCAAAATCAGGATGAACTTTTAGATGAAGCCAAAACTGTTTTTGAAACACTCGACGAAATTGCAACTGGCGATATTAGGACAAAAACGAGGAATATTCTCGGCTCATTTCTTTTTAGTGGCGAAGATATTGAGAAAAAAGTGAAAGTGCTTTCGGGAGGAGAACGCTCACGATTAGCTCTTGCCAAACTCTTGCTCGAACCTGTAAATTTATTAGTGCTCGACGAGCCTACAAATCATCTCGACCTTCGCTCCAAAGATGTATTGAAAAAAGCTTTGCAACAATTCGACGGTACTATTATCATTGTTTCGCACGATAGAGATTTCTTAGATGGATTGGTTAGTAAAGTTTATGAATTTAAAAACAAAAAAGTTAAAGAAAATATTGGCGGCATTTATGAATTTTTGCAACGAAAAAGAATTGCTTCCTTAGTTGAGTTAGAACGCAAAAAGGCTATAAAAACAAAAAATATTGAACAATCAATAAGCGAAAACAAGAAAAGTTATAAAGAAAAGAAAGAGCTTGAAAAAATAATCAGGAAAATCAGCAATAAAATTTCAAAATCAGAAGCCAAGATCTCAGAACTCGAATCAGAAATCAAAGAAATGGATATACTTTTGTCCGATTCCGAGAAAATTAGCGACAACTCGTTATTTTCTACTTATGAAGAAAAAAAGAAAGAGCTTGAAATTGAATTAGGAAATTGGGAATTATATTGCCAGGAGCAAGAAGAGTGGGAGAATAAAAGATAACTAAAAAAGAAGTATCTTTGCATAAATGAAAAATTTATTGAAAATATGGAAAAATATATTCGATTTGATTGGAAAATCTTGAAATCCATAGCAATAAAAAACATAAGCAAAAGAAGTATTTTTAATGCACAAATTTCTAAAATTACAGCTGAAAAAATTGATGATATAATTATATATATTGCTGAATGAACGAACGAAACCTTTTTATGAAGATAAATCCAATTTCAATCCTTTCAACTATTTTATTAGTTGGTTTATTTTCCTGTGCGGCATACAATTATTCTGTCAGCAATAGGAATGTAGCCTATATTTACCAATCCGGGAAATCAACTTTAAATCCCGAGTTTTTAGTCTATCATATTTCAGATACAAGTTCTTCGCTGTTTTTTAAAATAAATGCAAACGAATTGACCTTCATTGCAGCAAAAGAAACAGCTGAAGAAATCTCTAAAATTAAAATTCATTATCAAATTATCTCATCATTAGATAGTTACGAATTGATTGACAGTGCCAGTACAATTTTACTTATTAATAAAGCAAATATTTCCGAAATTTTTATTTCATATATTCCCCTGACTATCCCTGACAAATCGAAATATAACATTGAGATTGTAACAACAGATTTGTTAAGAAATGAAAAAAAACACTCATTTCTAACTATTGATAAGCTTAATAAGTTTTCAAGGCAAAATTTTTTATTGAAGTTAAACAATGAAGTCTATTTTAAAAATCATTTAATAGAGGGCGAAAAATTCAGTATCAATTGTACAAGAAACCATTTCGAAAACATTTATATTTCCTATTTTAGTAAGACCTTCCCGCATCCCTATCCCCCATTTTCAATTATAAATCCAAAATCGTTTTCCTTTGTAGCGGATAGTGTCTGGACAATCCCAAATCAAGATTATTTTTCTTTCGAGCTGAAATACAATGGCATGTATCATTTCAGGATAGATTCAACTAAAAAAGATGGGATTACTTTATTCAATTATGACGAATATTTTCCCGAGTTCAAAACTGCCAATAAAATGATAGATCCATTGATATTTATAACTTCTAAAAAAGAGATGAAACAACTTCTCGAATTCGGAAATCCAAAACTTGCTATTGACAGTTTTTGGCTGAAAAAGTCTGGAAATATCAATCGTGCAAAGCAACTAATAAGTGTTTATTACTCAAGAGCAAAATATTCAAATATTTATTTCAGTTCGTATCAAGAAGGCTGGAAAACAGACCGTGGCATGATTTACTCCATTTTCGGAGAACCAAGCACAATTTATAAATCCAACAAAAATGAACGTTGGATTTATGGAAATTCCAATTCGGACTATTCATTGGATTTTACATTCAACAAAGTACAAAACACTTTTTCAGAAAACGATTATGTATTGATACGTAACGATATATACAAAAACAGTTGGTACAAAGCAATTGAAACTTGGAGAGATGGAAGAATTTACTCTATTGGGAAATGATGATTTGGAGAATTGAAGGTTTGAAAATAAAAAAAATGGCAAAATCAACGGAAATATACGGAATCAGGACAACAATTGAAGCAATAAAGTCTGGAAAAATTTTAAATAAAGTTTTGATAAAAAAAGGCTTAAGATCTACTATTTTCTCAGAATTATTCGATTTGGTTAAAAAATACGAAATCCCGTATCAGTATGTACCAATAGAAAAATTGAATAGAATTACAAATGCCAACCATCAGGGAATTGTAGCAGATGTTTCAGTAATTGAATATCAAAAAATCGAAAATGTTTTACCTGCGATTTACGAAAATGGGAAAACTCCTCTAATTTTGATATTGGATAAAATTTCAGACGTTAGAAACTTTGGAGCAATTGTCAGAACTGCCGAATGTGCAGGAGTTGATGCAATAATAATCCCTACTTTTGGTTCGGCCAGAATTAGTGCCGATGCTATAAAAACATCAGCAGGTGCGTTATTTTCGGTTCCAATTTGCCGAAGTTTTAATTTGAAAGAAACAATAGTTTTCTTAAAGAACAGTGGTTTGCAAATTGTTGCAGCAAGCGAAAAATCAAGCAATTACTATTACACGATAAATTTCACATTGCCAACAACAATTATTTCCGGTTCCGAAGAAAAAGGAGTTTCTAACGAATATTTGAAACTTTCTGATATAAAAGTTCGCATTCCACAATTTGGCAAAATTGACTCACTGAACGTTTCAATAGCAAGCGGAGTTATAATTTATGAAGCTATTAGACAACGGATGATTGGCTCAGTTGTATAATGGATTTTTTCAAAAGCATTTTTTGTCCGGATTTTATATTAAGGCATGCCTATTTTCATATAGTGTAATCACTGATAATCAATATATTATATTCAAACAATTTGTTGTATTCAATGGTTTATTAAGTTATTGACTATCTTGATAAATGCGTTTCAATATATTTTATCACTAATGGCAAAATAAAATATTTTACCCATTAGTGACAAAATGTAAAGATGAATAAAAAAATGAATTTACAGTAAAAGGTTTGCCTGAGTTGTTGGACAAAAAAATGCAATAGAAAATCCGTTTCCATTCAATACCCGCGAATCATAAAAAATACATTCAGAAAATCCTATAAAAAAACACTGCTATGTACTACCTTGGGCTTAGTCCAATCCCAATTTTTCATCAGGACTGAGTCAGGCACAGTAGTTCCACGTTGTTTTTATATTCTTAGGTGTTGGTAGTTGTTTTCTATGAAAGAGTGAATTTGTTCTACTATCAAAATATTCAGTAATTTAATTAATTCCTATTGTTTAATCAACTTTAATGCCAACCGTTTATTGTTTTTTAGTCTAATATAATAAACCCCAGCTGGTAAATCTGAAATATTAATTATTGTTATTGTGGCCACTTCTTTCTCTTTTACTATTCGTCCGATTGCATTATAAATTTGAATCTGTTCCTGTATAATGTTTTTTGTAAATTTAATAGTAATAGTTTCGGATGCGGGGTTTGGGGACATACTCCAAAATAAATTCTGATTGCAATCATTAATGTTTTCTATTCCTACTACTACTCCACAATCATATTCAATAACATATGAGGTGGTATCAAGAGGGCAATTGGAGTTTGGAGCAACAATCTTACACTCATATATTCCCGAGCCGGTAATTAATAATGTATCTTCATTAGACATATTTGATAATAGTATACTATTTTTAAACCATAGGATAATTTCTGAGCCAGATAGAAAACCATTAACATGTAATACTGCAAATGCTACTGTATCTCCTACACAAGGATCACCAAGTGCGTCATAGAAATAACCCGACCATTCAGGAGTTTCTGAATATGCTTCTGATAATTCAGAACAACCATTAACGGTAGAAATAACAGAAAATCCCGAAATATTATATTGAGCATAATCGGATAAATATTGATTAGTTTCAGTTATAGGCAATCCCCATACTAACCATTGATAAGTATCTGCAGCTTGTGTCCAAAGAGTATCAACATTACACAACCAGGGATGAGATGTAATAATGGTTGGTGTATGGCTACAAAATTGAATAACTGTATCCTTAATACTGGTATATGATCCCTGTAGATCACAATTTGTTGTTGTTAATTCAACTATGTAGTTTCCATCTAAAAGATAGGAATGTGTTGGATAGTGCAGAGTCGATGTAGTATTATCACCAAAGTCCCAAAAATAATTTTGCTGAACACTTTGGAGATTTTTTGGACTAAAAAATACTTCATTTACGCCGGAGCCTGTTGTATATCCAAAATCGGAAATTGGAGGTTTCTTATAATCCCACAAATTCAAATTGTCATAAACTTTTGTTTTGGCTGCACTTCTAATAATAGAAGCAACAGTTGCATTTAAACCGAAATTAAATGTGATCAATGTAGGGTCTTTTTTGAAAACTGCTGCATAAAAACAACATGCTGCAGCATAAGACCCCGTAGCTGATGGATGACTTTCGTCTGCTTGATACAATTCAATGCTTGGATGATTTTGCCGAAGATAACTCCATACAACAGATACAGGAGAAACTTCTCCATTCACAAATAATGTTTTTTCCAAATATTTGTTTCTTAATGTAGTGTCCATACCTTGATAAGTACACATTACAGGGAAAGCTAAACAATTTGACGCATCTCCATTTTTTCTCCCCCAAGTCATAAAGGGCATAATTATAGTACAAGGATTATATTGTCTGATTTGGTTATATAAAGCTGAGAAGCCATTTGCAAAATCATAGGGATTCGTAATTGGTTCTTGACTTTGTCCTTGCAAAACAATGTAATCCCAACAACCAGCCACTATTTTATTTTGGCTAACAGCATTAAGGCTATGATCTATTAACTGGTATCCTCCAGGCGTATGACTGTCAAAAATCAAGGTATCTCCAACTGATAGGGCAACATCACTTATAATTTGGGGTAAATTATTAACTCCGGTATAACTATTTCCTAAGAATAGAACCTTGTTACTTTGTTGGCCTTTTAGCACTGACCCCGAACATAAGAGTAGTAATGACAAGAAAATGATAAGAAAATGATTTTTTTTATTTATTGTTATGTACTTTTTCATTTGAATTGTTTTTAAGATTACAAATTCATCTGTATAATTTAAATATCCACTTGGTGCTTTCCTGTCAGACCATGATGAAGTTTGAGCGGGCTACAAACCTTGAAATATATTGCTTTTCCTGCCAATACTTATACAAAATGTTGAACTAAACCCAAGCCAGCTAATTCAGTAATAATCACGTAAGTTCATCTTTGTTAATTTATTAAAATATGTAAAGATGGATAAAAAAAGTGAATTTACAGTAAAAGGATTGCCTGAAATATTGGACAAAAAATGCAACAGGAATTCCGCCTCTCTCCAAAATCCCTGAATTATTAAAATTACATATAGGATAAGACCTACCCAATAAACCCTCTGGCTTGGATTTAGTTCAATCCCGATTTTTCATCGGGACTGAACCCGGCTCAACAGTTTTACGCTGCTTTTATATTCTTAGGTGTTGTGTGGCGTTTATATTCTTTTCTCGGCGAAGTAAATATTTCAATTTTGAGTTCTTCCATTTCGATAAATTGTTCTGTAAACTTTAAGTCAATGGAGTATTTTACAATCAATATTTTTGTCCGCATTACAATCTTCTAATGTTCTTATTCTTCAGTTTCCAATTTTAAAATTCGAATCCTATTTCCGGTTAAACAATTTTAATGAAGCCAGAATATTATAAAAACTTTCAATTAATTCTCTCTTTTTGCTAATTCGCCAATTTGAAAAGTTCCTCAAAATTCTAATTAGAATTACGTTTGTATATCAATAAAGCGAAGAAGAGTAAATTTAATATCAGGAATACAATATTGACAGTTCTTGCAAAAGGAGGTGCTCCATCTGGCCATATTTGTCCTAATAAAACAACTAAATTCAGAACTATCAGCACTATTATTCCCGCTTTTTTCATTTTTGAAATTGTTTCCATTGATTTCTATGTAATAATTTTTTCATTCCACGAATTTCAATTTTTCAAATGCCACAAAACATTAGTACATCCGGAAAATTCCGGATATTTCTTTATTATATTTTTTAATTTCTTTATCAATTAAACTATTTCTAATTTCATTTTTCAAATATAACTATTTCATCATAATTATATCATATTGTTTAATCGAACTCTGATTATTGCAAACAAAACATAAATAGACAAGCTTGTGAAAATGCTGATTATTTGATATTAAAAATAGCTCCAAAGAAGAATTGTGCTTGATTATCATACCCTATGCTGTTTAATCCAAAGTTCCATGTAACATCTATATAGTGTATCTAAGAAAACAGTTCAAAATTAAAAATATCTCTTTTTGCGATATTTCTATTTTTTTCATTTGTCTAACACAAAAGCATTTACTGCATGAAAGAAAATAGAAATCTCTTTAAAATAAATTATTTTATAAAAATTGCCTGTTTTCTTAGATACACTATATATGGAAAACCAATATATACGTAATAGCCTAGCTCCTTAGATTTTTGAGCAGACGACTCCGAATTATAATAATTAATCTCATCTGTTAAAGGAAGCACCACACCAACAGATATTTCTGAATACCTTTTGAGTTTGCCAGACCTTGTTCTACCACGTTACTGTCCTTAACCTTTACATTTGAATTTACAATTGTTTTCCAACTTAAACCAAGTCTTCCAACTTTAGACATATATTGTCCTTCATTATATCCCACAGGATTAAAAAACAAGCCAAATTCAGGAACAATAAAATGATGAACAGGAGCCTCAACCCTATAGAATGTTTCAGAATTACTATCTCGCGAAATAGCCCATTTCACATTTCCTGATGTTTCAAAATGAAGAGGGTAACCTGCTTTAACTCCGAACCAAGGCATTACCCACTTCACATTCGTTGGACGAGACTCTTTAGTTTTATATGTCCAACCCAAACCTGCCTCTCCGGTAATATAAATCATGTAAGGTTTATAATAGGCTCCAACTACACCAAGTCCTATTACTCCCAGTACTGAAAAATTCAAATTAATATCCAATTTATAACTCTAACTCATTACTTTGTCCGCCGTTATATTGGGATATTTACTGGTTTGTGCCTGAATATTTGCAACCAGCAAAAGCAAAAACATGAGAACAAATAAATTCGTAATTACCATAGAACCGTAAACTTTTCTTGTAACATCTTCCATGATTAATATTATTTTTAAAGTTCAATTTTTGCCATATAAATCTTCTTTCCCTTTGGTCCTTTTTCTCGTCCTGTAAAATAGATGGCATTATCAGTAAATATGGCTGGGAAACTTCCCATTGTAAAGAATTCTTTTCCATTCATTATCAAACGATTACTAATTTCCATGGTATTAGTATTTATTCTAACAATTTGGGATTGTAGAAAAACCTCGTTTAATTTCTTCACGGTTGTCGTTTTTAGGGTTCCAGCACTATTTGCTAATTTGGTGCTAGAATGAGAGACTTTAGCATTATTGCTATGTTCATACAATTGTTCATTTAATACTAAATAAATGTTATCGCCTTTCATATGAAGTTGATAGTCATACATTATACCTTCAACTTTTTTATCAATTCGTGGAATTCTATAAAAGGCTTTCAGGTCGCCTTCAGATGATAACTGAAGTGAATAGGTTCCTGTTGCAGACTGTGCAATAATAAAACTGTCGCCATTGGGCAGTGAAATTATTTCTCTAATATGCTGTAAATGAGGCTGACCAAAAACATTTTTGGACTTTTCGCCTTTGGGAACTATAAGTTTACTTTCAATAAGCTCCTCACTAAATAATTTTGAATAGAGCACTTTACCATCCTTAACTCTTGATACCTGAATATCTTCAACTTTTTTCAGTTGTATCCCATCTGCATTTCTCGCCCAACCATCAAAAGAAGCCTTACCAAGTCCTATTACATAGGTTGACTCATCACCTTCCAATATTCTAAATGAAGCCCATAGTATTTTATTAATAAATGAAACAGAATCCACTAACTCATAGTTATCGCTAAAGCGCATTAATGTAGCATGGGTTTTTCTATCCTTCCATAAAAAATGCTTAAGGGATTTAACATTAGTTGGTCCATTAAGTGGTGCAAACAAAACTGATAAATTATCGTCTTGCCCCAGACCGGAGCCCATTGTTTGAGCAGTGTATGGCAATGGATAAATATTATATCTGGTGTCATCAAAGTTTTTGCCATCGATAGCCAGTATTGCTACTTGATTTCCTGAAGTGAGCCACGGACCTTTAGTTTTTATTTTCTCAGTAATTATCCCAGCCGCAAGTACAGGAGAGTTTGCCGGAGCAGTTAAGGGATTTCCGTATTTATCCAATTCCCGATAAAAACTATTGCCAGTTGAAATAGCATCAATTTTGGAAGTGGTTTTATATCCACTTGGTCTAATTCTCCAAATATCTCCGGTTTTTGGCTTTAACTTTTTTTCTTCAACAAAATTTAGTCCAGTGAAAATACCCATATAATAGACTTTTATCATTTTTCCAAGATATATTTTCATGCCTCCGCCAAAGGCAGCAGTTGCTTTAATAAATTTCTGATTATTGGGGGCAACCTCCTCTACTTTTTCTTTTGGCATATACCATACAAAGTCATTGGTAGCCTCAGCATCATCTACAAAAACATCTTGCATATCACTGTATTTCAGATAAGAATCAAAATGATACTGATCGAGTTGAATACCCTCCTTTTTAGCGGAAGTAAGGTATAAAACTTTAAACTTACCATCATCGAGATATGTACCTGCATAACGACCTTTTTTAGAGGCCTTGCTTAATTCCGTTTCTTCAAGTTGATTGATTTTGAGATCTTGAGATTGTGTATTATAGACAAGAAGTATGCATAGTAGGATTGTTAAATATATAAATGAATTTTTCATTGTGTTGTCTTTTAAGGTTTAGTATTCTAATAAGATAGTTATTTTCTAATTATTAGTTTTTCTTTGAAATTTTTGGTGCCCAAAACTATTGTAACTATATAAAAGCCAGACTCTAGTTTCGTAGTACATATTTTAAAACTAAGACTTCCTTGAGGTAGTATATCTTGATAAACAAGTCTGCCATTAATATCAGTAATACTAAGTTCATTTTTCATTTTATCACTTTCAGAATTATATAATTTAATAGTAACAAAATCATTAGCAGGATTTGGATAAATACTTAAAGGAGATTTACCTGCAAGATCACTTATCGACGAAACATTTTCACGAGTTTTTCTATAAACAGTTGAATCATTTCCAGAAACATAAATGTAATTATCACTAATGGCCATATCCAATAAGCTTGATGCTCTTGATCCATTTTTATTTGGACTCCATACAGATTCCCAATGAATGCAGTCATCTGATTTAAAAAAACCACCAGAATTGGCAAACCAGAAAGTACCATCAGAAGTAATTTCAAATTCCATAATATTCATAGCCATCCATGGATCTGGTACTAATTCTTCCCAGTTTTCACCATTATCAGTTGATTTTAGTATGGCACCTAAACTTGCCACATATAGATCTCCGGTGGTTGGATGCTCGTTTAAATAACCAAGCGTAACAAATGATTCATAAACGCGTGTCCAGTTTTCTCCTGCATCAGAAGATTTAAAAACACCTTGGTTATAGGTAGTTATAAAAAAGTCTCCATTGGAAGTTAATAATGCCGAATAAATATCATTATAATCAAAAGGTCCTGAAATAAAAGTAGGTATCAAGGTCCAACTTGCTCCATCATCAGTTGAGTATTTAAAACCACCGGTATTTTCACTAAAACCACGGAAGGCGGTATAAAGTGTACCACTATTATCCATTCTGAAAACGGATGCATTAACCTGACCCATATTATCTGCAACTGTATCAATTGTTGTCCAGCTACTACCATCATCAGCAGTTAGAAATGTACTTTGTGGGAAGTATAAGCTTGTGCCAGGAAAATTGTCTTGACGTATGGCATAAAGATCCTCCTGATTGTTAAAAAAAGCTGTGGCAAACTTCTCATCGTTCACCTGAGTCCATGTGCTACCATTATCTATCGAAAGCATTGCTTCATAATACGTCGAGTTCAGAAAATGATAAGCTTGATAAGTGAATATTTTACCGGTGTTGCTTACAGCGATAGATCCATTTGGACTACTAAAATTGAAAACGGGCTCCCAATTATTCTGTGAAAAGGAGATTTTTGCAGTAATTAAAAATACTGCAACAGTTAAACAAATCGTAATTTTTTTCATAATAAATTATTTTAATATTAATGAGACAAAAATATCTCAGTCTAATTGAAGACACAATACCACAATAGTAGTAATCTTTGTTTTTGACGAGGGAACATTTAAATAATAACAGCTCTGAAGTTACACGTAATCAATGACAAATTCATATGTCATGTTTGAGATTTGTAATAAATAACCTAAATCTGCTTAGAACCAAAGCCATTTTGAAAAGTATAAATGTTTGTTATGGGGACTTCTAAAAATAGTAAATTTCAAGGCGTAAGAAATTTCAAAACCGCAGTTTACTATTGTAAATGAGGATTTTGAAATTTTGAAGCAACGAAGAAATTTGCATTTTTAGAAGTCCCCTTATATTTTTCCCGACAGGAAAAACAAATTTTTGTAAGAAGCGCAGAAGTATTTGTACTACTTATTGTAGAACTTATTCAATGCTTCGGTACGCGATTGTACTTGTAATTTAGAATAAATATTGCGGATGTGTGTCCTTACGGTTTCAGTGCTGATATAGAGTTTCGCTGCAATCTCTTTATATCGATATCCTTTCGACAACCAGTTAAGAATTTCAGTCTCCCTTTTGCTCAAATTATATTTTATTTCCTTTAGTCTTACCGAATGAAATGATTCAATTACCTTACGAGCAATACTACGGCTCATGGGTGAGCCTCCACGTTTTACTTCCGAAATAGCCTGTATAATAGACTGTATTTCAGCATTTTTCAAGACGTAACCATTGGCTCCGGCACGTAATGCTTCAAATACTTTTTCATCATCGTCAAAATTGGTACACATTAAAAACTGAATGTCAGGATATTTTTGTTTTACAATTTCCACACACTCTATTCCATTCATTTTAGGAAGTCCAATGTCCATAAGTACAACATCTGGTTTTAGCTCATCTATGCTTTCCATAAAACTTTCGGCACTTGTGAATGAATCGAGCACCCTTAATTCTTCCGAGAGGTTAAGCATCTGCTTAATACCTTTCAGTACTTCCAAATCGTCTTCAACAATAACTAATGATATACTCATACGGCAAAAATATATGTAAAATTGTTATAAAGCAATCACACTTTAGTAGTATTTAATGTCATTTGTTTTAGTTTAATGATTGTTCCTTTGTTTATTTTACTATTTAGTTTAAAAACGCCATTCAACTTTTCTGTCCTTGTTTTTATACTGCCCAGCCCAACACCTTTTTTAATGGTTTTCTGATCAAAGCCTTTCCCATTGTCCTCAACTACCAAAACCCCCAATTTATTTTTTAAACAAAACTTAATCTCAACAGTTTCTGCATCAGCATGCTTTGCAATATTGTTTAAAATTTCTTTTAATGCTAAAAATAAATTACGGCGTATTTCTGATGCAACTTCTATATCTGCCACATCATCAGGAAAATCAACATTGCACCTAATGGCCGTATTGTCAGAAAACTCATTTATATAATCGTGCATATAAAATAGCAATTCTGAGAGTTTATCATTTGTAGGGTCTATAGCCCAAATAATTTCCCTTAGGTTTTTGCTCAAATTCCTTGATTGCTCAATTACTTTTGATATACCTTCAAAGTTTCTATCAAAATCCTTTTGCAACTTAATTTGCTCACTCATAAATGAAATCCGGGTTAAACCCGATCCAATTTCGTCGTGCATATCTCGTGCTATTCTTACCCTTTCTTCTTCTCTCATTTTTAAGATGGCCAACTCTTTGAGTTTTCGTTGCCTTTGTTTTAAGAGAAAGAAAGCCAAAGTTCCACCTCCAATAAATATTACCAAAAAGAATATTAAAAACGAAATCTGCCAGCGCTGTTTCTGAACTTTAATTATAGTGAGTTCATTTTTAGCCTCCAGCATTTTAATGTTCTCCTCCTTTTGTTGTGTTTTATATTTTGCATCCAACTCAAATATTTCTTTTTGTTTCTGAAACTCAAAAATTGAATCGTTTAGTTTCATTAACGAATCGAGATATAAATATGCAAGTGTGTTTTTTCCACAATTTTGCAAAGCCTTTGCCCTTTGTTTCAAATACTTTTGTTTAAGGAAAATATCATCGGAAAAACCTAAATAAAATGCAACACTATCAAGTCTCTTAATCGCCAGGCTACATTTTTTATGGTAATAATCCGAAACAGCTAAGTTCAAATAAGTCCTGGCTATTCCTTTTGAATCGTTTATCTTTTTTTGATCATTGAGTAATTCGAGGAAGCATTCTTCGCATTTATCAGGTTTTTTTTTATAATCAATTTGAGTACATAAATTATTACGTGCACTAACAATTCCATAAATATCACCACTTTTAAGCTTTAGTTCCAGGCTTTTTTCATAGTAAAAAATAGCCGAGTCATCAATCCACTGTGTACTGTAAGCATAACCAAACGAATTATAAATATTTCCTCTTAATCCATCATTATCATATCCCTCTATATACTTCAATGCTTCATTTTGATAGTGGATTCCTTTTTGGTAATCTTTCAAATACAAATAAGTATTTCCAATATCGTTTAATGTAGCAGCAACCCGTACATCATTACTATCACTCTTATAAAACTCCAATATCTCGAAAAAACTTTTCAGTGCCTGTTGATAATCACCCTGGCTTCTTTGGGCAAGTGCTATGTTTTTGCGACTTACAATTCCTCTGGTAGGGTTACCATTATCAATGCATATCTTTAATGCTCGTGAGGCATAATAAATAACACTATCAAAATTGTGATTATTGAAATGGTACACTCCAAGGCCATTTAAGCAGTTTCCAAGATTTTCTGAATTAGGATTTTCAGAACTGTCTTTTAAGGCAGCATATAAATACTTTATGGCTGTATCGGGTTGACTGCTTATGGTTTGTTTTGCAATTTTGTATCCTATTTTCAACCTCTCCTCCGAGTTTATTGCAGTACCAAATGCAAGCTTTAAAGAGTCAATATCAGCATAAGAATACAATTGCAAAAGCAGAAAAAAAGTTAAAAAAAGTATTGTTTTTCTATTCATCATAAAATACCAATTAAATAATAAAATTAAATTTCTATCCAAATATACAATTTAATAGTATTTTTTTTAAAAAATTAATTTTGAACTTTCCAATTTTATGAATATATTTGTCAAAAGTATATTAATTTCAAAAGCAGAACAATGGAAAGAAAATTAATTATTACAGTAATCACACTATTTTTGGCATTTTGTATAAATTCTAAAACTATTTCCGCTAAAATAGAAAAATATGAAAACTCAGAAATGAATTTGAACAACACAATAGTTTTGAGTTATAATATTTCTGACTATAATGGATACAACCTAAGTTGTTTTGGCGAAAATGACGGATTTATTCAAGCCATAGCTTCAGGAGGCACTCCTCCATTTTCATATTTATGGTCAACCGGCGACACTATTGCAGATTTGCAAAATCTGGCTGCCGGAACTTATTATCTCACAGTAAGCGACTTTAATAGCCAAATTGTTACAGACAGTATTTCGCTTTCACAAGCTGATGAATTATATATTTCACCCTATATTTATCAAACTTCCTCAATTGGCGCAACAGATGGTAGCATTTCAATTTATATTTCAGGAGGAAATACCCCATATAGTTTTTTGTGGAGCAATGGTGAAACAAACGAAGATTTGAGTAATATTCAAACTGGTTTATACAGTTTCACTGTTTCTGATGCAAATTCTTGTTTCGCTATTGATTCTTTTCTTGTGCCTGAAGGAATTTTTCATGAAGTTTCAGGTTTAAATATAATTGGAATTGAAGATGCATCAGTAGATTGGGGCGATTATGACAATGATGGAGATTTAGATTTTATTTTCTCTGGAACTATAGATGGTAGTTCAACTAATGCAATTACACGAATTTATAAAAATCAAGGAAACGATGTATTTTCTATACTTGCTGCATCGAACATTGAAGATTTATGCAAAGGAACAGTTTCTTGGGCAGATTACAATAACGATGGACTTTTAGATTTCCTTGCCACCGGATATACTTATTTAAATGAAAGAAAAAGCATAATATATAGAAACAACGGAAACGATACTTTTACTGAAATTACAAGTGCAAATATCGAAGGAATAGCATACAGTTCTGTTGACTGGGGCGACTATGACAATGATGGCGATTTAGATATACTAATAGCAGGAAGTAGTGTATCGAACTATTATTCGACAAAAATTTATAAAAATAATGGAAATGATAGTTTCACAGAATTAACCAATTTGTCTTTGATAGGAATTACCTACGGAGAAGCCAAATGGGGCGATTTCGACAAGGATGGAGATTTGGATATTTTTTTATCAGGAAGAACGTCCTTAGATAGGATTAGTACAATATTTTCGAATGAAGGAAACGATAATTTTAGTCAAATTTCCGGATTACCGTTTGTTGTTGTTGCATATAGTTCGGTTGCTTGGGGCGACTATGACAGTGATGGAGATTTGGATTTGTTATTAACCGGCAATGAAGATTATTATTCTTCTGATGCAATTGTAAAAATATATAAAAATAATGGAAATTTTGATTTTTCGGAACTTTCCGGTTTATTTTCAAATGGAATATATAATGGTTCGGTAGCCTGGGGCGATTGCAATAACGATGGGCTACTTGATGTAATTCTTACAGGAGATTGTTCATACAGTTTTGTAATGAATAAAATTTTGAAAAATAATGGAGATGACACCTTCACAGATTTGTATTATTTTCCATTAGGACATTTAGACAATTCATCCATAGATATAGGTGATTATGATAATGATGGAGATTTGGATATTATAGAAACCGGCTATTATAACAGTAATACTAACCTATTTAAACTTTTTAAGAACGATATTAATTCTACAAATAATCCTCCATCGGCACCAGAAAACTTACAAACTTCATTTCTTAGTTTCAACAAATTACAACTAAGTTGGAATCAAACAACAGATGATTTGACACCACAAAACGGGATTACTTATAATTTTTATTTACGAAAAGTAAGTGGTGAAATTATTTATAATTCAATGGCAGATATAAATACAGGCTACCGAAAAATATCAGAGTCAGGAAATGCAGCTTTTGATACTTCATTTACAGTACAATACCTCGATACAGGAGTTTATATTTGGAGTGTTCAGGCAATAGATAATTGCTATCTTGGTTCTGAATTTGCAATTACCGATACTTTCGAGATTCAAGTTAAAATAACTCCTAATTTAATAGATTTTGGAACTTTAACTACAAGTATTTCAGATACATCACAGTTTATTTCTATTTTTAATTTATCTCAAGATACAATCGTTATTGATAGTTTAAATTTATTGGAAGAGCCTTTTAGTATTGGTTTCAATACATTCCCGATTGAAATTTTACCGGGCGATTCAATTTTCATTGAAATATCAATAAATCAAGCTTTTACAAATGGATTTTATAATGAAACATTAAATATTTATTCTTCAGATTTTTCGTCTCCTATTCTATTCGAAGTTTTAGGTGGAATATCTTTATATGAAATAGTTACAGGAACAAATATCGAAGGAGTTCAGGGGAGCATAGCCGAATGGGGCGATTATGATAATGATGGAGATTTAGATCTTTTGCTATTTGGCCAAATATATAATTATCCGAATACAATCTACAAAAACAAACTATATAAAAACAATGGAAACGATACATTTACAGAAATAGCTGAATTTCCGGCAATACAATCAACTGACGATATTGAATGGGGCGATTACGATAATGATGGCGATTTAGATTTTATTGTTGCCGGTAGAATTTCTTATTACGATGGCCTTACCAAAATTTACAAAAACAATGGAAATGACACATTTACAGAACTTGTTGTAAACGATTTAGAACAAGTTAGAGATGGAGCAGTAGCCTGGGGCGATTGCGACAACGATGGCGATTTGGATATTTTACTCACAGGAGAAAGAAATTCATATTATCCTATTTCAAAAATTTATATAAATAATGGAAACGATAATTTTTCCGCTTTAAGTAATATTTCAATTGAATGGATTGAAGACAGTGAGCAAAAATGGGTAGATTTTGATAATGACAGCGATTTAGATTTCTTATTAAGTGGAATAGACAATGCCAATAATAAAATAACCAAACTATATATAAATGAAGGTGAAAATTCCTTCACAGAGTCGCAAACAGCATTTCAGGGATTTATTGATGCTTCAATTGCTTGTGGCGACTACGACCAGGATGGTGATATTGATATTTTGATTTGTGGCTCAACAGATTATAATAATGCAGGAATTATGACAAAATTGTACAAAAATCAAGGGAATAATCAGTTTTTGGACATTATTGGTTTTTCAATTCCTGAAGTTTACAATCAGTCAATAGCATTTGGCGATTACGATAATGATGGAGATTTAGATGTCCTGATATCAGGTTCAAATAGCTGGACACAAGCAATAAGTAGAATCTATCGCAATGAAGGCAACGATATATTTACGGAAGTAAAAACCTTACCATTTGAAGGCATTTCCTTTGGTACCGCAATTTTTGGCGATTACGATAACGATAAAGATTTAGATGTGTTTCTAAGCGGAAGTAATGCTTTGGGACAACCAGTTTGCAATATTTACAAAAACTATTGTTTAACTGAAAACAACCCTCCTACTCCACCAACTTATTTAGAGATTTCCATAACTGGTTTTAATGATGTTAAACTTGCGTGGAATCCTGCATCAGACGACCATAGTTTACAAAACAGTTTGAGCTATAATGTTTATCTGTACAAAATTGGTGGCGATACCATTTGGAACTCTATGTCGAACATTTCTTCAGGTAACAGAAAAATTGTCTCTATGGGAAGCACAAATTTAGATACCTCATGGACAATAAATAATCTTGTAGCCGGAACATATGCCTGGAGCGTTCAGGCAATTGACAATAGTTTTATAGGTTCAGAATTTGCTCTTGAAGACACTTTTGAAACTACAATAAATATTTCTCCTAATTCTGTCGATTTTGGGCAAAACCTGCCAAACATTAATGACACCTCAATAAGATATACGATTAGCAATTTTGGTCAGAATACAATTACAATTGATAGTCTAAGCCAAATTTCCCAGCCTTTTAGTTATACAACTACAAGCCTGCCATATCAAATCATTCCCGGAGATTCACTTATAATTCACATAAGTTTCAATCGAATGCACGAAGATGGATATTTTGAACAATCATTAAATATTTACAGCTCTGTATCCCTTGAACCTACCGTATTAAACATTGAAGGTGAAATACACTATTTTACTGAAGTTCAGGGCAATAATATTGAAGGGCTTTATGAAGGTATAACAGATTGGGCAGATTATGATAATGACGGCGATTTAGATTTTATTATAGCAGGTCGAACTTCTTCTTGGAATGTAAAATACACAAGAGTCTATCAAAATTTCGGAAACAATAGTTTTGTCTATTTGCCAAGCACTCCTTTTTCTGGCGTATCAAATGGTTCTACTTCATGGGGCGATTACGATAATGATGGCGATTTGGATGTTTTATTAACTGGTAGCCAATATAGTTCACCCTCAAATATTTCAAGAATATACAAAAATCTCGGAAATGGAAATTTTTCATTACTAACTGACCTTTATGGAATGTCATTAAGTGAAGGAGAATGGGCAGATTTTGATAACGATGGCGATTTAGATATTCTAATATCCAGCAATTATTATGGAACTAAATTATACAAAAACGAAGGAAATGACATATTTACCGAAATGGCAGACTTAGGATTTCCTAATAATGGCGGAGCAATAGATTGGGGCGACTACGATAATGATATGGATTTAGATGTTTTATTTTATTCTGGCAACAGTGATTGTATTGTTTATAGAAATGACGGAAACGATACTTTTTATGAAATATCAATTAGCACATTATCGGTAAATACAAAACCAAGAGCCTACTGGAGCGATTTAGATAATGATGGAGATCTTGATATTTTCTTATTACGAACTACAACATCCTACAATTCCTCTGATGTTTCAGCATTCATATACGAAAATATTGGTAACGACAATTTTTCGGAAATTACAGGTCTGTCAATGATTGCACCGATTGACGGCTCTGTTGATTTAGGCGACTACGATAATGATGGAGATATTGACATTTTCCTATGCGGAAAAAAGGATTACTCTCCTAAAAGTTGGATTTATAAAAATAATGGTAATTTTTCATTCACTGAATTTCCTCTTTCAAGTATAACCGGTGCTACCGGTAGTTCTTCAAAATGGGGCGATTATGATAATGATGGCGATTTAGATCTATTACTCACTGGGCATGATGGTACAGACATTATTTCCACTGTTTTTAAAAACAACTGCTTAGCACAAAACAATCCTCCATTGTCGCCACAAAATCTAAACTCCTTTGCAACAAGAAATGATGAAATATTGCTTTCGTGGGACAAATCTACAGATGATGTAACACCACAAAACAGCTTGAGCTATAACTCATTTTTATATAAAGTTGGTGGCGACACTATCTGGAGTTCAATGTCCGACAATACTTCCGGGCTAAGAAGGATTCCAGATAACGGAAATGCAAGCAAGGACACTTCATGGCTAATAAATAATCTTAATTTTGGAACTTACAATTGGAGCGTACAAACAGTTGATCGAGCATACTCGGGTTCGGAATTTGCAATTGAAGCAAGTTTTGAGATGAATATTCTTATCGAATCTGAAACAATTGATTTTGACACAGTTAGCATTAGTAATATTTCAGATACTACAAAATACTTTACAATTTCAAACTTTAGCCAAAACGATATCATCCTTGATAGTATAAAAATAGAAAATAATGTATTTAGCTGCGGTATAAATAATTTTTCATACACAATTCTTTCTGGCGATTCCTTGCAAATTCCTATCATTATGCACCGTACTCAAATCGGATATTCCGAATCTGTTATTGATATTTATATTTCACAATTTCCCTTACCATCGCAAATTTTGGCCAAAGGTTCTGTTAGCCAGTTTGTAAAAGTTGAAGGATTGCAGTTTCAACAAATTGCAAACGGCTATGTATCATGGGGAGATTGCGACAACGACAACGATTTAGACATTTTACTTACCGGAAGTACAAATTCCGACACTATTTCGAGAATTTATATTAATGAAGGAAATGATATTTTCAATGAAATAACTACAGCAAATATTGATGGAGTTGAAAACAGCGTAACAGATTGGGGCGATTACGACAAGGATGGCGATCTTGATATTTTAATAGTTGGCGGCTCGAATAATTCGACTGCTATGTGCAAAATTTACAGAAATGACGGTAATAATATTTTTATTGAATTAACAAATCTAAACTTGGAACAGTATTATGATGGAGCTGCTGCCTGGGGCGATTATGATAACGATGGCGACTTAGATTTTATTTATTCCGGAACCAAAATTATAAATCAGGTTTATACCAAAATTTATGAAAATAAGGGAAACGATATTTTTGAACCATTAGTTGGAGCAAATATTACAGGATTTTACGACAATTCTATTGCCTGGGGCGATTACGACAACGATAGTGATTTAGATATTCTGATTTCCGGCAGAACAACTACTTATTCGGGTGATGCTGCAAGCAAAGTTTATAAAAATAATGGGAATGGAAATTTCACAGAATTGACAAACCTTCCTTTTGTCCAGATATATAAAAGTGAAGTTTCATGGGGCGACTATGACAATGATGGAGATCTTGATATTCTATTAAACGGAACAACCAGTTATTCGGGTAGTGAATATCATTCTAAAATATACAAAAACATTGGAAATGACAGTTTTACTGAATTAATCGGAATGCCATTTGAAAACCTCGGAGAGGGTTCGCTTATTTGGGGCGATTACGATAACGATGGCGATTTAGATGTTTTTAGTTCTGGCAAATCAGGTCCTTGGCAAAACATTATTATCAAATCAATAATGTATTTAAATGAAGGAAACGATATTTTCACAGAATCGGAAGGCTATTATTTAGAAAATGTTTACAATAGCTCAATAGTCAGTGCCGATTACGATAACGATGGCGATTTAGATATTCTACTCACCGGGCTAAATCAATCAGAAGAGCCAGTTACAATTTTGTATAAAAATCACACTTTTATTCAAAATAATCCTCCGCAAACTCCTACAAATATTAGTAGCGAAATTGTTGCAATAAATGAGACAAAACTAAGCTGGAACAAAACAACAGACGATAATACACCTCAAGATGGTTTAAGCTATAATGCTTATATATATAAAGTTGGAGGCGATACCGTTTGGAGTTCTATGGCAAATATCAATACAGGTTTTAGGAAAATTCCAAAAATTGGAAATTCCAATTTGGATACTACTTGGACAATCAATAGTCTTGAAACCGGACTATATAAATGGAGCGTTCAAGCAATTGATAATTCATTTTTTGGTTCTGAATTTGCAATTGAAGAAAGCTTTGAAATATTTACTCAAATTGATGAAACAATTCTCGATTTCGGAAGAGTTCCGCTGCACCCAAGCCTTGATTCTATATTGTCTGTTAAAATTAAAAATTCTGCACAAAACTCTCTCTCTATCAACAATATTGTTATAAATTCTCCTTATAGTCATAATATCCCAAACCTTCCTTATACAATTGCACAATCCGATTCCTTGATTATTGATGTTTCTCTTGATCGCAGTCATCTTGAAGGAAAATACTACGACACTTTAGAAATATATTTTGCACAATACAATCACTCAACTGAAATTATTTTAAAAAGTTATTTAGCTAGATTTACAGAACTCCCGGGCTTAAACTTGCCGGAAATTTCTAGGGGTACAACAGCTTGGGGCGATTATGATGGCGATGGCGATCTTGATGTTCTCCTTACCGGAAGATATTCTATTATTGATATTACAAAGCTTTATAAGAATATAGGCAACGACAATTTCCAACAAGTTGTAGGTTTGCCTTTTGCAAATGTTATGAATAGTTCGGCAGCCTGGGGCGATTGCGACAAAGACGGCGATTTAGACCTTTTCCTATCAGGATATACTGATAATGGACCAATTTCCAGGATATATAAAAACGAAGGTGATGATCTTTTCACTGAAATGTCTTTCCCATTTCCAAATTTAGAATCTGGAGCAGTAGCCTGGGGCGATTACGATAATGATGGAGATCTTGATATTTTACTATCAGGAATGATGAGTTATCAAAATTATTTTACTTATATCTTTAAAAATGCAGGGGATTTTGATTTCAATCTAATAAGCACTCCCAATATTCCATATCTTAGAAAATCTTCAGTTGCATGGGGCGACTACGATAAAGATAACGATTTGGATATATTAATTTCCGGCTCAAGTAGCACAGAAGATATTTGTAATGTGTATAAAAATATGGGAAATGATACATTTTCCGCATTAGCTGAATTCTCTGTTTCCGGAGACTATGGAACAGTTGAATGGGCAGATTTCAACAACGATGGATATCTTGACATTTTATTTGCCGGACAAAATAATTTTAATTCAGAAATTTACATATATTTGAATCAAGCAAATGATACTTTTATTAATATTTCAAATTTAGAATTATCAGGAGCTCGCTATGGCAAAACCACTTGGGGCGATTGCGACAACGATGGCGATTTAGATATTTTTACTACAGGTGAAAATTCATCGGAACACATTACAAAAATATACAAGAATCAAGGGAACAATGTATTTACTGAAATGGGAGGTTCCGATTTAGTTGGAGTCCAAAATAGTTCTCTATCTCTTGGCGACTACGATTTCGATGGAGACCTGGATTTTATTCTTCTTGGCGAAAAAGACACCTATAATAAACTATGCAGAATTTATAAAAACCATAGTTACACTACAAATAATCCACCTTTGGCACCAAATAATTTGTCATCTGAAATAAATGACACCATCACTAATTTGTCATGGGAAAAATCTACAGACGACCATAGCTCACAAAATGCTTTGAGTTATAATGGATATTTATACAAAGTTGGTGGCGATACAATTTGGAGTTCTATGTCGGATATAAATTCCGGATTTAGAAGAATACCTGCTTTGGGTAACGCAAGCCTCAACACTTCCTGGGCTATCAAAAATCTTAGTTCCGGAAACTATCACTGGAGCGTTCAGGCAATCGACAATTCTTATTCAGGTTCTCCATTTGCTCCCGAGCAGCTTATTTCTATTTTTGGTGTAGATTTCGTTGCAGATACTACCATCGGATATGCTCCACTTCAAGTTCAATTTACCGACCTGTCCACCGGAAACATATTACTTAGATATTGGGATTTTGGCGATGGAAATACAAGTATGGATCAAAATCCAGTCCATATTTTTGCAGATACCGGTTCATACACAATCCAACTAATAGTGTCCGATGGAGTAGAAATAGATACATTGATAAAACTAAACTATATTTTTGTAGAAGAAGGAACTTTTGTACCAAACTTTGCGGATTCAAAACCATTCATTCTCCACCAAAACAAACCAAATCCTTTTGCAGAAACAACAGAAATTTCGTTCTACATCCCAAAACAAACTGAAGTTGAAATTTCAATTTATAATATTCTTGGAGAAAAAATTCAAACTCTTGTATCAAAAACTTACTCAATCGGGGAGCATTCAATAAAATTCAATTCAAAAAATTACAATCTAGGAACATATTTTTATAAAATGACTTGCCCTGATTTTGTTGACACAAAAAATATGATTATTTTGGAATGATTTGTTGAAAATGATGACAATAACACAAAAAATATAAATGTTAATTAAAAACTTAGTCATATGAAAAATGTAATTTTACTTTCATTGCTATCAATTTTTGTTTTCACAAACAAAACAATTGCACAAAACTCTGTTGAGAATATTTCAACAAATACCTTTTATAATATAATTCAGGATGCCATAAATTCATCTAATAATGGAGATACACTAATTGCCCAGCCCGGAATCTATCTCGAAAACATAAATTTCAACGGGAAAAATATTGTACTGGCTTCCGAATATTTCGTAACCACTGATTCGATGTATATTGACAGCACAATAATTGATGGAAACCAAACAGGAAGTTGCGTTGTTTTCGAAAATGGAGAAGATACAACCACAGTTATATGTGGTTTCACAATTACAAATGGAAATGGAATATTAATTCCAAACTTTGATACAAATATCTATGGGATTTATTATGATGCCCGTCTCGGTGGTGGAATATATTGCAAAAATTCAAGTCCTATGATTTTAAGTTTAAAGATAATAAAAGATTCACTAAACTATTATGGAGCATATTACCAGAGTGGTTCTGGCATTTTTCTAGACAATTCAAATGCTATACTCATTAATTGTAATATATCAGATAACATAGTATCTAATTTTAATTATGGAGGAGGAACAATTTATTGTTCATTTTCAAATATCCAAATTAGTAATTCCAAAATTCAAAATAATATATATTGCGGTGGTATCATTTCCTTAGAATCAAATGTGATATTAAAAAATGTCATATTATCAGACAATTCTTCTAGTAACTTATACAATTCAAATTCAATTGGAGTAAATGGTGGAGGAATAATGGCCACTAATTCCAATTTCATTGTGAATAATGTCTCAATTATTAATAATGAAGCTGGGAAGTATGGGGGTGGACTATATAGTAATAATTCCAAATTTGAAATTAACAATTCGATTATTCAAAATAATATATCACAATATGTAGGTGGTATTTTTATTGAAAATTCAGATAGTTTTTCAATTTCGAATACAAGAATATTTGAGAATTTAGGATTGTTAGGAATTGGGGGAGTCACTGTTAATAATGCAAATTTGAAAATGACAAATGTTGAAATAGTTGCAAATATAGGCAATTCTAATTGTAGTGGTGCAGGTATAAGTTACTCGAATATTGATTTTACGAATTGTCTATTTACCAACAATGAAGGACACAACAATTCTTGTGGATTATATATTTCATATTCTGAAGGACATTTAATAAATAATACTATAGCTAATAATTTCAACTACAATCATGAACCTGCAGTAGTTTTTAATTCTGCAGGAGTTACTGTTTTAAATTCAATAATTTATGAAAATTTTGTTTTAGATACCATAATCAATCCTACTAATCCAATTCATTATGATATAGAAGGCGATGCCAATATGGCATATTCAGCCATTGGTTATCTTAATCAACAAAACAACATTTTCTCACAAGGAAATATTCAAACCGATCCATATTTTGTTAATCCTATTCAAACTATTCCTTACACAAGTTATCAAAACTTGAATTATGAACTTTTGTGGAACTCACCCTGCATTGATGCAGGAATAGATTTTTATGTTTACAATGGAGACACAATATTAGATTTAGACTCGAGCGAATATTTGGGTTCAGCACCTGATATGGGATACTATGAATATAAGTTTAAGCCAAGTGCCCTTATAGATATTGGGGTGACAAAATTAGATTATCCTACTGAAATAAACTGTGGCTTGTTATCCAACGAATCAATTATACTTTCTATCAGAAATTTTGGCTCCCAAGCTTTTTCAAATTTCTATATTTACTTTAGCATATCTCAAAACCCGATTGATTCAATACTTGTAAACAACACGATTTTATCCAACACAGAGCTGGAAATTCAAATTTCTAACAATTTTGATTTTTCTACTCCAGGAGCATATGAGATTGTAGCCTGGACAGAATTTCAAAATGATACTATAAATACTAATGATAGCTTATTTACTTCAATTTTTTCAGGAACAAAAATAGATAAATTTCCATATTTTACAGATTTTGAAAACGACAATGGATATTGGAAGAAAGGTTCAGAGCAATCAAGTTGGGAATGTGGCCAACCAAATGGGCTATTTATTAATTCTGCAACATCAGGAACAAATGTTTGGGCAACAAATTTAGCTAATTATTGTTATTTTGAAAATTCTTTTGTTGAAAGTCCTTGTTTCGATTTTACAAATTTATTGCATCCGACAATTGAATTTAATTATTGGATAGAAGTTTATTTGAACGATGGTGTTGCTTTACAATCATCAATTGATGATGGAGCAAGCTGGCAATATGTTGGAGCAATTGGTGATACAGGAAATTGGTATAACATAACCTGCTCAGGTTTAGATTTGTTTGGGGCGAATATCGGAGCATGGAATGCTAGTGGTTATTTATATGATTGGTTAAATGCAAGTCATTTATTAGAATATTTATCAGGAGAACCTATTGTAAAATTTCGCTTTGTAATATCAACATCATTAACATCTTTGTATTATTATTATGATGGATTTGCTTTTGATGATTTCTCAATATATGACCTTGACCTCTCGTATGTTGCTGCAAATGATTTACAAAAACAATTTATTCTCCACCAAAACAAACCAAATCCTTTTGTAGAAACAACAGAAATTTCGTTCTACATCCCAAAACAAACTGAAGTTGAAATTTCAATTTATAATATTCTGGGTGAAAAAATTCAAACTCTTGTATCAAAAACATACTCAATCGGTGAGCATTCAATAAAATTCAATTCAAAAAATTACAATCCAGGAACATATTTTTATAAAATGACTTGCCCTGATTTTGTTGACACAAAAAATATGATTATTTTGGAATGATTTGTTGAAAATGATGACAATAACACAAAAAATATAAATGTTAATTAAAAACTTAGTCATATGAAAAATGTAATTTTACTTTCATTGCTATCAATTTTTGTTTTCACAAACAAAACAATTGCACAAAACTCTGTTGAGAATATTTCAACAAATGCAGTTTATAGCACTATTCAGGTAGCCATAGATTCTTCTACAAATGGAGACACAATTATTGCCAAGCCTGGAACTTATGTCGAAAACATAAATTTCAATGGGAAAAATATTGTTCTGGCTTCGCAATATCTTTTCAGCAACGATACAAATCACATTGAAAATACTATAATTGATGGAAACCAAAACGGAAGTTGTGTAATCTTTGAAAACGAAGAAGATTCAACAACAATGCTTTGTGGTTTCACCATTTCAAATGGTAGTGGATATTATTATCCAAATCATGACACATCTTCCAGTGGAAATGTATTTTATGATGCTGTTCTTGGTGGTGGAATTTATTGCGATAGTGCAAACCCAAAATTATTTTTCTTGAAAATAGTAAATGATTCACTAATTTCATCTTATGAATATAAATATGGTGCTGGAATATATTTAAATTATTCAAATTCAATTATCGAAAATTGCGATATTTCATACAATGGAGTTAATTATTTAGGTTCTGGTGCAATTTATTGCCTAAATTCAAATTTGAAAATAATTGAAACTAATATCATCGATAATCTTGGTTTAAGTGGATTGTTTTCTAACTCTTCGAATGTATATATTGAAAATGCTGTTATTTCAAACAATTCCAATGATTCATATGGTGGTGGAATTCAAGCCAATTATTCAAATATAAATATCGAAAATGTTAGGATACTTAACAATTTTGGATTCTCAGGAGGAGGAATATCTTGCGTTAATTCTAATTTTAATATTAATAACACAATAATTCAAAATAATACAGCTGGAACTGGTCCAGGTGGAATAGCGATTAGTTATTCAGATAGTTTTAATATTTCAAATACAAAAATATATGAAAATTCTGGATTTTATGATGGAGGAATTGGGGCATACGATGCAAATATAAATTTTAGAAATGTTGAAATAATTGGAAACGAATCATGGGATGGAATAAGCGGTGCCTTAATATATGATTGTACTGTCGATTTTCGTAATTGCCTGATTGTCAGAAACGATAATCAGACACAAAATCCGTCTGGAATTGCTTTTTACAACTCTCAAGGTTTCCTTATAAAATCTACTATTGCAAATAATAATTGTCATGTTAGCGCAGGCTCAACTTTCAGCACTTCCGATATTGTTATTCTGAACACTATTATTTACGGTAATTATTTAATCGACAATTCTAATAGTTTTCAATTCGATTTAGATGGTCCTGCAAATATTGCATATTCAAATATAGGAAATCTTACGCCTCCAAATAACATTTTCTCTCAAGGAAATATTCAAACCAACCCATTTTTTGTTAATCCTATTCCAACTGTCCCCTATTCAGGATACCAAAACCTTAGTTATCATCTTTTGGGGAATTCACCCTGCATAGATACAGGAACCGATTTTTATGTTTATAATGGCGATACGATTTTGGATTTAGATCCAAGTGAGTATTATGGCTCTGCTCCAGATATGGGCTACTACGAGTATCAGTTTCAGCCAAGCACTCAGATTGATATTGGAGTAACAGATTTAATATATCCTACAGGTATGAATTGTGGATTATCATCATTCGACTCAATAATTGTTTTAGTTAGAAATTTTGGTTCGGATACTGTTACAAGTTTTAATATTAATTACAGTATATCACAATCTCCCTATTCCCTAAATCCTGTAAATGAAACTATTTTACCTGGAGCAAATAAGGAAATTCTGCTTTCAAACAATTTTAATTTTTCTACTCCCAACGAATATGAATTATGCGCATCGACAGGACTTCTTGGCGATACAATAAATAGTAATGACAGCTTAACTACAATAATTTTTTCAGGAACAGAAATAGATAACTTTCCATATTTTACAGATTTTGAAACCAACAATGGATTTTGGAAAAAAAGTTCTCAATCTGCTTCATGGGAATGGGGAGTACCAAATGGTTCATACATTAACTCTGCTCCGAGTGGAACAAATATTTGGGCAACAAATTTGTCAAATGACATTTTTATGGAATTATCATACATCGAAAGTCCATGTTTTGATTTTTCTAATCTGACACTCCCAGTTATCATGTTTGATTTTATTTTAGATATTGATGTTGAAGATGGTACAGCTCTACAATCTTCTATAGATGATGGAGCAAGCTGGCAATACGTTGGAGCAATGGGCGACACAGGAAATTGGTATAATGATACCTGCTCAAGTTTAGATATATTTGGGACAAATACCGGTTCGTGGTTTTACTATAGCTCTCAAATCCAATGGAGAAATGCAAGTCATACTTTACAAAATTTGGCAGGCGAAGCGAATGTAAAATTTCGTTTTGTAATTTCATGTCAACCCTATTATCCAGGGGATGAAGGTTTTGCATTTGATAATTTTTCGATATACGAAACAGCAATAATAACAAACACTGAAAGAATATATCAAAAACCATTCGCTCTCTACCAAAACACCCCAAACCCATTTTCCGAAACTACAAAAATCTGCTTTTATGTTCCGAAAAAAACTGATGTAGAAATTTCCGTCTATAATGTTTTAGGTGAAAAAATTGAAACCTTCGTATCAAAGTCTTTTGCAACAGGAAATCATTCAATAAAATTCAATTCAAAAAAATATAATTCAGGAACATATTTTTATAAAATGACTTGCCCCGATTTTGTTGACACTAAAAATATGATTATTTTGGAATGATTTGTTGAAAATGATGACAATAACACAAAAAATATAAATGTTAATTAAAAACTTAGTCCTATGAAAAATGTAATTATACTTTCATTGCTTTCAATTTTTATTTTCACAAACAAAACAATTGCACAAAACTCTGTTGAGAATATTTCAACAAATGCAGTTTATAGCACTATTCAGGCAGCCATAGATTCTTCTACAAATGGAGACACAATCATTGCTCAGTCTGGGACTTATCTCGAAAACATAAATTTTAATGGGAAAAATATTGTTTTGGCTTCCGAATATTTCTTAACTGGCGACACAATGTATATCGACAGCACAATAATAAATGGAAACCAAAATGGCTCATGTGTAGTTTTTGAAAATGGAGAAGATACAACTGCATTGCTTTCAGGTTTTACAATTACAAATGGAAGTGGTTATTTTTATCCGAATTATGACACTTCAAATAGTGGATATTATATTGATGCATATCTCGGTGGTGGAATTTATTGCGATAGTGCAAGCCCCAGGCTTTTCTCTCTAAAAATTGTGAAAGATTCACTACTATCATCCACCGGAAATAAATACGGAAGTGGAATATATTTTAATTATTCAAATTCAATTATTGAGAATTGTGATATTTCATATAATTATTCAAGTTATTATAGAGGAAGTGCAATATATTGTTCATCTTCTGATGTAAAATTTTTCAATTCAAAAATTCAGCAAAATGATGGTGGAATCGGTTCTATCAATTCAAATTTGTATATAGAAGATGTAATAATCATAGACAATTATATTGATGGAAATGGAGGTGGAATTGATGCATATCACTCTGATTATTATCTAAATAATGTATCGTTAATTAATAATGATTCATATGCTGATGGAGGAGGAATATATTGCTATCAATCAAACTTTAATATTTACAACACCTTAATTCAAAACAACATGGCAGGATCGGGAAGTGGAGGTGGTATCTGTATTTCTTATTCAGATAGTTTTAATATTTCAAATTCAAAAATAATTGAAAACTCAGGATTTCGAAGCGGTGGCATTCAAGCAATATATTCAAATCTGAATTTTAAGAATGTAGAAATAGTTGGCAATGAAATCGATGACGGAATTGCCGGAATCGAAATAATTGAATGCACTTTCGATTTTCGTAAATGCCTGATTGCCAGGAACGATGGGAATATGTACAGCTATTCTGCCGCAGCTTTTTACGACTCTCAAGGTTATATTATAAACTCCACTATTGCAAATAATTATAGTCCGGTTTACGAATCCAGTGTATTGCTAGATTCTTGCGTCATACTTATACTAAACACAATTATTCAAAACAATTATGCTGAAAATAACCTTAATGATATAATCCAATATGATCTTTATGGAAATGCTGAAATTACTTATTCCGACATAGGAGTCCTGTTACCAAACAGCCAAATCTTCACACAAAATAATATTCAATCAGATCCTCTATTTGTAAATCCAATCCCAACAATCCCTTATACAGGTTATCAAAACCTAAGCTATCATCTTTTGTGGAACTCTCCGTGCATTGATGCAGGAATTGATTTTTATGTTTATAATGGAGACACAATTTTAGATTTAGACCCAAGTGAATACAACGGTTCTGCTCCAGATATGGGATACTTTGAATATGGATTTCAGGCAAATGCTCCACTTGATATAGGAGTCGTAGATATTTTACATCCGGTGGGCATGAATTGTGGACTTGAATCAACGGATTCTGTTATTGCAGTAGTTAGAAATTTTGGTTCTGATACTATTATCAATTTCACACTATATTTTAAAATGGGTAATTCATACAGCTATTTTACCGTGAATGATACTATTATGCCTGGAAATAATCTTGTTGCACCTCCAAAATTTCTAAACTATTCAGGTCCAAATGATTTTGACTTATTTATATGGACTGGGTTTCCAAATGGAGGAAGTGACTCAATCAATTCAAACGACACTTTAAATGTGTTGCTCTATCAAGGAACTACAATCGAAAACTTCCCATATTTCACCGACTTTGAAATCAATCAAGGATTTTGGAAATCATACTCCGAACAATCGAGCTGGGAATGGGGCGCTCCAAATGGTTACGATATAAACTCTGCACCCAGCGGAAACAATGTTTGGGCAACGAATCTTTCAGGAATGATCTTTTTAGAAGATTCGTATATTGAAAGTCCGTGTTTCGATTTTTCAAATTTGATTGAACCTGTTATAAATATTGATTTCATTACAGTTCTTGGTAGTGGTGAAGGTGCCGCCCTACAATCGTCAATTGATGGAGGAATAAGTTGGCAATATGTTGGAGCAGTAGGCGATACAGGAAATTGGTATAACGACACTTGCTCGAATCTTAATATTTTTGGGACAAACACCGGTGCATGGAATAGTTATGGAACACAATCGATTTGGCAAAATGCCAGCCATGAGTTGCAGTACCTTGCCGGCGAATCGAATGTAAAATTTCGATTAATTCTCTCCAGCCAAATGCAATGGTTCGATTCCGAAGGTTTTGCTTTCGACAATTTTATGATTTATGATGCAAACAACCTACAAACAGTCGAAAATATTACTACAAACACTAATTACTATGCCATACAGGAAGCAATAAACTCTTCAAACAACGGAGACACAATAATTGCACATCCCCGAAGCTATTTTGAAAATATTAATTTCAATGGTAAAAATATAGTAGTTGCTTCAGATTATTTGCTTACAGGCGACACTGCTGACATTGACAGTACTATTATAAATGGAAATCAATATGGTTCTTGCGTAATTTTCGAAAATGAAGAAGATACAACTGCAATGCTTTGTGGTTTTACAATTACTAATGGAAGTGGGTATTTTTATTCGAATTATACTTCAAATAGTGGAAATTATTATGATGCCTATCTTGGTGGAGGAATATATTGCGATAGTGCAAGTCCTAAATTAAATAGTTTAAAAATAGTGAGTAATATATTATATTCATCGAATGGCTTAAAATACGGAACTGGCATTTTCTTTAATTACTCAAATACAATAATGAATAATTGTAATATTTCAGACAATTTTTCAAATTTTTTGGATGGTGGTGCAATTTATTGTTTATTTTCAAATATAAAGATTACTAATTCTAAGATTCATGAAAATGACGAGGGTATCACTTCTACACATTCGAATGTATATTTAAAATTTGTATTAATCTTTGATAATATTAATGGAAATGGAAATGGTGGTGGAATTGAAGCAAATCACTCTTATTTTAATCTACAGAATGTTTCACTAATTGATAACACTGCATATGTTGATGGTGGTGGAATTTATAGTGATAACTCAGAATTTAATATAAAAAATTCAATTATTCAAAACAACTTAGCAGGTATGGGTGGAGGTGGAGGTATTTTTATTTCAAGTGCCGATAGTTTTAATATTTCAAATACAAAAATTATTGATAATAGAGCAAGGAATTATGGTGGTATTTGGTCATTAACCTCAACACTTAATTTCAAAAATGTTGAAATAGTTGGTAACGACGATAGTGAAGATGTTGCAGGTGCTTTTTTTAGCAATTGTACAACAAATTTTCGAAATTGCCTTATTGTAAGAAATGATGGAGGCGCACAAAGTTTGTCGGGAATAAAATTTTCGTCTTCACAAGGTTACTTAATAAATGTTACCATTGCAAACAATAATTGTTATGTTTATGAAGCTGCTACAGTTTTCAATAATTCTAATATTACCATTTTAAACTCTATCATTTATGGAAATTATATTCCTGATGGTGATAATATTTTCCAATTTGATATAGATGGGGTTGCTAATATCGCTTATTCAAATATTGGAAATCTTTCACCACCAAATAACATTTTCTTACAAGAGAATATTCAAGCTGACCCATATTTTGTTTACCCAATTCCTACTGTACCATATTCAGGATATCAAAACCTAAATTATGAGCTTATGTGGAATTCTCCTTGCATTGATGCAGGAATAGATTTTTATGTACATAATGTAGATACAATTTTAGATTTAGATTCAAGTGAATATTATGGTTCAGCTCCTGATATGGGATATTATGAATATCAATTTCAGTCAAATACTCAAATTGACATTGGAGTTACAGATTTAGTATATCCTAACGAAATAAACTGTGGATTGTCATCCAACGAATCAATAATTCTTTCTGTTAGAAATTTTGGATCCCAATCTGTTTCAAATTACTATATTTATTATAGCATTTCACAAAATCAGATTGATTCAATACTTGTTAACAGTACAATTTCATCTGGGAATAATCAAGAAATTTCAATTTCAAACAATTTTGATTTTTCTACTCCCAATGATTATGAAATAGCCTTCTGGACACAGTTCCAAAATGATACAATAAATAATAACGACAGTTTATTTACGACAATTTTCTCAGGAACAAAAATAGATAACTTTCCCTATTTTACAGATTTTGAAAATAACAATGGATTTTGGAAAACAAATCCTGAACAACCAATCTGGGAATGGGGCGTACCAACAGAATATCAGATAGATACTGCTTTTTCAGGAATTAAAGTATGGATAACAAATATTTCCGGCATTTGTTATTTCGAAAATTCTTTTGTTGAAAGTCCTTGTTTCGATTTTTCAAATCTAATACTTCCAATAATTGAATTTAGCTTTATCATAAATGTTTATCCTGACGAAGGTTCAGCTCTACTATCTTCTACTGATGACGGATTGAGTTGGCAATATGTAGGTGCAATAGGCGATACCGGAAATTGGTATAATGATACATGCCAGAATTTAGATATGCTTGGAGTAAATACAGGTGCTTGGAGTTATGGGAATGATATTGAATGGAAAAAAGCAAGTCATTCATTACATTATCTGGCGGGCGAATCAAATGTAAAATTCCGTTTTGTGATTTCTTCGAGTCATCCAGAATCTGATGGTTTTGCTTTCGACGATTTCACAATTTTTGACTACGATACAGCTCAAAACATAGAAAGCATAGAACAAAACCACTATATACTCCACCAAAATACACCAAACCCATTTTCAGAAAATACCGAAATCAGCTTTTATGTTCCGAAAAAAACTGATGTTGAAATTTCAATTTATAATATTCTGGGAGAAAAAATTGAAACACTTATTTCAAAATCTTTTGTATCAGGAAATCATTTAATAAAATTCAACTCAAAAAATTACAATTCAGGAACATATTTTTACAAAATGACTTGCCCTGATTTTGTTGATACTAAAAATATGTTTATTTTGGAATAAACACAAACAAAGCAAGACTTAGAGCCTTGCTTTGCTATTTTCAGTTTATTAGAAATCTATTTTTTTGTCTCTTTGAGTTTTTTTAACTCAGCCTGATATTTTTTTATCTGCTCTTCAAGAGATTTAATAGTACTTTTTCCTTCACTTTCAATTTCTGAGAATGCTTTTAGCCTGTCAATAAAATCGCTTAAAACATTCATAAAATTTATAAATGCATCGTATGGAGTTTCGTATGGATTGAAATATTTATGAACATCGCCATCGGAGAACCACTTTGTACACATATAGTAAAAATGGTCGCTTGTTTGCAATAATTTCCAATCTCGCTGAATATCAGCATTATCAATTTTGCTGATTTTATCTGTCAAGCTATAAAGTTTGTCGAAAGCTTCGTCTTGCAACTCATTCCCAAGCCATGCTGTGAGGTCTCTCTCTTCGTCTGCCCACGAAATCGGATACGGAACATTTACCGCAGAAATAGGGTCGAGTCCGGCGGCAACTTCCGAAGGTGTATTAAAACTAAAGTTTGTAGATTCGAAAACCTTTCCTGGAAGTGCTCTCAGAAAATCGAATATTCCGGTTTCAGCCCATTGGTGCTCGCCAAAAGTTTCGTAGTCCATAAACAAATTCACAACCTCTTCTTTTTCGTTTATAGAATTTAACCAATCTACATATTTTTCGGCTGTTAGTGGCCAGGAATCCCATGCTTTATTTGAAAAACGGAAAGCAATATCGTCGCTCAAACTAAAGTTTTTTAGTAGAACCTTAAGTTTTGGATTTATAGCATTACAATACAGATAATTAGGACTTTTCCATCCCAGAACGTGTTTTGCTCCTTCGGTCAAAATAGCATCGTAGCCCATTTCGCCAACCATTGCACCAATTTCGTCAGAGTAAATTAGCTCAGTATTTCTGAAAACTTTCGGTGTTTGTCCAAAATGTTGTTTAATTTTTTTTGTGTGAAGCTCAACCTGATTGTTAAACTCGTCTTTGCTTTTTAGTGCAGAAAGCGAGTGAGAATAAGTTTCTGCAAGAAATTCAACACAATTAGTTTCAGCCAATTTTTTAAAACTCTCCAAAACATCCGGAGCATACATTTCGAATTGTTCAATTGCAGTTCCCGAAATAGAGAACGAAATTTTGAATTTACTACCAAACTCATTTATCAAATCGAGTAATACATTATTTGTTGGCAGGTAACACTTTTCTGCAACCTTTCTCATAATTGTACGATTTGCATATTCATCGTAATAATCATGATCGTTTCCAATATCAAAAAATCTATATTTTTTCAACCGAAAAGGTTGGTGAACTTGAAAATAGAAGCATATTGTTTTCATAAGTATTTTTATTATTTATTTACTTGTTTTTTATTTACATTGTTGAATTGTATGATGTTTATTTAAATCAAAAATAAACAATCAAAAATTATCAATTTACGACGGATTCGTAAACGCTATTTACTTTTACAGCAGCATTTTCCCATTTTAAATTATCGACCTCTTCTTTTCCATACTGACGGAACATCCCTGATAATCCATTATAATTGAGCAATCCGTAAATTGCATCAGCCATTGCATCTATATCCCAAAAATCAATTTTGACAGCATGATTAAGAATTTCTGAAACTCCCGATTGTTTCGAGATTATAACCGGAACATTCGACCGCATTGCCTCAAGTGGCGAAATTCCAAAAGGTTCGGAAACCGAAGGCATAATATATACATCGCTCAACGAAAACATTTGAGGAACTTCATCGCCTTTCAAAAATCCTGTGAAGTGAAATTTAGTTGCAATTCCGAGTGCTGCAACTCGTTTTATCATTTTGTTAAGCATATCGCCGCTACCTGCCATCACGAATCGCACATTATCATATTTTTGAAGAACTTTATATGCAGCTTCGATAAAATATTCAGGACCTTTCTGAAAAGTTATTCTTCCAAGAAAAGTAACAATTTTTTCAGGAACTCCTTTTTTCATATTCAAATGAACCTGACTTTCTACAGGTTCTACAGCATTGTGGACAGTTACAACCTTCTCAGGAGCAATTCCATATTTTTCAATAACTGTTTTTCGTGTAAGATGACTTACTGCTATCACTTTGTCGGCATTTTCCATGCCTTGTTTTTCAATATCGAAAACTTGCTTATTTACGTTTTCTCCACTTCTGTCGAATTCTGTAGCGTGCATATGCACAACCAGAGGTTTTCCACTAATTTGTTTTGCAGCAATTCCGGCAGGATAAGTAAGCCAGTCGTGGGCATGAATAACATCAAATTCGTTTTGTTTCGCAAGTACCGAAGAAACAACTGCATACCTCGAAACTTCTTTCATCAAGTCTTTTCCGTATTTTCCGGAAAACTCAAATTTTTCTGAAACAGTCGTTTCTTTCATCAATTCGTCCTTCAGAACTGTTTCGGAATTTGCAATTTCAAACTCCTCTGGCGAAAGATAAGGCACAAGATTCGATGCTATTTCGATATACGTCAGGTTCTCCCAAATTTTATAATAGTCAGTTATTTTTTTGTTAAGAACTACATCTCCGGCATCTTTCAATTTCAGATATGATTCGTCTTCGTCACCATAGGCTTTTGGCACAACAAACAGAACCTCAGTATCGGTTTGCGAAAGACCTTTTGTTAGTCCGTAACAGGCTGTTCCAAGTCCTCCGGTTATATGTGGCGGAAATTCCCAGCCAAACATTAATACTTTCATTTACAATTTATTATTTATTATTTTATATTTTTTATAGAAAAGTTTATAATTAGAAATTTATAGTTCAATATTCCTCACTAATTGTTTCGATCGTAAAATTTCTGCAACACTCCAGGCTTGCGAAATAGTTCCTCTTGCTTTGTGAGGCGGGTCTCCATCAAAAATTTCAGAAATAGAACCAACTCCATGATTCGACATTTCATCTTCGAAACCTGCTAAGTATCTATCAATTAGCTTTACACCCGATTTTCCATGTAAATTGAGATATGCTTCGGCAAAATGGCCAAACAACCAAGGCCAAACAGAACCTTGATGATAGGCTAAATCGCGTGTCATTAAATCTCCTTTGCATCTACCTTTGTAACTTAGGTTTTTTGGCGACAAAGTTCTTAATCCCTTCACTGTTAATAATTCTTTTTCAACAACGGTCAAAACTGCATTCTTCATTTCGTCATCGATTGGAGAATATTTTAGCGAAGCAGCAAAAATCTGATTAGGACGAACATCCCAGTTTTTATTTTCCCCGTGTACAAAATCGGCAAGATAATTTCTATTGCTGTCCCAAAATGTAGAAACAAATGAATTCTTAATTTTTGCAGGCAAATCTGTCCATTCATCAACAAATGCCTGATCATTAACTTCTTTGGCAATTTCTAAAGCAAACATTACTGCATTGTACCAAAGTGCGTTAATTTCTACACCATAACCAATTCTTGGAGTTACCGGTTTCCCATTTACTATTGCATCCATCCATGTTAAAGCATTGCCGGTTTCGCCGGAATAGATCAATGAATTGTCGTGCATTTTGATATTAAAATCTATACCTTTTTTATAACCACTAAGGATTTCTTTCATTGCTTTTCCGTACGACTTCCAAATTTTATCGGCAGCGCCTATCTCTTGATAATAGTTCTGAATTGCCCAAAAATACCATAATGGTGCATCCACAGAATTATAGTTGTCTTGATTATCTGAGCCAGTATTAATGAACAAAGAACCTTTAAGCTTTTTTGTCATAGTATCAAGTACAGATTTGCAAGTTTTGAAATCACCAACAGATAAAGTTAGCCCCGGCAACGAAATAAATGTATCTCTTGCCCAACTTCCAAACCATGGAAAACCTGCAATTATCTCGGTATCATTTCCTTTTTTAATAAAAAATTGTTGAGCTGAATTTTTTAAATTATTCTCGAAACTATCTCGTGGAATACGATTTACTAACTCCTTGTTAAATCTTTGTTTTAGAGTGTGTGTTGGGATTTCGCTAAGTCCACCTGAAAAAATAACACTTTCTCCTTTTTTAATGTCAAACTCGAAAAATCCTGGCACATATAAATCTTCCTGATAGTCATAGCCACGCTTTTGTTCTTCAAAATATTCAATATCGTTATACCAGTGAGGAACTTTTACAAACTCGTTTTTCTTCGAAATTTGCATAAACAAAAACGGATAACCATCATAAAGTTTAGTCTTTATTCCATTTTTTGCATCGAAGCATTTTTTTTGAACATACATATTCGATTTGCTCAAAGTATGAACATTCCGAAAAGCCAAAAATGGATTTAACCTAATTTTAGTAGGTGAATGTGCGTCTAACAATGTATATCTGATCAGGACTCTTTCGTCTTTTTGAGTAAGTACAATCTCCTTTTTTAAAACTACTCCCCCTACCCTATATGTTGTCGAAGGTATTGGGTCTATCTCAAATTCTCTGATATATCTATGTCCATGCGGTTCGTAAATGTTCCCTGGATATTTATGAATTCCAAGTCTGAATTCTTTATTATGTTGAATTACTGTTTCCTCCAAAGATGAAAGTAAAACATGACTTTCACCATCGAGTTGCTCAAGAGGTGAAACCAACAATCCGTGATACTTTCGAGTATTGCATCCAACAATTGTAGTACTGGCATAGGATCCGGCACGATTTGACCTTATTAATTCTTTGCTCAGCGAATACTCCAGATTAATTAATTTTGTTTTATCAAAATCTATGTAGCTCATATATTTATTTTTTTTTGAAATTTTTTACTTTTTCGTTCTTACTTATAATGCTGAAATTCAACATTCTATTTATTTTCATAGCCTTAAAATTTTAGCGTGCAAAGAAATAAAATATTTCTTACAAATTTAAACTTTATGTTAAGAATATATTAAATAATTGATGCCATAATTTAACATTGGAATTTCGAACTTGGAAATTGGGAATTAAAATTGAAAATATTATTTGCCAAAAATATTACAGATAACCATTTTAAATGCTAAACTTGAGTTTTACAATTATAGTTTTCAATGAATCAAAAAAAAACCACCTACAACAATTGCAGGTGGTTTTCTCCTTTTCTTTGAATGGATTATTACGAAATTTCTATGTCTCGTGATAATTTCACTTCTTCGGCATTTTTGGGAATCGAAATCGACAGTATTCCATTTTCATAATTTGCTGAGATGTTTTCACTATCTAAAGTTTTTGGCAAATTGAATGAGCGAGAAAATTCAGAATAATTATACTCAATTCGTGAATAGAATTTGTTTTCCTCCTCTTTTGTCTCTTTTGCACTATCCTTTTCTTCAACTTCCCGCGAAACTGTCAAAAGATTTTTGTCGAGAGTGATTTTAAATTCTGATTTTTGGAATCCGGGAGCCGACAATTCAATTCTAAAATCGTTTTCCGATTCAATTATGTTTGCTGGTGGTACACAAGCGTTGTGTTTCGAACAATTCGATTCGGTTCTGTAAAAATCATCAATTAAATCCGAAAATCCGAAAAAAGGTTTGGTACCTAAAGCATTCATATAAGCTGGTTTGTTAAATCTTACTAAGTTCATTTTAATATCCTCCAAAATTTTAAGTTTATAATTAAATTCGATGGCTTTATTACAAAACAAATACCAAATGAATTTTGCGGAAAAATTTGCACTTTACATATCAAAATATATGCTATTTTGTCATTACACTAATTCTATATTTTTTCTCTTGTGGATTTATAGTTTTTATTTTCAACTAATTACTGCATTTTGTATTTTGCAAAAAAGCAAGCCAATATGACAGTATAAAATTAAAGTCTCTCTGACTTTCAACTTTTCACCAATAATATTTTATACTTTGCCAGCCAAAAACTAAATTTGCAGCTTGAAATTGTGTTTTAAACTAAAACTTTAAATAATGAAAAAGTTAATTTTTGTAATCTTAGGAATTGTATCAAGTATTATGGTTTTCTCGCAGGAAGTTCGTTCGAGATGGACCGACACGCCTTTGAAAATAGATGGTGATAATTCAGACTGGATAAAAAACCCTAAATATTGGGACTCTGATTCAAAAGTTTTATACGAAGCCAGAAATGATAGCGAAAATTTATACCTGATTTTCGCAATGACTGATAAAATTTCTCAAATGAAATTTATGCAAGCTGGTTTTCAAATTTACATAAAAGTGAAATCTAAGCCCAAACTAAAAGCAAGCATCGACTTTTTGCCTCAAAGGATTATCAGGGGGAAGTCGGTTTTCGATACTGCCCAGATAAAAAACGAAATGATACAAACCTATCTTTTACGGACAAATCATGCCGAAATTAACGGATTTCTGAAAACATCAGAAAATATAAATCGCAGTAAAAATTCAAATGAAAATTTCACTTTCGATATTGGGCTTGCAGAAAATTCCGATATGTTGGTCGAAATTCAAATTCCACTATCAGAGATTTTTGCATCACCAATTAGTTTAAAAAAGCTAAAACAAATTCCTATAGATTCGAAATTTACAATAAATGCTCTGGAGCATAAAGGTGTAGAAAAAATGCAATCCAAAGGAGGAGGACGACAAGGTGGAAATAATCAAGGTGGACGACAAGGAGGAGGAAGAAAACCTTCAGGTGATTCAATAGATAAACTTGAAAAAATGGAGGATATGATCAGCGAACAAAGTTTTAAGATGAAGTTTTATTTGAGGAGCAAGTGAATGAGTTTGGAGTTTTGAGAATTTAGTATTTAGTATTTAGCAAAACAAATGTTGGAATTACTCAATGCAAACTACTCAAAACTCAGTTCTCCAGTAGTCGAATCATTGCAAAAAGCATTTTTGAAATTTGTTCCTAACCTGAATAATTCATAAATATTTCTACTACAAGCCCAAACTGCACATCATCTTTGACCGTCCTCAATTTTTATTCCATCAAAATAGCTCGCTATTACTCAAAAATAAAAATCTGTGGTAGTTCAAATCTGACACACATTTTGAACTTTCGAGACGAAAATTTATGAATTATTCAGGCTAAAACAAATAATACTGATCAAAAGTTTTATCCTCAATTTGTTCAGTTTCTTTCAAATAATAGAAAATAGCCACACATTCCTATGCTGAACCTCATGCATTGATATAAAAGTTTCTTTTGTCCTTATTTGTAAACCTACCGGAACCTTCTGCATTATTTAACATAATACTAAAGGAAGCTCTACGAAGCTGACTATTTGTTGTTTTATCTAATTATTTAGATAAGGGGGCTTCTAAAAATAGTAAATTTCAAGGCGTAAGAAATTTGAAAACCGGAGTTTACTATTGTAAATGAGGATTTTAAAATTTTGAAACAACGAAGAAATTTGCATTTTAGAAGTCCCCATAATAGAAAAGCATGAATAGATTTATTAAAAGTCCTTGATTTGATATAAACTTCCAGTTTTTCGAAATCGAACATGACAACATGTTTTATAAGGTTTGAATTTGAGTTTGGGTGTGAGTTTAAGTGGCTGTCTTTTTTGATAGTTTGCAAATATAGTTTTTATGTTTGATTTTTGCAATTGATGATTCCAGAAAAAGAAATAATAATGCAGCTCAAAACTACTCAATACTTCTAAAAATTGCATTAAACTTATTAAAAAATAAGAAAACATAAAAACAGGGTATTGCTGGAAAAAGACTTAATACTGGATGGAATGAGGACTATTTGCTATAGGTCTTGAATATTAAAGAATAAGTTTGCCCTGTCAGTAATATTTACTATATTTGATTTTTAAAATTTTGAAATATAAGGTTATGAGAAAAGCATTTACCAAATTAGCAATTCTAATTTTTGCTATAGCCGTGAGTACAAATCTGATGGCACAAAACAATTATCTTGGGGTTGGAAGTGGTTCTACATTAACAGTATCTTCAAATACATTTTTGGTTACAGAAAATATTTTTAATGAAGGTACAATATCAGTTAGCGGAACCCTCACAAACAACGGCGTCTCATCAACATTTACAAACAATGGAACCTTTACCGACAATGGAACAGTTACATTAGAAGACCTTACAAATAATTCAGGCAAAACAGTTGATATTAGCGAAGGAAAACAAATGACCATTGAAGGCGATCTGGATAATGATGGCACTTTTACAATTAATTCATCTGCTTCAGGCACTGGCTCGCTAATAGTTGAAGGAACAGTTTCGGGAAATGTAAATGTTGAGCAATATATCACAGGCACAAATTCTGTTAGCATTCCCGATGGTAGATTTTGGTATCTTTCTTCGCCAATAAGTAATGCTACAAGTGCAGTTTTTAATGCCTCTGGTAACAATCGACTATGGTATTTTACCGAAAGCTCGGGAAATTATACCGAAATATCTGACAATTCAACAGCTCTAACAGTTGGAAAAGGATATGTTGCTCGTGTTACAGAAAATTCTACATTGAACTTTTCAGGGTCATTAAATATTGGCGAGAAAACTATCAATACAACTTGGAATTCAGGTTCAAATTATCCCGGATTCAATCTTGTCGGAAATCCTTATCAATCGGCAATAGACTGGGAAGGTGGTAGTGCTACAAATCTTCGTACAACATATTGGAATAGAACAAAATCGGCTGGTGGAATAATGGTTCACGACTCATACAATACATCGAGTCAGACAGGAACAAACAATAATGGTAATGGAGCAATTGGTAAGTATATACCATCAATGCAAGCTTTTTGGGTGCGTTGCAAAGACAATAATGCAAGCGGTAGTATAGTTTTTGATAATTCAGACAGAAGCCATCAAACTGAAACCCTATACAAAAATGGGACAACAAACAATAATACATTGCGCTTGCGTGCTGAGAGAGGAGTTTATACTGACGAAACAATTATCTATTTCTTTAGTAATGCAAGTGTGGGATTCGATGAATTCGATACCGAAAAAATGTTTACAGAAGATATAAATCTTCCGCAAATATATACAACTGATCCTGTGGTAGGCGATTTAGTAATGCAAAGCTTTCCATTCAATATCGCAAACCTTTCTATACCAATGGGTTTTGAAACAAAACTTGCCGATACTTTTGCACTAAATGCTTACAATATTTTGGATTTGAATCTTGGCATTTCTGTTTATCTTGAAGACCTTGTTGAAAATACAATTGTCGATTTACGTCAGAATCCTATGTATAATTTTAGTTCAAATATTTCAAACTCATTTCGTTTTATTGTTCATTTTTATTCAACAATTACCAATCAAGAAAATATTTGTAATAAAAAACAAGAAGCAAATATCTATTCATACGGGAATAGTATATATTTACAAACACCATCAGAAAAATATTCCGTTAAAGTTTTCGATATACAAGGTAAACTGATTGTTGAAAAACAAATAAATAATACAACTTTTAGTAAAATAGAAATGAATAATTCAAATGGATACTATATTGTTAAATTGATAAACTCTAAATCAGTTTCAACCAAAAAAGTATTTATTAACCATTTATAATTACTTTGTGATGGTGAAAATTAAAAAATACTATACTAAATCCGAAATAATCTCTATAAAAATTAATACTTATGAAAAAACAAAAACTATTTTTAGTTGTAATTGCAATAATTATAAGCAATAGCTTAGCAGCACAGGTAGCCATAAATACCGATGGCAGCAGCGGCGATGCTTCTGCCATGTTAGATATAAAATCAACGACCAGCGGCCTGTTGCCCCCCCGAATGACAGAAGCTCAACGCACAGAAATAACCAGTCCGGCTACTGGTTTGCTGGTCTATCAAACCAATTTAAGAGACGGGTATTACTACAACAGCGGAACACCCGCAAGCCCTTCATGGGTTAATGTTATATATCCTATCTATACAGCTGATATGGTTTTAACAACCAATGCCGATGGCTACATTACTACTTCATCAGTAACAGATTCAGAGCTTGGTTATTTATCAGGTGTTACGGGGAATGTACAGGGTCAAATAAATGGTTTGTCTTCTAATGCGAGTAGACAAAATGCAGTTAAAGATATTATCAATAATAACACTGTTTCTCCTCCAACAGAGAATGCCGGTGATAGATATATTCTATCTTCTGATGGTGGTTCCCCTCACGCAGATTGGGATTGGCCAAGTCCGGGGGATATCGTTGAATTTGACGGTTCTTCTTGGCAAAGTACGACTCCACAAGAAGGTATGGTTGTTTATAATGATGATAGCAATACTGACTTTTTGTATATAGACGATGGAACACCCGAATGGGAGCAAAGATCAATTCTGTCTACTGCATTATCTCAAGGTCAAATCTTTATTGGTGATTGGAGTGGTGAAGCAGCAGCACAGACTCTTTCCGGCGATTTAACTATAGACGTTACAGGTGAAACAACTATTGGTTCTGCGGTAGTTACAAACGATATGTTAGCCGGTTCAATCACAAACGATAAATTGGCCGGGAGTATTTCAAGCGATAAATTGGCAATAAGCCAGGGAAAGATATATATTGGGAATCCATCTGGTGCTGCAGCAGAACAGACAATTTCAGGTGATGTATCACTAAGCGAAGCAGGAGTAACAGCTATTGGTTCTGCTAAAGTTACAAACGACATGTTAGCCGGTTCAATCACAAACGATAAATTGGCCGGGTCAATCACAAACGATAAACTCACAAATGGTGACTATATGATAAGCTCTGCTGGAACCAGTGCTCAGGTATGGACAAGCGATGGCAGTGGTGCCGGTGCATGGTCAACACCCTCCGGTTCCAGCCAGTGGACTACCAGCGGAAGCGATATTTATTTCAACCTGGGTAAGGTCGGCATCGGGACAACAAGTCCTTCTGAAAGCCTGCATATTTATACGGCAGATAACCAGGGTATGTATTTGCAGGGTACCGGTGCTGGAATTTGGTTTGATATAAAATCATCTTCAAGTAATCAATATTCAATTGGTGCATTGACTAGCTTTTTCAGCATATATGATCGAACAGAAACTGCATACCGAATGGTTATCGATAACACAGGCAATGTAGGCATCGGAACAACTAGTCCGTCATCAGAATTGGAAGTGGATGGCAGTATTACACTTTCCAGCTGGGATCAGAATATTAATTTTGGAAGTAGTGGAGGGTTTAGTATTGGAAGAACCTCAGGAAATATACTTGCACTTCGTACAAACTCAACTGAAAGATTAGTTATTGACAATTCCGGCAATATTGGCATCGGGACATCACCATCATATACTTTGCATGTGAATGGCAGTGTGGCAGGAACCAGTGCATATAACAATTTATCAGACGCTCGATTAAAAAAAGATGTTCTTGCCATTGAACACAGTTTAGATAAAGTAATGGC
>Ga0233431_1000573_pt1 | contig 78173 bp, 67 predicted proteins | sample SI_118_April2016_FD_179867 | JGI IMG/M metagenome (GOLD analysis project Ga0233431, IMG submission 179867) | Seawater microbial communities from Saanich Inlet, British Columbia, Canada - SI_118_April2016_200_MG | ecosystem: Environmental > Aquatic > Marine > Inlet | place: Canada: British... | reverse complement strand
CAAAATAACTGCTCCAGCACCGCCATTGCCGGTTTGAAGCCGATAATCGAAATAATTTCTAAGGTTCGTGGCTGCCAGTATGAACTCCTGGTAGTTTTGTCGTCCCTAAGTTAGCGGAAACTAAAGTTAACAAATAAAACTTGATCATCGGTAATGGTTGAGAAATCTGATCCTTTTGGGAGGTACTGACGAATAAGCCCGTTGGTATTCTCATTGCTACCACGTTCCCAAGAAGAATATGGGTGAGCAAAATACATCTGTGCTTGAAGTTTCTCGGCGATGCTCTGATGGTTGGCGAACTCTTTGCCATTGTCGAAGGTGATTGTGTGTGTATCAGCTTGGTAGGGTACTAACAAGTCAAGGATGGCATCTTCAACCGCCACAGCCGTTCGGCGAGCAACTTGTTTCAAGAGCGTAAAGCGAGATTTGCGTTCAACAAGCGTAACGATGGCACCTTGCTTTCTAGCACCGATAATGGTGTCAGCTTCCCAATCGCCAAGCCGTTCCCGCTGCTCAACGATCTCTGGGCGTTCTTCGATACTCACCTGATTAGGGATTTTGCCCCGGCGATCATAGTCTCCAATACGTTTTCGGCGTTTCTTCTGACAGCGTAAATGTTTATGGAGATCACCTCCAGAGCGTTTATCCATGTAAATGTGCTGATAGATCCATTCATGGCTTACAGCAGTGTCTGTGTGTGTTTTTAGCCAGCCTGAAACTTGCTCTGGGCTCCAGTCTTGGCGAAGCTTATCATCAATCCATGCCCAGCTCTCGGCTGGAATACGTTCCTGAACCGCATTTCTGCGTCTTTTCAAAGCAAAGCGATGTGCTTGCTTTGGCCGGTAACCACGCTTCCCGCAATTACGTCGAACTTCTCGACTGATCGTTGATTTGTGGACACCAAGGACATTGGCTATTTCATTTTGTGAATGTTCTGTTTTCAACAACGCTGATATCTGGTATCGTTGTTCTTGGGTAAGCTGGGCGTAGCTCATAAGCGCTCCTTTGACTTTGGTCGGTCTGGGAGACTTATCCTACCTCAGCTTGCCTCCTTTTTCGACCTTCAGAGTTGCACTTACGACTTGAATCTAAGAAGACAAACATAGCCCGATCCCGAGTATTATTGATGACTGTGAAAAATTTTTTCAAGTCTTCTGGGGGAACCGGGCGAGGCAAACGTTGTGGTTCACGCGAACTGTGTCGATGTGATAACACCGGACATACAAGTGCCGGGTCTTCATCGGAGAGAAAGGCATATAAGGATGCGATGGCTGCCAAGCGGCGATTGATTGTCGCCGGTTTATAGCCACGCCTCGCTTGCTGGATGACAAAGCGGTCAACATCCTGGAAAGTTATCTCGCCGGGCGGTTGATCCCCGACCACCTCGACGAACTGCTTAAGGTCATAACCATAGTCGCGCCAAGTGCGTGCGTTAGTATTGCGGCGGCGCTGCCAGTTGATGAAACGGTTGATCTCGGTTAACATGATTTAGCCTCCTGTGAAATAGTTTGGTTAGGACTGTCATCCACCATTCTACTTCCAGGAGGCTATTATCAGCCGCACTGGCAAAATATCGAATGATTCTGGTTAAGATAAGTGTTCTGAACCTGTTGCAACATATTTATAAGATCCCGGCGACGCGCTTCGAAGAGAATTTACGCACCTTTCGCACCACTCTGGAGCTTGACACCTTTTTGGATACGCCGGTGCGCTCGCTCTCGCTGGGCCAACGGATGCGCGCCGATCTCTGCGCTGCATTACTGCACGATCCTGAAATTCTCTTTCTCGATGAACCCACCATCGGCCTGGACGTAGTCGCCAAGCAGCGCATCCGCCATTTTATTCAGCAGGTCAACCGCGAGCGCGGCACGACCGTCATCCTCACCACGCACGATCTCTCGGATGTCGAGAAACTTTGCGAACGGGTGATGATCATCGACCACGGCAAATTGCTCTTCGATGGGCAATTGGATGCCCTCAAAGCGCAATTCGGTGGCAAACGTGAGCTTCTTGCAGATTTCGCCGAAGATTATCCCAACCCACAGGTAGATGGCGCCGAAATCGCGGGACGCGATGGTCAACGCGTCCGCTACAGTTTTGCCCGCGGCGAAATTGCTGCCTCCGAGCTAATCGGGCGCATCTCGGCGAAGTACCGCATCCGCGATCTGGAAGTGCGCGAACCGCAGATTGAAGAGACGATCCGAAGAATTTATGAAGAGAGGCTGTTAGAGAATTGAAAGTTGCAGGTTGAAAGTTCGCCATTCTGAACCTGCTAACCTTCCACCTTCAACTTTCAACTGCCTCAACCGCTGATATAATTCACTCCATACCCTTTTTACTGGAGACACCCTTGAACAATAATACCTATATTCCTGAAAGCGCCATGGTGATCGTAGCGCATCCTGATGATCCTGAATTTTCCTGCGCCGGAACCATTGCCCGCTGGGCCAAGGCCGGGGCGCGTATTTCGTATGTACTCTGCACCAGCGGCGACGTGGGCATCGCCGAAGAGGGCATGACGCGCGAAAAAGCTGCTAAAATTCGCGAAGCTGAGGAACAAGCTGCCGCCAACATCCTCGGCGTGCAAGAAGTCGTCTTTTTGCGCGAACCCGACGGCATGCTGCAGGCCACGCTGGAATTGCGCAAAAAAATAGTGCGCGAAATCCGCCGTTTCCGTCCAGAGGTCATCATCACCGGCGACCCCACCGTAGTCTGGGCCTCGGATCGCTATATCAACCACCCCGATCACCGCGCCGCCGCTACCGCCGCGCTCGACGCCACCTTCCCCGCCGCGGGTCAGCCCAATCTCTTTGAAGAACTCGAAAAAGAGGGGTTATCTGCCCACAAACCGCGCAAAGTCTACGTTACTTCTTGGGGCGATGTGGATATTTACGTCAATATCAGCGAAACGATTGATCTCAAAGTCGAAGCCCTGCGCGCCCACAAGAGCCAGATGAAGGATAACGACCCCGAAGAGCGCATCAAAGAATGGGCTGCCGGGCGCGGCAAAGGCAAAGAAATGGCCTACGCCGAGGCGTATCGTGTCATCACCCTGGTGGACGATGAAACCTGGGCAAAAACGCAAGGGCGCGTTTTGCCAGATTAAAATCAACGCAAGGACGCAAAGCAACAAAGCTGCAGAGTTTTTTGTTTTCTTTCTTTGCGGCTCTGCAGCTTGGCGCCTTTGCGTAAAAGGAGTAATACATGGAATTCTCACAAGTCATCCAAGAACGTTATAGCGTACGCGGCTACAAGCCTGATCCAGTTGAGGACGAAAAATTGCATCAAGTACTCGAAGCCGCCCGCCGTGCGCCAACCGCCGCCAATATGCAGCCCTTCCAGTTGATTGTCATCCACACCGCGGGCCGCGAGGCCGATTTGCGCCGCATCTACGACCGCGATTGGTTTATTCAAGCGCCCATCGTGATTGTGGCCTGCAATATCCCCTCCAAAGCCTGGGTGCGCGATGATAAAGCCAATTACAGCGTGGTGGATGTTGCCATCGTCATGGATCATCTCATCCTGCAAGCCGCCGCGCTGGGACTAGGCACTTGCTGGATCGGGGCTTTCAATGCCCAGGCCAGCCGCGAGATCCTCGGCCTGCCTGAAGGCGTCGACCCAATTGTAATGACTCCATTGGGCTATCCCGATGCTCAACCGCGCGGTACGAATCGCAAGCCGCTGGAAGAATTGGTGCGTTACGAGCGATGGTGATAAAACAACGGAAGACCAGAGACGGCGGACGGAGAGAATAACGCCCGGCCCCGGCCTTCGTCTTTCGTCAACGGAGCACATATGCACGCACGACAAATTGACATCCACAACCCCAAAGATGTCCGCCGGTTCATCCAGTTCCCATTTGATTTATACCGCGATAACCCCTATTGGGTGCCGCCCATGCTGGGCGAGATGAAAACCGCTCTCGATCCAAGCAAACACCCTTTTTACCAGCACAGCCAGGCGGCATTTTTCATTGCTGAAGCGCGCGGCAAGCCCGTCGCCCGCATTGCCGTACTTGATAACAAACGTTATCGCGCGACTAGTGGCACAGAAACAGGTCTATTTTATTATTTTGAATGCATCGACGATCTCGAAGCGGCTCAGGCCGTTATCGAAACCGGGGCGCAATGGGCGCGGCAACAGGGCATCCGCGCGCTTGTCGGGCCAAAAGGTCTGGCCCAGGGTGATAGTATTGGCATGTTAGTGGAGGGCTTCGATTACTTACCGGCAATGGGGATTGCCTACAATATGGCGTACTACCCCCGCCTGATGGATGAACTTGGCTTCACCAAAGAATCCGACCTGCTCTCCGGGCAACTCCACCGGGACACCTTCGTGCTGCCGGAGCGCATTCACGAATTAGCAAAGCGCGTGCAGGTGCGGCGCGGTATCCATGTGCGTCGCTTTAACACCAAAGATGAATTACGCCAATTCATCCCGCAAGTGCGCGAAGTTTATAATCAGGCTTTTGCCACCGTGCCCGAATTTGTACCCATCACCGAAGCCGAAGTGTGGCTGATCGCCGATAAAATTCTCTCCATCGCGGATCCTCGCCTGATCAAGCTGGTCTTCAAAGAAGATGCCCTGATCGGTTTTATGTTCGCCTACCCCAATATCAACCGGGCGCTACAAAAAGCACGCGGGCGCATATGGCCTTTGGGCTGGTGGCACCTGATGCGCGAATTCAAGCGCACCGAGTGGCTCGACCTCAACGGCATTGGCCTTCTGCCAGAGCATCAGGGCGTTGGGGCAACTGCAGTACTCTTCAGCGAACTGGAAAAGACCATCCGTGATGAACGTTTCTTGCATGGCGATATTGTCCAGGTGAACGAACTCAATCTGAAAAGTTTCACCGAGATGGATCACCTGGGTGTTCAATGGCATAAGAAGCACCGCGTGTATAAGAAGCTTTTCTAAAACTTCGAGATTTTGATATTTTCGAAGTTTTCACAGGAGATTCCCATGCTCAATATCGGCGACTCTGCTTCACGAACAAAAATTTTCAGCGATGAAGATGTGCGCGCCTTTGCACAGATTTCCGGGGATGCGAATCCCGTTCACCTGGATGATGACTACGCCGCGGGGACGCGCTTCGGCAAGCGGCTGGTTCACGGCATTCTGACCTCGGGGTTGATCTCCGCGGTGTTGGGGACTCAACTCCCGGGGCCGGGCAGCATCTACATCCAGCAGACGCTCAACTTCCGCGCACCGGTCTTCATTGACGATACGATCACCGCCACGGTCACACTGACCAAACTGCGCGAAGGTAAACCCATTGCCACTTTTGAGACCATCTGCACCAACCAAGATGGCATCACGGTGATTGACGGCGAGGCGCTTTTATTGCTGCCTTGAGCCATCCAACCTATGCAAGCAAAAATTGAAGTTCGTGACCTTCACATCGCCCGTCGCGGGCAGCCTATTTTGCACGGCGTCGGGTTTTGTGTGCAACCCGGCGAAGTGATGATGCTCATCGGCCCCAGCGGGAGCGGTAAATCTACCCTGCTGCGCGCCATCAATCGCTTGCTTGAACCCCCATCGAACAACATCCTGCTCGACGGTGAAGACATCACCACCCTGCCAGTCACCGAACTGCGTAGCCGTGTCGGGATGGTCTTTCAACAGGCCAGCATGTTCCCCGGCAGCGTGGCTGAGAATATCGCCCATGCCGCCGCGTTGAAAAAAACAATCCTGCCGCCAGAGCGCATCTACGAGCTGCTTGAAGCCGTCTCGTTGCACACAGAATTTGCCTTGACCGATGCGGCTCAACTCTCCGGCGGCGAGGCGCAACGCGTCGCCTTGGCGCGCACGCTGGCAACCTCCCCCGAAGTCCTGTTGCTCGATGAACCCACCTCGGCACTCGATCCCCACGCTACACGTCAAGTGGAAAAAACCTTGCTGCATCTAAACCGCGAGCGCGGCCTGACATTGATTTGGGTATCGCACACCATCGAGCAGACTCGCCGCGTGGGGGGCAATGTCGTTTTGCTCAACCAGGGCCAGGTTCAGGCCATGGGACGCGTGGCAGAAGTTCTTGATCCGAACGGCCCCTACCAAAAAGTATTGGATTTCGCCGCCGGTGAAGATATTCGCGAATTATCACCACAGAGCCACTGAAAATACCTGACTAACTGACAAAATTATCCAACTGCAAAAATTTCATCACGGTACCCAGATTCTCCACAGGAAGCTAACGTATGATTACACTCCCCGAATTTCCATTGGATGGCTTGGAACGCATTGGCGCGGCGGCGATATTAATTCTCATCTCCCTGTTGATCTCCCGCTGGCGTGAGGCCGATCTCGAAAAAGATTTGCTGATTGCCACGGTGCGCAGTTTCGTGCAACTCATCGCCATTGGCTATGCGCTAGAATTCATCTTCAATCTGGATTCTCCCCTATGGACGCTAACACTCCTCGTCTTTATGACCACCATCGCCGGAAGAACGGCAGCCCAGCGCGGCAAAAAAATCCCCCATGCCCAACGGGTAGCGCTGGTATCGATTGGGCTGGGCAGCGCGCTAACCCTGGGGATTCTGGTGGCCGTAAACGTGTTCACCTTCGACCCCCAGACGATTATCCCCGTAGGTGGCATGGTGATTGGTAATTCGATGTCGGTGGCGGCATTAGTGATGAAACGCCTGGCGGATGATTTCCACACCCAGCGCGGTCAGATTGAAACTTCATTGGCGTTGGGCGCCACCAGTCAGCAGGCTTCCCGCCCACAGTTGCGCACATCCTTGCAAAACGCCATGATCCCGATTGTGGACACGACCAAAACTACCGGGCTGATCAAGCTCCCCGGAGCAATGACCGGCATGATTCTGGCAGGCGCATCCCCGATGGAGGCGGTGCAAATTCAAATTGTGGTGCTGTATATGATTATCGGCGCTTCGGCCTTCACCGGCCTGACTGCCAGCTATCTCACTTACCGCCAGTTTTTCACCCCCGCGCATCAATTAGTTGAATGATTCAAGAAAAAGGTGAGCATAGAGACGTACCCTCCATGCTCGCCTTTTTCGATAATTTTCCTACACCAAACACTTAAAACTGGATACGCGCATCGGCGGGCATGCCGGGCTTGAGCTTCCCTTCGGGGTTGGACAGCACAATCTTGACCGCGAATACCGTACTCTTGCGACCGTCAACGGTCTGCACATTGCGGGGCGTGAACTCAGCCTGATCGGCGATGGCGGCAATCGTGCCCACAAAGGCTTCATCGGGGAATGAATCAACGGCGATTTCCACTTGCTGGCCAAGCTTGACCTGTCCATAGCGATCCTCCGAGATATACACGGTCAACTCCACTTGCGCCAAATCCGCCACTTCCATCACCGGGCCGCCCTGCGCAATCATCTCGCCGATTTCCAGGTTGCGGGTTAGCACCACGCCAGAAGTCGGCGCATAGACGACTGTCTTGGCAAGCTGTACTTCGAGTATTTGCAACGAGGCCTCGGCAGCGACCAGGTTGGCTTCAACCTGCGCAAGGCCGACTTCGGCCAAAGCAACGGCAGCGACGGCTACATCCACCTGCAAAGATTGTTCGCCGCTCAATAACTGTGTCTGCGCGTCGAGAGCATTTTCGTAGCGCGATTGCGCCACCGCTACACGCCCGCGCGCAGCTAGTATATCGGCGCTGGCAGTCTCCGAGAGTATGCGGTCGTAGTCAAGCTGGGCGCGCTCCAGATCGGCCAGAGCAGTGTCCAGTTGCTCCTGGGCAATCTCCTCCACAATTTCGTTCTCATTTGCAGCCGTAGCCTGGGCATGGGTTTGCAGGGCAATTTGATAAGTTGCCTGCGCTGCTGCCAGGGAGGTTTCTGCAGCTACCAGGTCAGAATTACTGGCATCCTGCAGTTCCTGAGCCAAATCGGCTTGCTCTTGAACCACGTCACCGTGCGCAACTTCAACCTCATTCTGTATAGCCTGAATGCGTTCGGCCTTCTGGTAATACCAAACCGGCAGCGTAAACTCCTCCGGCAGTGGGACCAACCAGGCAGCATTGCGGGCCTGCAAATCTTGCAAACGTGCGCCCTGAAGTGCTAACGTATATTGTGAAGTGGCGGCATCCAGTTGCGCTTGCGCCGTGTTTACCGCCGCCTGTGCCACCAGCACGCCCGCCTGTGCCTGACGGTACTGTGCCTGATAGATCGCATCGTCCAGGCGGAACAAGACATCTCCAGCCTGGATCTCGTCACCCTCGTCAACTAACACTTCGACGACTTTACCGCCCAATTCTGAAGCAATCTTAACCTGCTGCGCCGAGACATGTCCCGAACCTTCAATCATATTTTCGGCGGCCTGAGCGGTGGGAAACGCGCCACAGGCACTTAATACAAGCAGTAAAAGTAACGCGATGGGGATAAGCATAAACCGTATTTTCATCGATAAACCTCCATTACAGAGAAACTTAATGTAGTTGCCATTGCGAGAAGCGATCTCACCGAAGATGGCGCAGGCTGCTTCGCTTTGCTCGCAGTGACAAGATATTGAACGCTTCCAATGAACCAAAGTAGCGGCGGATGAGTTCGGCATCGCCGCGGCGGATGGCTTTCAACGGATCAGAGATAGCCGTGAAATAAGCCCTGACGATAAAATTGGGGATCATCCGCACCAGGGCGCGGCTGGCGGGCGAAATGCGCTTTTTTGCCATTTCGAAATAATCCGTCAGCGTTTTGCGGCGAAAATCCAGCAGCGCATCCAACTCGTCGCCGTCGGCATAATCGCCGGAGTGGAAATTTCGGGTCGCAAAAGCTTGTTCGGGCAGTGCTTCCGCATCAACGCCAAAGAGCGGCAACATTTTATAGAGAAACTCGCGCGCCGAGATGCGGCAGGCGTCTCCGCCCCCCAGATTAAAAATTCTCCCGAGTACGCCCTCATGCTCAAGGGCTTGCACCAGAGCCAGACCGGCATCGCTGCTGTGGCACCATTCCAGGGCTGTATTCAGGGGCATGTGGAACATCAAGGGCTGAATATGCAGACGTTCGGTCAGGATGCCGCTCAACCGCAGAATCGTCCACTTCAGGCCAGATGCCTGAATCAGCTCCTCAGCCTGGACTTTGGTTTTGGCGTATTCATCCCCATCACTCGGTTCGAGCGGATCGCCAACACGGATTTGGGGATTTTCGACTCGGTCTCCGTAAACGGAGATGGATGAGGTGTACACCAACCGGGCGGCAGGATTCTGCTCGGTGAGGGCGGCCACCAACGAGCGAGTCCCGCCCACGTTGACAGCGCGCGCCAACCCCGGGTTCTCGTCCGCCAGCGGGGGAATCAATGCTGCTGCATGAATCACGCCATCCACCCCACGAACAGCTTCCTGCACCGTATCGGGATTTCGCAAATCGCCATATACAATTTCAACCTGCCCGTTATAGGGCGCAAAACGTTGCCGCTCAAATTTGTGATCCAGATTCAACAAACGAATGTTGTAACGCTGGCGGCGGTTGAACAATTCCTTGAAAGCCTCGAAGCCAACTTCGCCGGAAGCCCCCGTAAGTAGAATGGTTTGTTTTTTCATGATGGCTTCCTATACAATCCGCTTGCGGAAGGCAAGCACGCTGGCTACAAAATAGATCAGGCTCAGGCCAATCAACGGCAGGGTGGATGCCCAAACCGATGCGGCGCTGACTCCGCGCAGCATGATGCCGCGTGTAATTTCCAGAAAGTGTGTCACAGGGAGTAGTTCGCTGTATATATAGGTGAACCAGGGCATATCGTCGCGAGGGTACATCAGCCCTGTGAGGATGATCGCCGGAATGAGTACCAGGAAGATTGCCAGATAAATGGCCTGCATCTGCGTTTGGGAGATATTGGAAATTAACACTCCCATCCCCAGCGAACCGACGATAAAGACCACACTCAACCCCACGAGTTGCCAGAAACTCCCGGCCACGCCCACGCCAAACAACAGATCGCCTAACCACAGTAATGCAAAGAGATTCAAGATGCTAACCAGCAAGTAGGGGATGATTTTGCCCAGCATCAACTCCCAGGATTTGATCGGGGTGACGATGAGCTGTTCCATCGTGCCTTGCTCGCGCTCTTTGACAATCGCCAGCGCACTCAGGATTAGCGCCTGAACTTGAAGAATGATGGGGATCAGCCCAGGTATCATGAAGAGCTTGCTGTCGCTATCGGGGTTGTAGAGTGTTTTTTCGAGCGCGTCAACGGGAATTTGAATCAAGGCTCCCTGCGGCGTGCGCTGAAGCTGCTCCACGAGAATATTCTGGGCAGCCACCTGGCTGATACTGCTCAACTTGAGACGGATAGCCTGGACATCCCCAGGGTCAGTAGCGCCATTGATATAAAACTGTACCTGCACCGTCTCGCCAGCCGCAACCTTGCGGCCAAAACTCTCCGGGATCAGCAAACCCGCATCGACTTGATCGTTATCGATCAAGGACAGAATTTCATCCTCATTGAGAGCATCATAAGTAATTTCAAAATCGTCACTGGCGGTGAAGTTCTCGATATAGCGGCGGCTGGCATCGGTTTTCGAAATATCAGCCACAGCCATAGGGGTGTGCTCGCGGTCAAAATTGACGCCGTAGCCCAACAAAACCAGAAGCAAACCCGGCAGCAGCAGGAGCATCGCCATTGTGCGCGGATCGCGCCAGATATGAAATAACTCCTTGCGCATGATTGTAAATAATCGTTCCATAGTATTACTCCATGTTCATTACACTTGCGTAGGTCATAGCTTATCCATTTACGTCGGAATCCTGCTCTGCCTTGAGACGATATTCAGAAACCAGAGCAATGAACACATCTTCGAGGGAGGGTTGCACTTCCTCGATCTGGCTCACCTGAATTTGGTTGCGAGCCAGATTACGTATGACTTTCTTGAGGAACCTGGCATCAGCCAGCGTAATATGCAACAGCGCCCCATGCACAGAAGCCTCCAGGGTTTCGGGCATCGCATCCAGAATAGCCTGAGCGCGGTCGATGGGGTCACATTCGATTTGCACCAATATTCCAGGCAAACTTGCACGCAAAACATCTGGCTCAGCGATTGCAATCAACTCGCCGCGATACATCATACCGATGGTATTGCAGTATTCGGCTTCGTCCATATAGTGCGTGGTCGCCAAAACACTGACCCCCTGTCCGGCCATCTCATAGATCAAATCCCAAAACTCGCGCCGCGAAACCGGATCTACGCCAGCAGTAGCTTCATCGAGGAAGAGCATCGGGGGTTTGTGGACGACAGCGCAGGCCAGCGCCAGACGCTGCCGCCAGGCTCCCGACAAGTTGCGCGTTAATTCGTTGCGATGATCCGCTAAACCCGATATTTCAATCAACTCAACGATATTTTTAGCACGCTCACCACGCGGCACAGAATACACCGCAGCATAGAATTGCAAGTTTTCGAAAGCCGTCAGATCGTTATATAGAGAGAAGCGCTGCGACATGTAGCCAATTTGTTTTTTAATGGCTTCAGGATCACGGTTGATGTCGTGCCCCAAAACAGTCGCTGTCCCTGAGGAAGGCTTCATAATGCCGCACAACATCCGAATAGTGGTGGTCTTTCCGGCGCCATTCGGGCCGAGCAAACCAAAGATTTCGCCTTTCGGAATGGCAAAGTCGATATTGTTAACCGCCACAAAATCGCCAAAATGTTTCGTCAACTGCTGAGTTTCGATAGCCAGGGCGAAATCACTCATCGTTTGCCTCGCTGTTGCCCAACCAGATACACAAAGACATCTTCCATACTGATCTTCGATGGACGCAAAATATGCACCTCCATTTTCTGGCGCTTGAACTGGGACTGCAAATTCTTAAGAATCCGTTTGGCATTGCCATTACCGTTGCGATTCTGCACAGACAAGCGCAAACGATCTCCAACAGGCCGCCAATCGGAAACGCCATCCGCCTGGTCTACAATGGCGCGCATCGCTTTGCGAGGACGCGCTTTGACTTCGATAACATCAAAGGGCAAATCGCTCGCCAGATCAGCCGGGTTGCCTTGCGATAGAATCTCCCCCTGATGCAGCATAGCAATCTGATGGCAACGTTCGGCCTCGTCCATATAGGGCGTGCTGATGAGTACAGTCACACCCTGCAACACTACTTGCGCTAGTATGCCCCACAGTTCTCTGCGCGAAAGCGGATCTACTCCCGTGGTCGGCTCATCAAGCAGCAATACCTTTGGATCATGCACCAGCGCGCAGGCCAGGGCCAACTTCTTACGCATCCCGCCTGAAAGCAGCGCGCTGCGGCGGTGTTGAAAACGATCCAGGCGGGCAAAATCCAGCAATTGAGCGATACGCGCCTCCCGACGACCATGAGGCACGCCGTTAATATCGGCAAAGAAATTCAGATTTTCGATCACGCTCAAATCCGGGTACAGGCTGAAGGCTTGCGGCATATAGCCAATCAATGAGCGGGCCTGTTCGGCGTTTTTTTGCGTATCAAAACCGGCAATTCGGGTTTGACCGGAAGATAGCTCCATCACCGTGGAAAGAATCCGCAACATAGTCGTTTTCCCGGCTCCGTCAGGGCCAATCAAGCCAAAAAGCTGCCCCTCACCTACTGACAAACTTATCCGGTCAAGCGCCAACCGGGGACGGCGTTTGCCGTAATATTTAGATATATCTCGGGCTTCAATTGCATAATCCATAAAAGCAAACCTCTCACGGGACACTCGATTCAACTCCAATCTTAGCAAGTTCCGCCCAAACGCACAGATGCCAGGCACCATCAATGGCATGACGCCCGTCAATTATTCGATGACGAGCGTCATATATCAGTTTTGTTCCCCGATCAAGCAGCGCCTTTTACAATCCTCTGTGATATGATGAAAGTATGGAACTGCGCCCCATCGAACCCGGCCTATTGCGAATTTTCCGTTATTTCACCAGCATTGCGATGGTCTATTTTGCCGCCCTGGTGTTGTATACCGCCATCCAGACCGGCGCAGGCGATACCTTCCCCCAAATTCAATCCTATCTCAATTTTGGCATTAACCTGATCTTGCTGGGCTATCTCTATTGGGGCTGGCTGCAACGCAAACTCAGAAACTATTATCTCCCCCTGGCGTTGATCGCGGCCACCGTGGTGCCCATTTTCAGCAACCTGATCTATCTGGCGGCTCCGCAAGAAAAGGCCATCGACACCATTATGCGCAGTTGGCTGCTCTTCCCCATTATGGTCGTGCCACTGGTACTAATTGCCTGGCAGTACCGCTTTCGCTATGTGGTGGCATTTATTCTATTTGCTACCGCTGTGGAATATTGGGTGCTGCTGCCGCGCCTAGCCCAAATCAACTTCGATACGCTCCCTATCCTGGGCGCGCCGATGATTCGGGCCTTCGCTTTTGGCACCGTGGGGCATATTGTCACCCGGCTGATCGATACACAACGCATTCAGCGCAAACAATTGCTGCGCGCCAATCTTCGCTTAAGTCAGCACGCCAACACGCTGGAACAGCTCGCCATCAGCCGCGAACGCAATCGCCTAGCGCGCGAGTTGCACGACACCCTGGCGCACACCCTTAGCGGGTTGGCAGTTAATCTGGAAGCCATCAAAATTGTATTGGGCGAGGCCAGCCCCGAGGCACGCCAGATGCTCAATCACGCCCTAAAAAACACCCGCACCGGCCTCAACGACACCCGCCGCGCGCTCAAAGATTTGCGCGCCAAATCCATTGAAGATTTAGGGCTAAATATCGCTATTCGCAATCTGGCACACGATGCGGCTGCCCGCGCCGGGTTTTCCATCCATATCAACATCGAAAACCAGTTCCCCGATCTGCCGCCCGATACCGAACAAGCTCTGTACCGCATCGCGCAAGAATCGCTCGAGAATATCGTCAAACATGCCGCGGCTGAAAATGTATCGGTTTCGCTGACGTTCGCCGACAATCTTCTGGTACTATTGATTGCGGATGACGGCCGCGGAGGTGAGTTTGCAAATTTGGACCTGGGAGAGAAGCACGGTCTGAGAGGGATGCGCGAACGTGCGGCAGGGTTGGGTGCCGCGTTGGAGGTTAGCAGTACCCCCAAAGAGGGCACCCAAATTCAAGTCACCTTGGAGATTCCCGATGATTAGTGTATTCATCTGCGACGATCAGCACATCGTCTGTGAGGGGTTGCAAACCATCTTGCGTGCCAGCCCGGAGATTGAAGTGCTGGGCACAGCACACGATGGTTCGGTGGCGCTGGAGATGCTGGAGCAAATTCAGCCCGATGTCGTGCTGATGGATTTGAAGATGCCGATCATGAACGGGATTATCGCCACCCGCAAAATCCGTCAAAAATACCCCGAAGTTCGCGTGCTGGTATTAACCACCTACGATGACGACGAATGGATTTTTGATGCCATCCGTTCCGGCGCGGCGGGTTATCTACTCAAAGACACCCCACCCGAAAATTTGATTGCAGCCATCCTGGGCACGGCTGCAGGCAAAACATTTTTAGACCCCGATATTGCCGGACGAATTACCGCCAGCTACCGCCAACAAGCACCCGCCAGTACTACCCCATCCAATTTGCAATTTAGCCCGCGCGAGCTGGATATTCTCTCCCTTCTGGCGCAGGGCTTGTCCAATGCCGATATTGCCCAGCAACTCTATCTGAGCGAGGGCACAGTGCGCAACTATACTAGTGAAATTTTCAAGAAGATGGGAGTTTCAGACCGCACCCAGGCCGCGGTGCTGGCATTACGTTATGGGTTGGTGCGCGGTACGTAGCTTTGTCCCATCTCTCGCAATGCAGCAACTTCGTCATCGTCCAAAGCCTGCACCACGCCACCCATGCCGCGGGCGTAGAATAAAGCCTGGGCGGTGGCCTCCACTGCCAGCGTGGCTTTGTAAGCATCCCCCAGAGAACTGCCCACTGTCACCAATCCATGATGCGCCATAATAACCGCGTTTCCATCCCCCGCAGCGTCACAAGTCAGCTGCGCTAATTCATGCGTCCCCGGCCTGGCATAGGGCGCAACCGGAACCGGCCTGCCCAATGCCATCGCCGATTCGTTCAGCAGCATTGGCAAAACAGCCTGCCCAGCGATGCTGAAGGCGGTCGAGAAGGCCGCATGGGTGTGAACAACTGCCGTCACAGCGCTACGCTGCTGATAGAAAACAAGGTGCAAGGCCATTTCACTGGTTGCCTGCCAGCGACCTTCGATCAAATCGCCCCGCAAATCAACCACACAAATATCTTCGATTTCGCGTTCCGCATAGGGAATTGCGCTGGGCGTGATGGCGATATAGCCATTGGCGCGGTCATATACGCTAAGGTTGCCCTGACCATTATGCACCAGACCATCAGCCATGAGCAGCTTCCCCATTGATATAATCTCCGTGCGCAGGTTCTCTAACAGCATCAGGCTATTCCTGTCATCTGCACACTGATACGCCACAGCCGTGCGGCATCAGCAAGATTGTGCGTACGCGGGTCTGAAGAAGCAGCTTTTTCTTTATAGAAATATGCACCACTTACGCCTTCTACCTCCGGTGAGCTTGCCAAAAATAGGCTCGTACACGCGCCTTCTTCCGGGGAAATTCCCCGACTAAAAACTAATGGTTGAAAAAGCGTACCCCAAAAACCATTATTCTGGCTGCCTATGCGGGTGTTGACCAAACCAGGATGCAGTGCATTGGCCGTTACACCAGTTCCTTCCAGGCGGCGAGCCAGTTCATAGGTAAACAAGATATTAGCAAACTTCGAGCGTCCATAGGCCACCCAGCCCATATAGAGGCCTTCACCTTGAAGGCGGTTAAAATTCAACGCATTGCCGCGATGCGCGCCCGAGGCCACATTGACAATGCGCGCCGGTGTGCTGGCTTTGAGCGTGTCGAGGAGTAAATGGGTTAGCAAGAAATAACTAAGATGATTGAGGGCAAAGGTCATCTCGATGCCATCTTCGCTAAATTGCCGCCGCATAAAATAGTTCCCCGCGTTATTGACCAGTACATCCAGACGCGGGTATTTTTGCTCAAACGCCTCTGCTAAAATTCGGATTTGCGCTTGCGAAGATAAATCGGCTACCAGGGCATCAGCCTGCCCGCCGGTTTCACGGATGCCACTCACAATTGCTTCGCATTTCACAGGGTTGCGCCCCACCACAACCACATGCGCCCCCCGACGCGCCAGCGTTTCGGCGGTCACTTTGCCAATACCTGCTGTAGCGCCTGTAACCATGCATATTTTTCCGTCCATTTGATATTGTTCACTCATAGCTAATCTCCTATTAAACTTTTTCGGGTATTATAACGCCAAGCAAATGAAAAAATACTTCAAACGACACATCGCTCTTACCAACGAACATGGCTCATGGGTTTTCTTGTTCAGCCCGCTGCTGATTGGCATCTTTGCCGGAGGAAATTTCTCCAGCATTTCGATGTATCTCGTCTTCGCAGCGCTGGCCGGGTTCCTCATCCGGCAGCCAATTGTAATCGCCGTTAAAGCTTATTCTGGCCGCCGTCCGCGCAGCGATTTGCCTGCGGCGCGCTTCTGGATGGTCGTCTATGGTGCAATTGGCCTGTTGATGGTCGTCGGGCTGGTCGTGTGCGGTTTTGGTTACGTACTCTGGCTGGCTGTGCCAGGCGTGCCCGTATTCATATGGCATCTCTTCCTCATCAGGCGGCGGGCAGAAAGACGTCAGATCGGCGTGGAGGTGGTTGCTAGCGGCGTACTGGCCTTAAGCGCCCCGGCGGCTTATTGGGTCGGCGCCGGAACGGCAGAACCCCTGGGCTGGTGGCTGTGGGCGCTGGTTTGGCTGCAATCGGCAGCCTCAATTGTGTATGCCTATTTGAGACTGGAACAACGTTCATGGACAGAATCGCCCCCGGTGCGAGTTCGCCTTTCTGAGGGACGCCGCGCCCTCTTGTATACGAGTTTCAATCTTGGGGTTGTGTTGATTCTCGGTTTGATGGGTATCCTGTCCCCGTGGTTATTTCTGCCCTATCTGGCCCAATGGCTCGAAACCCTGTGGGGAACACTGAATCCCGCGGAAGGCGCCCGGCCCACCCAGATCGGCTTCCGGCAACTGGCTGTGAGTATTTTCTTCACAATCCTTTTTATTCTGACATGGTAAATGGCACAACTCAAACGGGCCTTTGGTGTTTTAGTACCTGAGCATCTGGTCAAGAAAACCAGAGTAATGTACAATCCCACAGAGCTACCTATTGATATTCAAACCGATTAAACCCATTTTGGAGGCATATCCATGAACGAAATTACCAGTGACGATAAACTTTGGGCTGCCCTGGGCTACCCGCTGCCAATCGTAGCGTTGATTGCGATCTTGATGGAAGACAAGAAAGCGCGCCCATTTATCAAATACCACGCTATTCAATCCCTGGCGTTGAATGTAGCCATCTTTGTTGCGATGGTCATCCTCGCTATTACAGTTGTTGGCGCCATCTGTGCCCCACTGTTATGGTTTGTTACGCTGTGGCCCGCGTTTGATTCATATAGCGGAAAATATACCGAATTGCCAGTATTATCTGATTTCATCAAGAAACAGGGCTGGGTATAAACCCCTCGGTTAATGAATTTTTAAAAAGCACGCCTGTGGGCGTGCTTTTTATATTTGGACAGATTATTACCGTGAAATTATTGGCATTTTTCGATTAGGTGCTTTATAATTACGTGCAGACTGAGTAATTTCAAACCTCATTCGCAATTTATAACCAATTGCAGGGGAGAGTCTCGAGCTGATTTCAGCATCGGGCACCGAAGGGGCAAATCTGGCGAAACGCCGCCGGATGAAACTCTCAGGTAAACGGACCCTGCTTTTGAGTACACTCTGGAAAGTCGTACAGGAAACTTGTACGACACCGACGGGGCAAGCCGCTAAAATGGCGAATCTCTCAGGTCTACGACAGAGCGCACGCTGAGTATTTACGCGTGCGTTTTTTTTGTGCGAAATAGCGTCTTCCACTCGCTCTTTCGCCATTCCAGCGCATGAACGCTGGAGATGTCAGTCAATTTTTACAAATCAATTTTCTGATAAGGAGATTCTCATGAACGCCCCCAAAAATTTGAAATATACAGAGAATGACGAATGGATCCGTGTTAGCGGTGATATTGGCGAAGTTGGAATTACCGACTATGCCCAGGACCAACTCTCAGATATTGTTTTCGTCGAATATCTGGTAGATGGAGGCGATACGGTTGCCAAAGGCGATGCATGTGCCACGGTTGAATCCGTCAAAGCGGCTGCGGATGTATATCTGCCCGTGAGCGGCGAGATCATCGCTGTCAATGAAGACCTGCCCGACGCCCCCGAATCGGTCAATGGCGATGCTTTTGGAGCCTGGATGGTCAAGATCAAACTCAGCGATCCTGCTGAACTTGACGGCTTGATGGATGCGGATGCTTATGCCGCAATGGAACGGGATCACTAAACTGGTAATTAGGTATCTGGAATTAGGCATCCGGTTACGAATTACCAAAGCGCCTAATCCCTAATCGCCTGATCAAAGGAGTAACAATGTTCTTACCGCATACCGATGCCGACCGGGAAGCCATGCTGCGCACAATTGGGGTGAAAAGCATGGAAGACCTCTTCACAGATTTGCCCGCCTGTGATCTCTTCCCTACAATGGGGTTGCCCGATGGCATCACCGAAATGGAAGCTTTGGCCGAATTCACACAGATTGCTGAGGCCAACGAAACAACCGCCGAATTAGTTTCATTTTTGGGCGCTGGGGCCTATAACCACTATTCGCCATCCGTGGTTGATTCAATTCTACGCCGCGGTGAATTTTATACGGCTTATACACCCTACCAGCCAGAAATTTCCCAGGGCACTTTACAAGCCATTTTTGAATATCAGAGCATGATCGCAGCCCTGACCGGCATGGATGTTTCCAACGCCTCGCATTATGATGGCGCAACCGCCGTGGCCGAAGCTGTCAATATGGCCTGGCACAACTTCCGCGGGCGCCGCGCGAAGATCGTACTCTCCCCGGGGCTGCACCCCCACTACCGTGAAACAGTTCATACCTATGTGGAAGGTGCGAATATCCAGCTTATTGGCGAAGATACTCCTCCCGAGGCTGGCCCCGAAGCGTTGATGGCGCTCATCGATAAAGATACCGCCCTGGTCTCAGTACAATACCCTGATTTCTTTGGCCGCATCTACGACTATACGAAACTCGTCCAGGCAGCGCATGAAGCTGGCGCGCTGGTTGCCATTCACGTCAACCCACTTGCGCTGGGCCTGCTCACTCCCCCTGGCAAATTCGACGCCGACATCGTCACTGGCGAAGGCCAAAGCCTGGGCATCCCGCTTTCGTTTGGCGGCCCCTATTTGGGTATTTTCGCCACGAAAGACAAATACGTACGCAAAATGGCTGGGCGTCTTGTGGGCGAAACCACCGATACACGCGGTCAGCGCGGCTACGTGCTCACACTAAGTACCCGCGAACAACATATTCGCCGCGAACGGGCTACATCCAATATCTGCACCAATCAGGGTTTGCTGGCGCTGGCTGCGGCAATCTACCTGAGCCTGTTGGGGAAAAACGGGCTGCGCCAGGTAGCCGAACTCAACTACCACAAAGCCCACTACGCCGCTGAGCAAATCGCGGCATTGCCCGGCTTTGAACTAGCCTTCGACGAACCCTTCTTCAACGAGTTCACCTTGCGCTGCCCCAAATCGGCTGTCGAAATCAACGCCGACTTGCTCGATTATGATATTCTGGGCGGTTTTGAACTCAGCAGCGCCTACGACGGCATGGAAAATCACCTGCTCGTCGCCGTAACCGAAATGAATTCCCGCGAAGAGATAGACCTGCTCGTTAGCGCCCTCCAGGAGGTTTCCAATGCCTGAGCCGACTGTATTTGACCTTTCTTCCCCCGGACGGCAGGGAGCCTACTTCCCTGAAGCCGATGTTCCTGTCAAGCCAATTTCGGATGCGCTGCTACGTGAGGATTTACCCCTCCCCGAGATGGCCGAAATCGATGTGGTGCGGCACTACACGCGGCTCTCGCAGTTGAATCACGGTGTTGATACCGGATTCTACCCTCTGGGGTCGTGTACTATGAAATACAATCCCAAAATCAACGAAGTCACTGCCCGCATGCCCGGCTTCGCCCAGATTCACCCCTTCCAACCCATTGAAACCGTGCAAGGCGCTATCGGCCTGATGTACGAATTGCAAGAGTGGCTCGGCGCGATCAGCGGCTTCGCTGGCATCACGCTGCAACCTGCGGCAGGCGCCCACGGCGAACTGACCGGCGTTCTAATTATTAATGCCTACCATCGTTCGCGCGGCGATCACAAACGCAAGAAAATGCTGATCCCCGATTCAGCCCACGGCACCAACCCGGCCACATCGGCCATGAGCGATTTGCAGGTTGTGCAAATCCCCTCGGATGCGCGCGGCAACGTAGACCTGGAAGCCCTCAAAGCTGAATGCGACGACACGCTGGCTGGTATCATGATCACCAATCCCAACACACTGGGGTTATTCGATGAGAATATCCAGCTGATTTGTGAGATGGTGCATGAGGCCGGTGGCCTGGTCTATGGCGATGGAGCCAATCTCAATGCAATGATGGGCATCTCGCGCCCTGCCGATTGCGGCGTGGATGTTTTACACTTCAATCTGCACAAAACCTTCGCCACCCCCCACGGCGGCGGCGGCCCTGGCTCCGGCCCCGTAGGTGTCACGGCTGAACTGGCCCCCTTCTTGCCCGGCCCAATTGCAGCTGTTTTGGATGAAGGCTCGGATGAAGAGCCGCCGTTTTACGGCTTCGTGACCCCCGAGCAAAGTATCGGGCGCGTCAAAGCCTTCCACGGTCATTTTGGCATCATGGTGCGGGCGTTCACCTACATGATGATGCTCGGCGGCAGCGGCCTGCGTGAGGCTTCGGAACATGCCGTACTCAACGCAAACTACTTGCAGGCGCGCTTGCGCGATACCTATACAATTCCACATGACCGCATCTGTATGCACGAATTCGTCATGGAAGGCCACTGGGACGATGTGCCCGACATTCACGCGCTGGATATTTCCAAGCGGCTGATGGATTTCGGTTTCCACCCACCCACGAATTACTTCCCGTTGATCGTGCCCGAAGCCCTGATGATCGAGCCAACCGAAACCGAGAGCAAAGAAACCCTGGATGCTTTCGCCGATGTGCTGATTCAGATTGCCGATGAAGCACGCACAAATCCTGAGTTGTTACAAACGGCACCCCATAACACGCCCTTTGGACGACTGGATGAAGTGAAAGCCGCCCGCGAGTTAGTGCTCTGTTGTTGGCTGCCCGAAAACATGGAATAAGCCCCACCCCTAACCACAGATTTATAAAAGAGAAGGCATGGCAACGCAATGTTGCCATGCCTTCTCTTTTTTGCAGTGGTAAAATTGCTTGCTCCAAAATCCATCATGGAAGGAAATTTGCATGACATCTCAAGAAAATGTTCATTTCGTTGAGCCTAGCAGCACTATCGAGGCGCATCTACCAGATGGACGTGTGTTATCGGGTCCACGCGGTGCTACTGCGGGTTTATTTCTTGATGCGATTCAAGGCGAATTTACGGTACCGATTGTCGGCGCGGTTATCAACGGTCAACTGCGCGAATTAACATATCCACTCGATTTCGATGCCAAGATTCGCCCGATCACACTGCACGATCCTGATGGTATGCGTTTTTATCGTCGATCACTGACATTTGTGCTCGAAAAAGCATTCCACGAACTTTTTCCACGGGCTATCCTGTCCATCGATCATTCAATCGCTTCGGGGGGTTATTTTTGTCAGGTCTTCAATAACGCTACGCTGGATGAAGAACACCTCGCCAATCTGGAAACACGCATGAGGGAAATTGTCGAACAAGATATTCCCTTTATTCGCGAGCGAGTCCCCATCCGTGATGCGATTGCCTACTTTGAGAAAAAAGGCTACCGCGATAAAGTTCAATTGCTCAAACATCGCAAAAAAGATTATCTGGTCTTATACAATCTAAACGATCATCGCGACTATCATCATGGCTATATGGTACCCTCCAGCGGCTATCTGAAATGGTTCAAAATTGCGCCGATGGGCGACGGTTTTGTAATGCGTTTTCCACGCCGCCATCGTCCTACAGAAATTTTACCCATGCCAGATTTCAGCACACTGCTGAATACATTTCGTCAATATGGCGACTGGCTGCAACGTCTCAATATCGACAATGTTGGCACTTTGAATCAGGCAATCTTCGAAAATCGCACCCGCGAATTAATTCTGGTTGCCGAAGCGCTCCACGAAGGACGCATCGCTGAGATTGCCAGCCTAATTGCGCAACAAATTGACCAAATACGCGTCATCCTGATTGCCGGACCTTCATCATCGGGAAAAACAACATTCTCAAAACGGCTTAGTATCCAGTTACTCGCACGCGGTATTTCCCCTTTCCCGCTGGAAATGGATAATTATTTTGTGGATCGCGATTTAACGCCGCGCGACGAGAATGGCGAATTTGATTTTGAAACCATCAAGGCGGTCAATACGCAACGCCTGGGCGAAGAACTGGCAAAACTCATCGCCGGAGAAAGTGTTCAATTGCCGCATTTCGATTTCAAAACCGGCGTCAGCAGCCCCGGCGAGGTGATTCAACTTCACCCCGGGCAAATCGTCATCCTGGAGGGCATCCACGGGTTGAATCCAGAATTGATCCCCAAGACGCCTCAGGAACACACCTTCCGCATTTACACATCTGCGCTCACACAATTAAACCTAGACTGGCACAATCGCGTTTCCACCACGGATACTCGCCTGATTCGGCGCATTGTGCGCGATGCCCGCGAACGTGGATATTCTGCCCAGGATACAATAGCCCGGTGGGAATCTGTCCGTCGCGGCGAAAAACGGAATATCTTCCCCTATCAAAACAACGCCAATATCATGTTCAACTCAGCCATGGTGTACGAACTCGCAGCGCTAAAACCCCTTGCTGAACCCGTTCTGCGGCAAGTTCCATATGGAACCCCGGAGCATATTGAAGCCAAACGCCTGCTAACCATGCTCGAATGGTTCCTGCCCATCGAAAGCGAGTTCATTCCGGACAACTCGCTGCTGCGAGAATTTATTGGTTCGTCCATTCTTAAAGATTTCAAAATCTGGAAACGTTAGCACGAACAACACAAGGATTTGCTATGACCTGGGAAAATAAACTTATGCGTACAGTGCGTTGTCGCAATCTTCAAACTCGCGGCACTCTGGCGAACCTGCTAACAGCCATCGCCGATGAGGGTGGAGTTGTTGGTGCAATTCAACTGATTAAAGAAAGCTCGCGAGCCGTTGTGCGCGATATAACAATTTACGCAGATGACGAAAAACAACTGGCGAGCATTTTAGCTATTATGGCAGAAAATCCCGGCACACGTATTCTGGAAGTACGCGATGATGTGCTGGAACTCCACCGGCAGGGGAAAATTGCCATCCGCAGCCGCTACACCATAGACGATCTGTACACCATGCGGAGAGTTTACACCCCCGGTGTGGCCGAAGTCTGCCTGAAGATTGCCAAAGATTCCGAACTGGCGCGCACCTACACAGCGATCAGCCATCTGGTGGCGATTGTTACCGATGGAACGGCGATCCTGGGGCTGGGTGATATTGGCCCCGTGGCCGGGATGCCGGTGATGGAGGGCAAAGCCATGCTGATGGAGTCCTTGGTTGGCCTATCAGGCGTCCCCATCTTGCTCAATACCAAAGATACAGATGAAATTGTAGATACGATAGCCAATATCGCCCCCACCTTTGCCGCCATCCAACTCGAAGATATTTCCGCGCCGCGCTGTTTCGAGATCGAAACTCAACTGCAAGCGCGGCTCAACATCCCGGTGATGCACGACGATCAACATGGCACCGCTGTGGTGACAATTGCCGCGCTGACAAACGCCTGCCGCCAATCCAATATGGATATCAAGCAGGCTGTGGTCGGCCAGATTGGGCTAGGAGCTGCCGGTTTGGCAACTTGCAAAATGCTGATGAGTCATACTGGCAGCCCTGTGCTCGGAGCAGACCTGTCGCTCAACGCGCTAACCCGCCTGGAAGCGTTGGGCGGAAAACCATCCACCCTGGCAGAGATTATGGCGCAGGCCGATATTGTGATTGCCACAACCGGCGCACCGGGCCTGATTAAGCCGGAAATGGTGCGCGCCGGGCAGATCATTCTGGCGCTCTCCAACCCCAGCCCCGAGATCGCCCCCGATGCCGCGCTTGCAGCAGGCGCGGCCTTCGCGGCCGATGGCACTTCTGTCAATAATGTACTGGGTTTTCCTGGGATTCTGCGAGGCGCGGTAGATGCCCAAGTTCCCTATATTAGCCAGAAAATGTATCTCGCCGCGGCAAAAACGATTGCTGATCTGGCAAATGGTGATGAACTGGTACCCAATCCTCTGGACAAAAATGTTCATCAAGCTGTGGCGCGTGCTGTTGTAGAACAAGCCATTCAGGAAGGCCTTTGCAAAGCTGAATTTGTTACCTATATGGAGGATTAACGAATGACCAGCCAACAATTCAAAGAACGCCGCGTGCAACGCGAAAAGAAACTGCGCATTCAGCGCATTGTCCTGATTGCCATATTAATTATTTCAACAATTCTCATCATTTATGGCAGCCAAAAACGCAGGCCACAAACCACAATTACTCTAGGAGAAAATATGACACAAACCACATCGGGGTTACAATATGAAGACACTGTCTCCGGCACTGGCCCGGCGGCACAAACTGGCGATAAGGTACAGGTTCACTACACCGGATGGCTGGAAAATGGCACCAAATTTGATTCGTCCGTGGACCGCAATGAGCCTTTTGAATTCCCGCTAGGCGCGGGCATGGTGATTCAGGGATGGGATGAGGGGGTTGCGGGGATGCAGGTTGGCGGCACAAGAAAGCTGGTGATTCCCCCAGAGTTAGGCTATGGCGCCCGCGGGGCTGGAGGGGTGATTCCACCTAATGCAACGCTGATTTTCGAGGTGGAGTTGCTGGTGATCAACCCCTAACACAAAAAAGACCTCCGAGATTTAGCTTCTTCGCCCGGCTCGAAGTGCTACGCAAAAAATCTCGGAGGTCTAAATTTAGATTATGCCAATTCAGCTTCAAGCAGCTTGCCAAGGCGGGCGATGCCGATATGAATATTTTCGGGGGAAGCATTAGAGAAGTTCAGGCGCATGGTATTTGCGCCGACCCCATCGGGGTGGAAGGGGCCTCCGGGAACAAAGGCTACCCGTAACTCAACTGCCTTTGGCAGCAATTCAGTAGCATCCAGCCCTTTGGGTAGCACCACCCAAAGGAACATACCACCTTCGGGCCGAGTCCAGCTCACCCCCGGCGGGAAATGTTCCTCAAGGGCTGCCAGCATCACATCCAGGCGTTCCGCATAGGTTTCACGAATCACCTTATTATATTCGTCCAAAAAACCATCCCGAGCCACTTCATAGGCCACCATCTGATTAATGGAGGAGGTATGTAGATCGGCGGCTTGCTTGGCTTGCACAATTTTGGCAATGACCGGCTTATCGGCTATCATCCAAGCTACGCGAATGCCTGGGGCCAACAGTTTGGAGAACGTACTCAGATAAATCACATTGCCGGTGTATTCCTTACCGGTGATGCGGCGATATTTTCGATCTACAACCATCACCGGGGAAATCGGCTCCCCTCGATAGCGCAACTTACCATAGGGATCATCTTCGACAATCGGCACGCCGTAGCGGTCGGCCAACTCGACGAGATGTTGGCGTCGCTCCAGCGACATGGTCACACCGCTGGGGTTTTGGAAATTTGGCACCACATAGATAAATTTAGGATCTTGTTTCAGCACATCTTCAAGCAAATCGGTACGCATGCCTTGCTCATCCATTGGCACGGTGAGATACTCCACCCCGTAGGAATCCCAAGCTTGCAGCGCGCCCAAATAAGTGGGCGATTCGACCACAATTTTATCGCCAGGGCTAATGAATAAACGTCCCAAAAAATCGAGCGCCTGCTGCGAACCAGTTGTGATCTGAATATTAGCAAGGTCGGCCTGAATGCCAAATTGCTCAGAATAGTCGGCGATCATTTGGCGCAAGGGGACAAAGCCCTCGGTAATACTATACTGCAAAGATACTGCGCCCGCTTCTTCAAAAATCAGTTGGGTGGCTTCTTTAAACGCTTCTAGCGGGAAGACTTCTGGGGCGGGTAATCCACCGGCAAACGAAATTACATTCGGCGCGCTGGAGTGTTTGAGGATTTCGCGAATAACCGAACTTTTCATTCGCTGCGCCTGATTTGAGAACTTTTTCTCCCAGAGTGTTTGCATTTTTTCTCCTTTACGATCTACAAGCTTTGGATTGTCATTTCGAGCCAGAGGTCGGAAATCTCTGGGGATTGGCGTGAATATGATCTAAAATAACCGCGGGGGGGTCATTAATCGACACTTCACCGTACAGATTGGTATCCAGCAACCATACTGCCAGCAACCAGAGATTTAAACGCAATGGCATGACTGAGACAAGCGCATGGCGGATTAATCCTAAAGCGTCGCCATGAATACTAACAAATAACATCCCCAATTCCCCTACAAAGAACAGGCTAAACACAATCAGGATGCCACGCTGATGTTGGTTGGAAGGCTTGAAAACAACCAGCCCGGCCCAGCCTAACAGCATCGCCAACTGCACCCAGACCACTACACTGGTTTTCGGGTGGAGCACATCACCGATCGAATATACATAGGGGGAAACGAATTCATAATCGGGTTTAGAATATGGCTGCAAATTTTCAATAAAAGGAATGCGGGCTACCTTCCAGGCATGGGAAAGTGCCCAGCCAGGATGAGTCAGCAAATATTGTGTGTACAGGCCCGAACCATTTTCAGCCGTCCAGACAATCAGGTCTGCAATCTCTGCCCGGTCATAATCATAAGACCCGCCCAGTAAATTAGCATACTTATAAAGTGGTTCCGGGGTAGGCAGGCCGCGCTTGATAAACCAGGCTTCGCGCTCCGGATATGGAAGAATCCGCATATACAGGTTATTGAAAAATGAATTCATCCAGCGGTCACTTCGATAGAGAAGAGAATTTTGTAACCCAAATACTGCCAGACAAAATAATGCAACCACCAAGAACAGGTGAACCGACGTGCTTCTACGTGCTGCAGGAATAACCAACGCGAGTGTACAACTTACGCCGATCAAAAGGATCATGTAAACATTCGTATCACGCGAGAATCCCCAACTGACCAGCGTCATACCCCAGAGTACAAAAAGAAGCCAGGTGGACCAGCGGATATTTTTTTTATCGCGCGCAATGCGCGCAACAAATTCGATGCTCAAGGCAAAGGTCAGCGCCCACATGGAAAAAGACAGCGATTCAGACTGAACCACACGATCCCAGTCGGCCAGTTGCGGCACAAAGACAAATCCCAGAACAAGTGCTGCGATAACTACTCTCAACCAATTTGAGCGTAATTTGCTGGCTAAAATAACTGACAGAACACTCCATGAAAGAATAGACAGTGCCGCTTGCAAGCCCGAAAGGCAATTCAAATCCGCGTAGACCAGTCGGGGAATGAGCCTTTCAGGCTTGCTATACTCTGGGACAAGCATTTCTGGATTGACTCCCCCCAGTTTATAGACCAAAGTGATGAAGGCAGGCCGGTTTGAGGTAAAGAAATCGGATGAAAATACATTTTCACCAGAAAGAGCGATGAACTTCTCCGAATCGCTGGTAAGCAGCGCCTCACATATATTGCCATACGCATTCAGGCGAATACGCGCCCCAATAACCAATATTGCAATTACAGCAATCCAACTCAAGATTTGAGTGAACTTTGAACGCGGCGCTGGCATCGGCTCAAGCCCTTGAAATAAATACCAAACAGCCAAAAATAAGATCGTACCCCCCAACAAATGGAAGCTATCTCCCAGCACTTCACCAATTCGATTATAGAGAATTTCCTGCCCAGCTAACAGGAGACTGCCCAAACTCACCACAACATAGGCGTACTTGCCCGTTTGACGCTTGAACAACGCGTATCCCGCAAAACCCAAAGGGAGTACAACGCCATAGAGCATCAATAAATCTGTAAGCCAGCGCATGGGGCGGTTGCGAGCCATCAAATCCACATATTGCACAAAGACGGATTGCTCAGGGGCAAACCAATCTACCGCCGCGGTAATCTGGGTAAGCAACAGCAAAACCAGACCAGCTGTCAACCCTAACAGTGTACTAACAGCAACTACCTTCTTTATCGAAGCTCTGAACTTGAATTTCAGTACTGCCCCCATCCCCATTAGCCCCCAAAACACAATTTTTGACAGAAAATACCAACTTTTCAGTGCGAAGGGAAAAAATTTAACGCTGAGTGTTAATTCAAAGACCTCAGCCAGGCCAAGCACCATCAATGCGGCTGATAGCGCGACTGCAAACCCATCGCGCCGACGGACTGCGTGCGCAAAAAACAACCCGCCGCCCGCAACGAGAAAAACAATCAGCAAGCCGTTGAGATAAATCATTCAGAATAAATCAAGACCTCCGAGGTTTTGCTTCTTCGCGACACTTGAAGTGCTTCGCGAAAACCTCGGAGGTCTACTATTCATTATTTCGGGAAGCGGCGCAAAACCGTTGCCGCGCCGGGTAATGTTACGCGGTCACCCGCACTCAACTCAGCAGGCGATTTACTGGCTTTGTCCGGAGCACCCTGATAGATGAAAATTTTCGTATCCATCTTGGCGAACTTCATATCCACAAAAGCCTGACCGAGCAAATAACCTTCGCTATCCGCGGCGCAGCTTGTGACCGTGCCAATCACGCGCCCTTTGTCATCTACCACCGGATCGCCGGGATGCGCCATGCGCACGCGCTGCTCATCGAAGCGGAAGCGCACCACAATACCCTTGCGTTTGGCTTCACGAGCCAGGAAAGAATCACGCCCGATGAACCATGGCTTATAGGTCTTCACATAAGAACCAAAACCGCCTTCGGCGACACCGTTGCCTAAATCGCCAGCCATTTCGTGGCCGTAAAGCGGCAGACCAGCTTCCGTGCGCAGCGAATCGCGCGCACCCAAACCAACCGGAACCAGGCCAAAAGGCTTGCCAATTTCGAGTAGTTTTCTAAAGAGTTCCTGGGCTTTGTCGGGATGTACAAACAATTCAAAGGCCATCTTTTCGCCGGTGTAACCGGTGCGAGAGACGATTAAATCAATCCCTCCGACTACGGCATCACACAACTCGGTGCGCTTGAGTTTCATAATTTTCTTGCGGTCGGCATCGCTCACGCCCATTGCCAGCAGAATGTCGCGCGAGCGCGGGCCTTGTAGAGGAATGTCTACACGCATATCTGCGCCTTCCTTGGGGTCGCGCAGGTTGCGCAAGTTCACGCCGCGGCCAAAGGCCAGCGCCCACGGGCGGGCGTTGTCAATTTTCACTTTGCCCTCCCGCACAGCGTTGAGCCAGGCCCAGTCTTTATCGTCATTGGAGGCGTTGACCACCACCAGATAGACTTCATCTGCGCGGCGATAGATCAGCAGATCGTCGATCACTTCGGCATCGGGGGTCAGGAAATGCGTATACAGCGATTGGCCCACGCCCAACGAAGTGACATCGTTGCCACACACGCTGTCTAAAAAGGCCGCTGCTTCGGGGCCTTCGGCCTGATACACGCCCATGTGGGCGGCGTCGAAAATCCCGGCGGCTTCACGCACGGCCATGTGCTCTTCCATCACCGAGCCGTAGCGCACGGGCATTTCCCACCCGGCAAACGGAACCATACGCCCGCCCAATTCAACGTGCAAATCATAAATCGAAGTGCGGCGGATCGGGCCTTCTTTCTCTTCCCATTTGAATTCGGGTAAAGGATCGCCAGCCCCGGAGGTGACGCCGATAAACCAAGGTTTGCCACTGTCAGGGATTTCTACACCCGCGACAGGAAGTTCATCTGCCTGCTGGGTGGAGTGCCGTACCCAAACCGGACCCTGCACTTTGCGCAGCAGGTCGTCATCAAACTTGACATAGCCATCCGAAAGATCGCGCAGCCACGCGGCGGTGAGAGCGGCCTTTTCGCCCGGTACGCTCAGGCGATAGAGTTTCGATTCCAGGCAGCGCAGGGTGGCGAGAATCTCGCCGCCGGGGGCAGTAAAGCGCGTGAAGTGCGCCTCACCCACACCGAGCGAGTCCACGTCACTCGCCATGACGGTGTGTAAAAACTGCCGGACGCGTTCCCCGCCCAAATCGAAGGCCACCACGTCGCCAGAATATTCATCATCCAAATAATAAAAATGCGGATACCCAGCCGAACCGGGTTCAAAGTCAATCCCGGCCAGCGTGGAAAGCTCACGCACTTTGAGTTTGGCGTTCTGGAAAGCTTCGAAATCAACTTTGGCACGCAGCGCCTTGCCCTGATAATAAGGCGTGGCTGCCAAAAGAATATCGGCTATGGCATCGGCCAGGGCGATGGATTCTTTTTCCTTGAAGCCGCGCTGCGTGACCCAGGGCATACCCATGCGCACGCCCGAAGGACGCAGCGCCGAGCGGTCGCCAGGGATGGTGTTGCGATTGGTGGTAATGCCCGCCAGATCGAGTAGGCGAGCCGCCAGATCACCGCTGAGGGTGGCACCACCCGCGCCCTTGATGGATTTGGTATCGAGATTCATCAGGTGCGTATTGGTGCCGCCAAAGGGGATTGTGAAGCCGCGCTCAGCAAGGCGGTCGGTGAAGGCTTTGCAGTTCGCCACGACCTGGGTTTGTAACTCTTTAAATTGATCCGTTTGAGCAATCTTGAAGGCCAGCGCCATGGCCGCGAAAACATTAACATGCGGCCCGCCTTGCTCACCAGGAAAGACGGCGCGGTCGAGTTTGCGGGCGATGACGGGGTCAGTGGTCATCAGGATGGCGCCGCGCGGCCCGTTGAGGGTCTTGTGCGTGGTGGATGAGACCACATCGGCGATGCCCACCGGGGAGGGGTAGACACCCGCGGCCACCAGCCCAGCGACGTGGGCAATGTCGGTAAGCAGGTATGCGCCAACTTTGTCGGCGATTTCGCGGAAGCGTTTCCAGTCAATCTGCCAGGGGTAAGATGAGACCCCGGCAATAATCATCTTGGGCTTGTGCTCGAGGGCGATGGCTTCAACGTTATCGTAATTGATTTGCTCAGTTTCAGGGTCAATCGAATAGGAGACAATATTATAGTATTTGCCCGAACGGTTGACACGCGAACCGTGCGACAGGTGACCGCCGAAGAGCAAATCCATGCCCATGACGGTATCGCCGGGCTGCACGAGGGCGTGATACACGGCGTTATTGGCCGGGCCGCCAGAGAGCGCCTGCACGTTAACGTAGACATCATCGGCATCAACACCTTCGGCAGTAGCGGCGAAGGCTTCGGCACAGCGGCGGCGCGCCAGCGCTTCGACCACGTTGGCGTATTCCACGCCTTTGTAGTAGCGCGGATCGGAATAGCGGCGATCTTCAGCGAGACGGTTGTCATAATCGAAGATTTCGTCTTCGGTTTGCCAGCGGGTGTGCTCGGAGGGATAGCCTTCGGCGTAAATATTGTGGAAGGCTGTCGAGAGGGCTTCGCGCACAGCCATCGGCGAAGTACTTTCGCTAGGGATCAAAATTAGCTTGCGATATTGGCGCTCGGCTTCAATTTCGGTTAAATCAGCAAGTTTGGGGTCTAAATCGGCAATGGTACCGCGGAAGAGAAAGTCGGACATGGAGTGCTCCTGGTTCGTGGGTCAAATTGTCAGTTAGTCAAAATAGTTAGTTGTCAGACAACTAGAATTGTAATCCTGGGAAATGCGGGGGTCAAGTTATGAATGGCATGATTGCAAAAACTCAATCATCAACGGGTTGACTTCCTCCGGTCGTTCGTAATGCGGGATATGCCCGGCATCTTCGATGGTATGAAACACGGCGCGGGGAATCATCTGCATCAGGTCGGCGCTGAATTTATAAGGCACAGTGGTATCTTGCTTACCCCAGATGAGTTGCACAGGGGTATCCATCTGCCCAACGGCACGGTAGACAGCACTCTGGTTTGTGAGCATCTCGGCGCGCAAGGTGGAGAGCAATGCACGTTTGAAGCCCTGATAGCGCATCTGTGGACGATAGCGGGCATTAAAGTGTTCTATCTGCTGCGGGTCGTAAAAATCGCTGGCCATGCTTTTGAGCAGCATCCCGTCCCCAAGCAAGCCAAAGAAAAGTTCACCCATGCCAGGGAGCAAGATCAGGTTGAAATACCATGTGCGCGGCATAGGGAATCCTGCCGGGTCTACCAGAATCAACTTCGAGAGGCATTCTTTGTGACGGCGCAAAAAATTAGCAGCGATGACGCCTCCCATGGAGAGGCCGATCAACCTGAAAGGAGTCCGAAGTTCCAGCGCGTCGATCAGTTCCAATAACTGTCGGTCGAACAAATCCAGATCGTAGCACGTGCGCGGCCGGTCGGAATATCCCCGCCCGTAAAGGTCATAACGCAAAACGCGATAACCCGATTGAGTGAGAAATTCGAAAGTGGGCTGCCAGATGAAGTACGGCACGGAGAAACCATGCACCAGCACGACTAAGGGGGCGTCGGCAGGGCCGCTCAACTCGTAATGCGTGAAACCAGCGGAGAGTTGAACGAATTCGCCGGGGAGCGTGGCGCGGGCGGCGGCATCGAGAGTGAGGGTTTCGGTAAAGTAGGGAAAGGACATTGTTTATTAGGAAACCAGGAAGTCAAGAAGTTCCTTTTCCTGATTTCCCGGCTTCCTAATTCATATACTAAATTTTTCCCAAACCCTTAAGGACGCGCTCCGGGGTGAGGGGGAAGTCGTCGAACCAGACGCCAGTAGCATCGTGAAGAGCGGCAGTGATGGCAGGCGCCAGGGGGATATAGGGCATTTCGCCCATGCCGCGCGCGCCAAACGGACCGATGGGGTCGGCATATTCGACAACAACCGAATTGACATTATCGGGAATATCGAGTACACCAGGAATAAGATAGGTGGAAAGATGCGGGGTGAGGGTATAGCCATCTTTCTGAACAAAATCTTCGAGCACAACATATCCGGCGGCCTGCACAACCGCGCCTTCAATCTGCCCAACAACCTGCTGGGGATTGATCGCCTTACCCACATCATTGGTTGAGATCACATCCAAAAGACGGATTTGGCCGGTTTCGGTATCGAGTTCGAGTTCCACGGCCTGGGCTACATAGCCATAGGCAAAATTGGGGTCGCATTCGCCAGTTTCGGGGTGATAGGGCGTAGTCGCCGGAGGACGATATTGATAACGCGAGATGGCCGGACGCTCTTCGGCCTGCCATTTTTCGAGGGCGCGTTCCGCGGCTCCCTTGACGGCATTGCCCGCCATAAAGGTCATACGCGAGGCTGAAACGCTGCCGGAGTTATCGGTTTCGACAGAGTCGGCAGAAATGAGTTCAACCATCGCAAAGGGCACGCCGACAGCTTCAGCGGTCATTTGAATGATCGCCGAATGGGTTCCCTGTCCAACCTCAGCGGCGGCATGGCGTATAATTACGCGCTCAATCGTCGCATCGCCATAGAGTTCCACGGTTGCCCAGGAATTCTCCGGCGCGCCGAAGGAAAAACCAACATTTTTGAAGCCACAAGCGAAACCGCGACCGCGAACGGTGGACGTAAGACCGGTGACGAGGGATGGTTTACGGTCCTCCCAGCCAGCTTCTTGAGCGCATCTCTCCACCACTTCGGGCATGGAGACACCCTTTGGCAGCGGCGAATTGACCGAGAGCAGCGAGCCTTCATGGACCACATTGCGGCGGCGTAGCTCAACCGGGTCTATCCCCAGAGCTTCAGCAAGTTTGTTCATCTGCGATTCGGCGGCAAAAGCGCCTTGCGGGCCGCCAAAACCGCGGAAAGCCCCACCGGGAATATTGTTAGTGTAAACAGCATACGAATCAACTTTGACGTTGGGAATTTCATAGGGTCCGGTACACATCAGGGTGGCATTACCGAGCACCTTGCCGCTGGTGTAAATATATGCCCCACCATTGGCAATCACTTCAACATCTGCGGCCAAAATCTTACCCTCTTTACTGGCGCCCCAACGCGTGCGAATGATGTACTCGTGGCGTTTGTGATGCCCGATCATCGATTCTTCGCGGCTCCAAACGATTTTTACCGCCCGATTGATGCCGCGTTGGTGCAAACGCCAAACCGCCAGCGCCAGCACAATCTGCACAGACATATCTTCACGCCCGCCAAATGCGCCGCCGATGGCCGGGTGGATGACGCGCACCTGCTCTTCGGGGATGCCGAGGGCGTGGGCAATTTGCTCGCGCTCCTCGTGAATCCACTGCCCGGCGACTTCTACCGTGACACGTCCGGCCTCATCGATATAGGCCAAACCGGCCTCGGGCTGGAGAAAGGCGTGTTCCTGCACCGGAGTGTGATACTCCCCCTCGATGATGACATCCGCCTTTGAGAATCCATTTTCAACATCTCCCTTACGAATACGGTAATGCACCATAATATTGCTTTCGCGTTCAGGGTGCAGCCATGTTGCTTCGTCCTGCATGGCTTTGACGGCATCGGTGACGACGGGCAAATCTTCGAAGTCAACCTGAATTAAGTCGCGAGCATGCGCAGCGATAGCTTCACTCTCGGCAACTACCAAAGCAACCTGGTCGCCAATAAAACGCACACGGTCTGTAAAAAGTTTTGGCGAACCTGGGCCACAGAGCACCGGCTGGTCGGATTCAATCAGGCCATACTCGTTGACAGGCACATCTTTGGCGGTGAAAACTGCAATCACACCCTCCAGCGCCTCGGCCTTACGCGTATCGATGGCGCGGATGCGCGCATGGGGACGTCCGGCGAAGAGAATTTTCATATAGGCCTGGCCGGGGCGGCTGAGATCGCCGGGATATAATGCCGAGCCAGCAACTTTATCTTGCACATCCAATCGTTTAACAGATTTTCCAACGGCAGTCATAGTATTTCCTTTTGCTTTCAAGAAACCACAGATGAACACGGATAAACGCTGATTGTTTGTCGTTTCATCCGCGTGTATCAGCGTTTATCCGCGGTTCTTTGTAATCATTATACGTAAGTTGAAATGCGATTTTGCTCCAGTTTCAAGATACGGCGCAAAATCGCCAGTGAAGTCGCATAGGTCGGGTCCATGCCAAAATAGGAAAGCGAACTTGCGCCCAGATTTTTGCCTTTGCTCAAGGGCGTATCTGAAGCGTAGTGCAACACTCCAAAATCAAAGGGCAATTGCTGCAAATAAATAATCTCATCCATCGGATGACGCTTGGGGCGATACATCTCATAAATTGCCGAGAGATACGGCCCGGCCTCCATCTCAATATCGGTATAGCCCTCACGGTAGAAAACATCCATATAGGTGGCATTCTGCAAAAAAGTTCCCCGTACAGTAACGGCTTTTTGATTATCGAGTACAGTGCCGTAGACTAGATAAGGTGCGACATCGGCAGCCTTGAAAGCGTTGGGAACAATAAACGTATTGCGATGGTGTTCATCGTGAATCACAGTGGGGAGCATCACATCGCCAATGACGCCATTGAGGGTGGCAGCTTTCCCCATAATATACACCCCCAGCACATCTCCGGCATGAGTGGCGATCTCAGTGAGAATATTATAGGCGGCCATCCCCAGGGGATAGTCAATATTTAAAATCAACGCGTCGCTACTGGCAAGAGCAGTCAACTGCGGGTCACAAATACGCGGATCCATCCAGGCGGTATTCACTTTGGATAATTCGATGATCTGCGCATCCACATCAAAATAATGCGAGCTATCCACGCGCCAAACCCCAACCGAGTGTTCATACTCACGGCGCATCTGATGGAGTTCCGCGCCTTGTGGAGTTTGCATGAATTTTTTCATCACATAATATAGAAAATTTTCCTGGCTCGATAGCACATTTTGCGCCTGAATATCGTGCCACTCACGAGCCAGATCCGCGTCGTCGGTCTCTTCTAAATAGCGAGCCAGTCCTTCTCGCTGCCGCAAAGCAAAACCCGAAACAAGATTGACCAAACTATGCGTATTACTCGAAACGAAATACACAGGCCGCTCTCGGACAGATGGAAACGCACGTTCGATATTTTCCCACCAAGCATGAGTCGCCCGGCGATACTCGCTGAGCGTGCCACTTAACAAACGAATTTGCAAGCGCCGCGAAGATTGGGCGATATGTTCCAAATTAGGGATGAAAGACGCCCCCCACACCAATCGCAGGCGGGCTAGATCTTCCACATCCATTGCCAGCGCGGCGGCCAATTCGTTGAAAACCACCGGGCTGTTTTCAGCCTCGCGCAGCGCAATCGATTCGGGCAGTTGGCGCAGCAGACGGTATAACTTGCGCCATTCGATTTGATAAGCGGTCAGCAGCGGCACAACATCGTCGATATCAGACCCGCTGGCAATAATACAAGCCAGGGTTTCATCGCCATCAAAATAACAGCGGCGGCGGCGCGCCCGGGCGGCAACGTGTTGCCAGCTTTCAACATCGCCAACACCTTCACGCCGAAAAACTTCGGAGCTTTGCCCCAAAATCACCGTGTTGACCTGCTGAATACAAGCGGGCAGGCGCAAAATGCTGTAAATAAAGGCTGAAAGGTCTGGGGCTTCAGAACGCGCACCAGGGTGTAGTAGCGAATTTGTCGCCGAATGGACTTCCTCCAGCGTGCGAATTTGCACATCCGAAGTGGAACGTAGCAGCGAATAATACGTGCGCAAATAAAGTTCCACTTCTTCGGAAGCAGTGTACGGCACCGTGCGTTCCATCAGATGTGTTCTCCTTGCGGCAACGCGTGTTTGGCCGCATGATCCACCAGATAGACGCCGATCAAAATTGCCAGGCCACCCAGCATCGCCACCGGCAAAATCCGTTCATCTATCATCAGCGCGGCGACAATCACTGTGACCAGCGGTTCCAAATAGATTAACGCGCCGACCTGTGACATCGAAGCGGATTGAAGACCGTCATACCAAAAAATGTAGGCCACCCCGGAGCAGAACACACCCAGGAACAGGATGCCCATCCAGCCATCAATGGTGAGCGATGCAATTTCGGTGAGTCCCGGCCCGGAGAAAAGCATCACCGAACTGAACAGCCAGCCAAAGCCCATCACATACAGCATCATGCGCGCCGCCGGATAACGCTCCAGGCCGCGCCGCGAAAGCAACGAGAACACAGCCCAATTGGGGGCGCTCAGTAGAATATACAGGGTGCCCGGCATTCCGCTGCGCTCAAACCCCAGCATGGAAAAGTCGCCTTTGGTAATTACCAGCAACACACCCAGGGTTGCCAGCCCAATGCCCAAAATATGCACCCACCCCAGAGCCTCGCGCAAGAATATCCACCCCAATAGCGCCATAAAAATCGGGGTGGTCGCGACAATCCAAGATGTGGTAGATGCCGAGGCGGTTTGAAGTCCGGTGGCCTGCAACCATTGATGAAAAGTAATCCCGATAAAGCCTAGTAACGCAAAATAGGCAGCATCCCGCTTTGGCGGCAGAACGAAATCCCGGCGCAAGGCCACTACCGCGCCAATGACCAAAAACCCGAGTAGAAAACGCGTCCAAATAACTGTTACCGGCGAAACGTCGCGCAAAGCGACTTTCGTGGCAATAAATGACGCGCCCCACATAATTACCGCAAAGGTAACTTTGATAATTGGAACGGGATTTCGTTTTTCCACGGGGTCTACCTCAGCGGGCTAGAATAAACGCATCAACGGGCGCGCCCACGGGATGGCAACGAGAATGAGCAAAAATGCAATCGAAAACCAGATCGCAATTTGCCGAAACTTTTCGCTATCCGGATCGGCTTTCTTCGCTTTGGCACTGCCAACATGCGACAATACCACCGCCAGCAACATGGGCGGAATATGCTCCATCACAATAAAGGTTTCCAGTGCTGCAAAACCCTTGATCAGATACAATACCAAACCCAGCACTAATTGAATATCAATTGAAATCGTCAGCACAAGCGCCAACATGCGGTCCTGAGCTTGCCAGCCGCGTTTACCGCGCCAACCTGTAAAAGAGCGGAAAAGAACCACCAGGAATAAAGCTAAAATCGCCCAGCGTAAAAAATTGTGAATGGATAGAATAACTACATTGGTTACTGTCATTTTTTTCTCCGTATATTATCTGCGACGTTTTTTCGGACGTTTGGGCGGCGGGGCATCCAACGGGCTGCGCTTTGGCCCAACCATACGATAAATGGCTGAATAAACAATCACTAAAATTCCATACCCGATCACCAGCAGCAAAAGCGCCACAGCCAAATTCGCGAATAAGTGCGGCACGCCAAACAGGTAAGGGATTTGAATCGTCTGCATGAAAGCCGCGGGCAATGCTACCCAACGCTTCTCGATATTCATGCGCATAATCTCAACCGCACCGGCATAGGACATCACCGGCAGGATAACTAGCATGGCACAACCAATTCCGCGCCAGACGGGGTGAACTCTCCAGGGGCGTGGTTTGGATTGAGCGCTTGTGAAACGATCATAGCGTCCCATACTCAGACCTCCATTTGACTGGCTGTTTCAATTGCAGTGACAATTTTGTAATATCCGGTGCAGCGGCACAAATTTCCGGTAATAGCATGCTGAATTTGTTCGCGCGAGGGTTGCGGGTATTCTTCCAGCAATTTGGCTGCCGACATCACAAAGCCCGGCGTACAATAACCGCATTGCACCGCGCCTTCATGGATAAACGCATCTTGTACGGGGTGCAAACGCTCAGGCTGTGCCAGGCCCTCCACGGTAGTCACTTGCGCGCCATGCGCCCGCGCCGCCGGAACCAGACAACTCATCACCGCTATACCGTCTAAAAAGACTGTACACGCGCCGCACTCACCTTCGGCGCAGCCTTCTTTGGTGCCGATCAGTCCGGCATCGTCGCGCAGCAGGTGCAGCAGGGTTTTGTCGTGGCCGAATGCAAATGTGTAAGCCTGCCCGTTAATGGTTGTGTGGATGATCCCATCCTCGGGGAAGGTGCTGCCCGCGGCGTTTTTGGCGGCATCTCCGGGGGTGGACTGCCCCCAGAGCAAAACCGGGTCGGGCGGGAATTCGAGTTGTTCCTCGCCCCGAGCAATGGCACCCAATCCGCGGGCCGCCAGCACACGCACCATCTCGCGGCGATATGCCGCTGAACCGCGAATATCATCAATCGGGCGGGAATCATTCATCGTCAAACGAGCGGCTTCTTCAATCGTTTCCCCGGAAAGTGGTTTGCCTTTCAGATAGGCCTCCGCGCTTTGGGCGTGGATAATGGTTGGGGCAACCGCCCCGAGGGTGATCGCCGCATCGGAAACGGCATCCCCATCAAAGGTGAGCAGCATAGCCACATCCACGACCGAGATGGCCTGCGAGCGGCGCAATCCCAATTTGAGAAATGTCCCGCGCTGCCTGTCAGCCATCGCCGGGAAAGCAATATCGACCAGCATTTCGGTGGCCTGCATCACGTTTTTGCGCACGCCTAGATAAAACTCGCTCAGCGGAACCACACGCTCGCCAGAAATCGAGCGCAGCGTAACCTGGGCACCCAGCGCCATCAGCGGCGTGATGGTGTCGTTGGCGGGCGAGGCCGTGATGAGATTACCCGCCACGGTGCCGCGGTTGCGAATTTGCGGCGCGCCGACTTCCCAGGCGGCGCGCGCCAGCGGATAACCGCGCTCGCGCACCAATTTGGAACTCACGCAATGATTATGCGTGACCATCGGCCCCAGGTGAATCCAGTCGTCTTCATCCAATACGATCTGATCCAGATTCGGGATGCGGGTAATATCGATCACAACCTCGATACCCTTACGAATACCGCGCTCAATTTCCAGAATCAAATCAGTGGCGCCCGCGACAATGCGCGCTTTTTCGCCATATTCGGCAAGAACTTTAAGAACTTCTTCTACGTTCGTTGCGTTGACATATTTTTGCCACATAGCTGCTCCACTTCCAAGCGTAATTTCTACGCTGCGCCAAATGCTTCGGCTTGCCTCAGCATGACGCACTCATCTACGTTGATTTCACCGACATCACAGCGCCATCACCACCCCGGCGCTTCATAATCAATTGCGCCAAAATGCTGACAGCGATTTCTTCAGGGGTTTCAGCGTTCAGTTCCAGGCCAATTGGTGAGTGGATGCGATCAATTTGCGCGTCCGAAACACCAGCTCCGGATAATAGTTTTTTCGTCGTCGCCCAACGGCGGCGCGAGCCAATCACACCGATATAGGCGGATTCTCGCTCCAAGAGCGAGGGCAGCCCAACAGCATCAACATCCGCGCCGCGGGTGGTCAGAACGATATACGTCCAGTCATTGATCGCCACCTGTTGAGCCAGTTCGGCCATCGGGCAGGCCACATAGGCATGTGCGCCCGGAACGGCTTCGGGGGTGCAAAATTCCGGGCGATCATCGCTGGCAATCACATGAAAGCCCAGCCAGGCCGCTAAATGTACCACAGCTTTGCCAACGTGCCCCCCGCCAATTACAACCAGCTTTGGTTTGGGGACAATCGGATCGATAAAAATATCTAACTGCCCGCCGCACAAACCGGGGTCGCCCTGAGCGGGGTCGTTCATCTGATACGAAAGCTTGCGCGGCACACCATCATCCAACGCGGCCAGTGCTTCGGCGATCACGCGCTGTTCTAGCTCGCCGCCGCCTACCGTACCGACAAAACGCCCATCGGGGTAGACCAGCATTTTACTGCCCGCGTTGCGCGGCGTGGAGCCTTGTGTCTCAACAATTGTACACAATGCGCCAATTTCAGCGCGTGCTTCCAATTCGGCTAAAGCCTGATAAATTGTCGTCATTCGAACCTCAGACCTCCGATATTTCGGTGGTCTTTTGCATAATCCTAACTGCCCAATAAGCCTAAAACCGCAGGTAATAATTGTTTTTTGCGTGAGACTACCCCTTTGGCATGACGCGTACCATCATCTTGCCGCGGGTACGGCAAATCATCCAGAATGGGGGGCGGATTACTCAGTAAAATGCGGCTGGAGCCACGCACCACATCGGTAACCATGAGCAGCGAAAAATCCAAAGCGCGGGCAATACGTAATTGATCCAACGCGTTTGAAAGTGACTCCAGGTGTTTATTGAGTTGCATTAAATCCGTCACTTCTGCCTGAGACACCGAGAATTTATACCCAGTGGTCTCATAGGTTTTCATATCGCCGCTTGCTATTTCTTCGGGATCGCGCGTGGAGAGACCCGCCCCGGATTCCAAAACCAATTTTCCATAGGAATTCATATCCTCATCTTTGAGGGGACTCCCCCAGGAGAAAGCCCAACGTCCCAGACGCTCAGCGGCGCGCTGATCTCGCTCGGTGGTGGTCGGCGATGTCAAGATCAACGTATCTGAGATGAGGCCTGCCAACAGCACACCCGCAATTTCAGGTGGCGCGCTCAATCCAGCTTCCTCGATACGCTCGGTGACCAGTGTACTGGTGCTGCCCACCACATCTACCGTAAAACGGATCGGTTCGCGCGTGGGCGGATTCCCCAGACGATGATGATCGATAATTTCAACCAGATCAGCCTCATCCAGCGCACCGAGGGCCTGTTCAGCTTCGTTATGATCCACCAAAACCACACGCAGGCGCGGCGGATTGAGCAAATCGCGCTGGCGGCAAACGCCAATATATAAACCATTTTCATCCGTTACAAGGAAGTTATTACGTTCCTCACGAAAAATACGCGGCAGTGCATCGCGGATGCGAGCATTAGCCGGGAAGCGCGGCACGCCAGTATCCGTGGCCTGGTGACAAGGCACATCCAGCAAATCCGAAATGCGCATTTCCTGGCGATTGGGGTGCGGACCGACATATTCTTCAAAAAACGAAAATAGGGTGAGCCCCGTTAGTAGGCCATATGGCGTGCCATCGCTATTGATGATCGCCGCAACACCGCCGGTGCGATTGGCGATTTCCCAGGCATCTCGCAACGGGCTATCCGGCAACGCAGTATCCATGCGACGAGCCACGTTCTTGAAGCGCGGCGAGGCATCTGGCAACAGCAATGGCGCTTCCAAATTCAACCGATCCAGTACCCAATGCGTTTGCGGATTCATCGATCCCACCCGCCCGGCGATAGCATCGATCTCATCGCGCTCACGTAACAACCAGGCATATCCCATTGCCGAAGCAATCGAATCAGTATCCGGATTGACGTGCCCAATAACATAGGTGCGATTATTCATAACGTAGTCTCCGGGCGCACAAAACATCAACGCAAGGGCTTAAAGTTGCAAAGTCGGAAAGATATTTTTAAAATTGTCAACAAAAGCTTGAACACTCGTCATTCTGAACGGAGCGCAGCGGAGTGAAGAATCTTTAACCGGAATGTTGAACAGTGCCTATGCAAGTGATGAATCATACTGCTTCAAAGGGATTCCTCGCTGCGCTCGGAATGACAATGATGGTTTTGCTGTTCAAGCTACTATTGACCCATACAATATTTTAAAATTTTCTTCTCGCGTCCTTATTCCTTTGCGGCTTTGCGTTAATTTTTCTTCTTATCCTGCAACGCCTGCCAAACTTTCTCGGGGGTGACAGGATTAGCGTCTATATGCACGGCGGCAGCGTTGAAAACAGCATTCCCAACTGCGGGGGCCACGCCATCCAGTGGGATTTCAGCCACGGCCTTAATCCCAAAGGGATGACTCGGTTCGTAGGTTTCAACAAAGATGGTGTCCAATTCGGGCATCTCGTGCGCCATAAAAATATGATAATCGCGGAAATCGCGCTCGCGCGGTTGACCGAGTTCATCATACACCATTTCTTCGCAAACCGCATATCCCAGTGCCTGCACCATACCGCCTTCAATCTGGCCGGAGGCTGTAATCGGATTGACAATAACACCCGAATCAACCGCCATAACCAGTTTGTCAACCACGATCTGACCAGTCTCCATGTCCACAGTCACTTCAGCAAATTGTGCGGCAAAGGGTGGCGGCGCAACCGGCGAGTAATATGAGCCCACCGCCATAATCTGTTCTTGATCTTCGGCGTGGAGTGTGTGGAGGGCGATTTCGGATAATCTAAGCGTCCTGCCATCGGGGGCGATTGCCTGACGGTTTGCAAGTTGAATGTTGGCAGATTGAAGGTTACTTTCAACCTGTGAACCTTCAAGATTATTAAACATCCCCGCCGCACGCACTTTAATGCGCTCGGCCACCTTCTGCGCCGCGTTGACCACCGCCGCGCCCGAAATATAGGTTGTCGAAGACGCGTAGGCGCCTACATCAAAGGGCGTGAAATCTGTATCCGATGAGTAGACAATCATATCGTCCAGAGTACAGCCCAGTACTTCGGCAGCCATCTGCCCCAGCACGGTATCCGATCCGGTGCCCAGATCGGTGGCCCCAATGAGCAGATTAAACGAGCCATCATCATTCATTTTGATGCTCGCCCCACCCATATCAAGGTACGGAATAGCCGTACCTTGCATCATCATCGCAATACCAATACCGCGGCGCAGATGCGGCTTACCAGGAACCGCCTGCCATTCGGGATTGCCAAATTTCTGATCCCAGCCAACCGCGGCCTTACCCTGACGTACACATTCTTCCAAACCATTGGTTTCAATCGTCTCCGGGCGGGGTTCGCGTCCCTCGCTCCAGGCGGTGCTGAAGGGGTGCAGTTCCCCGGCGCGCAGGGCATTCTTCAAGCGAAATTCAATCGGGTCAAAACCCAGCGCGTCCACGATCTTGTCCATATGACGCTCAACCGCCCAAAAACCTTGCGGCACACCATAGCCGCGGTAGGCTCCACTGGGGGGATGGTTGGTGTAGACAATATCGGCATTAAACTGGATATTGGGTTCCTTGCGATACTCACCATCACCCACATACAGCGCCATCGCCTTGTGCCCGGTGTTGCCGGTCACGGTCAGGGCATGCGCCCCATTAGCACCGGTATCACTGAGGGCATACATGGCATTGGCCGTAATCGTGCCATCGTTCTTGACGCCGGTTTTCATGTAAATACGCATCGGATGCCGCGAGCGTGAAGCGATAAATTCTTCTTCACGCGTGTATTCGTACAACACAGGCCGTCCGGTAACAATGGTCAGATGCCCGGCAATATCTTCGCCCAACATTTCCTGCTTGCCGCCAAATCCCCCACCGACGCGCGGCTTGATCACACGGATGCGCTTGACTGGCAAACCCAGCACCGGGGCCAACATACGGCGCACATGGAAAGGCACCTGCGTACTGGTGCGAATCACCAAACGGTCGTCTTCGTCCCAATAGGTCACGACGACATGCGGTTCAATATGCGCCTGCTGCACTTTGGAGACTTCGTACTCGGCTTCGAAAATTCGGTCGGCCTCGGAAAAACCTTTTTCGAGGTCGCCAATATCAATGCGAATTTCCGCCGCTAAATTTTTGGAGGGGTCCGAATCGGCGAAGTTCACATAATCGGGTTCATCGTGGAGGATGGGCGCGCCAGGTAACATGGATTGACGTGTATCCAGCAACGGTTCGAGAACTTCATAATCTACCTGAATTAAACTCAGGGCGTGATCGGCGATCTCGGGGGTTTCGGCGGCAACAAAGGCGACTCTGTCTCCAACGAAACGGACTTTGGTATCCAGCGAGAAGCAATCCAGCGGCCCCGGGATGGGGTGCGATTGCCCGGCGGTGGAATAAACTACGCGCGGAATATCGGCATGCGTCAGCACGGCAGCCACGCCCGGTAGTTGACGCGCGGCGCTGGCATCAATAGCTTTGATGCGCGCATGTGCGTGCGGGCTGAGCAGCACTTTGGCATATAACATGCCGCGCATTTCCACATCAGCGGCGAAAGCGGGTTTGCCCTGCGCCAGTTTGATAGCATCCACTTTGGGTTCGGGTTTACCAACAATGCGGAGTTCTTCTTCCTGGGGGGCAATGGTGATTTGTGGCATCACGCGGGTGCGCGTATCCACCTGGGGAATACCGTGATCACCCCTAAAAGGAGCAGACGCGGCACCATCTTCGGGAGCAGGCAACCACTCCGTGGGAGCGGGGATTGGCGCGGGGGTGTCAATCGGCTCAACATCTTCACCGCGCAAAACCGCCGCGGCACGCATCACCGCCTGGACGGGTTTCTTGTATCCGGTACAACGGCATAAAACCCCGGAGAGAGCATCGCGCACTTCGGCTTCGGTGGGGTTGGCTTGTCGCTCGACGAGGTCTTTGGCGGCCAGAATTTGCGCCGGGGTGCAGTATCCGCACTGAATGGCACCGGTTTCGATAAACGATTGCTGCAAGGGGTGCAGGCCGTCAGTTTTCTTCCAACCCTGATCGGGATGTTCCCCGAGGGCTTCCAACGTGGCGATTTGATGGCCTTCGGCCTGCGCGGCGAGATAGACACCCGCATTGATCGGGCGGCCATCGAGCAGCACTGTATCCGAACCAGTCAGTCCCTGTTCGTCGCCAAATTTGACGCTGTGATAGCCTAACCCGCGCAGCGCCTTGAGCAGGCTGTCGCCGGGGAGAATTTCTAGAAAATGGTCAATGCCATTGATGTGTAAGTTGATCTTCATACGCGCAGTCTCCTGCTACAAGCAAAACGCAAAGTCGCAAAAAATCGGTTAGTCCCTGCGTCTCCGCGTCTTTGCGTTAATTTTGTTCTTTTTTTTCCGAAGCCCCGAAAGCCTGAATGGCACGCCTCGCCAATGTCTCAGCCACATCGCTGCGGTAGGCCGCACCGGCCCATTGGTCACCCGCTTCGCGGTACGCATCCCGCGCCGCGATGGGCGCGCCAAGGGCATTGGGGCCATCTAGCGCCAGTAATGGGGAGTTGCCAAATCCGCCCAAGACCAACCGGGTGCGCCCTGAAGACCACTGCGCCGCAGCAGCACATACGATCGGCAAATCTGCCGGAGTGCGGGCGACGTATTGATAAGAAAGCTTTATATTCAGGGGAATGGAAATCTTCGAAATGAGTTCACTGGCTGAAGCGTTCGCGCGCAAGGGCAAAAATTCACCCAGCGCCAATGTACGTTCGTTGGCGAAGACCAGTTCTGCGCCCAACGCCAGCATGGCCGCGGCAAAGGGCGAGCGCCCATCGGCAGCGACTATAGCTCCGGCCACGGTAGCCATATTACGAAGGTTATAGGCCGCCTCATGCCGGATGGCGTCTTTGAGCGCGAGTGGCGCTTCCGGGGTATCCAACAACGCCTGTAAGGTGGCCGCGGCCCCAATTTCGAGCTTGTTGCCGCGCGCGGCGATCTGATTCAGCCCCAGGGATTGCACATCCACCACGGCCACCGGAATATCTGATGGCTGATTGAGTACCGATCCGCCCCCCAGCGGGACGGTACGCGGCTCTTTGCGCGCCAACAAGGCCAGCGCGGCTTCGATTGTTTCAGGACGATGATATTCTATAATCATATTCGTTCCATTCGGTTTATCAGTCGGGGTATATTTTCCAGCCAAGGGATTCCAGATCAACATCACCCAGTTTTTCAGCAGGCACATTCACCAAAACAGCTTCAGCCTCGGCTAATATTTCACCTGCGGCGTTGAAGATTTTAGCGGTTGATTTGGCCGTGCGGCGTTTGCTTTCTTCGGCATAGCCAACGATCTTAATCGGCTCGCCGGTAGGCACATTCTTGCGATACTGCACAGAAAGTTTGACGGTATACATAAATCGCGGGTTCTCCGGTTTGCTGCCCATGTGAACACGTCCAAGGACTTCATCTACCAAAGATGCGACAATACCGCCATGCACAACACCGGGATAGCCCTGAAAATGCTCCGGGACGATATAGTCAACGCTGATTTCGCCCGGAGCCGTTTCATAAAAATTCAATTTCAAGCCGTGTTCATTTTCTACGCCACAGACAAAACAATTCTTCGAGTTGGGTTGTTTGGTCATTTGGTTGCAAACGCATCAATCAGGAGTTTGAAATCCCCGCCCACCGGGTACAGAATCGGGCAGGTAGCGCCATTATCTACATATTCCTGCACTTTGGCGCGAGCTTCATCGGGCGTACCCGAGGCAGTGATGCGATGCACCAAATCATCCGGAACAAGGTGCTTGGCGCTATCAATTTGTTCATGCGTGGCAGGCCAACCCAAAATGGATTGAATCTCGGCTACTACGTCATCCGAAACACCGGAAGCTTTGGCAATATGCGGTTGCTGCGCCATATATTGGCAGAGCAGCATTTTGCTGGTTTCAATCGCTTTATCATGATCGTAATCCACCGAGCAAACAATCAACTGCGGACGGTCAATATCGTCAATAGAACGGCCAGCTTTCTTGGCGCCTTTTTCAAGCAAATCCATCGCTTTGAGATTATATTCCGGATCCACACAATAATTCAGCACTGCGCCATCCGCAATTTCGCCGGTCAGCTCCATCATCTTGGGGCCGGTGGCGCCGATCATAATCGGCACATTGCGCGGCTCTCGGCGACCATGCACCACGTCCAGTTCAATACCATCTACGTGATGGAATTCTCCATGAAACGTCACCCGTTCCATCGCCAACAAACGCCGTACCACTTCAATGGTTTCGCGCATCGCCAGCAGCGGTTTGCGGCGCGTGATACCTACATTTTGCGCCAACGGATCCCACCAGGCGCCAATGCCCAAAATTGCCCGGTCGGGGGCCAAATCATCCAGCGTCAGAAAAGTCGCCGCTAACAGGCCCACATTGCGCGTCCAGTTGTTGAGTACGCCGGAGCCAACTTTAATCTTCTCGGTCACTGCGGCGTAAGCCGCCATCGGGACAATCGCGTCACGCACGAGCCGCGATTCTGCCTGCCAAACAGCCTCGAAGCCGCGCTCTTCGGCGTATTTCACGTAGTCCAAACCATCACGCAAATCATGGGAATCTTGCAAGTACAAAGCTACACGGTCTAACATCATCAGCCTCCAAAAAAGTTAATCAATTTTGATATCCAAACGTTCTTCCAGTAAAACCAGGTCTTCCGGGCGATCTAAATCCAGCGTTAGCGAGGGGAGTTCACAAATTTCTACGCGGGCGCCTTTTTCGCGCGCCAGTGCACAATGCTTTTCAAACGAATCGTCACCATAATGATACTCAATCAACCCGACCGGGCACACCAGCAAGGCATTCGTGCCCTGCCTGTGCCTATCAGGAGCCAACACAACAACAGGGGGGTCAACGGCCCGATCCAGCATCACCTGAATATCTTCTTCAGTAACCAACGGCAAATCGGAAGGCAAGATCAGAACACCACGCGTGGCATAGGTTTTTGCCACAACAGTTGCACGAGTGAGCGCCACATTCAGATGCGGCTGCCCATTCTCCTGAACTGTGCGAGCGCCCAAATCACGCGCTACTGCTAAAGCCCTCGGATCCCGACTAACGACTAAAACATGTTCAATATCGGGGATTTTTTTTAACGTGCGGACGGTATTCTCTAATAAATACCGGTTCAAGTCTGTGCGCTCATCTTCCGAAAAGACCGCGGAAAGTCGCGATTTCCCACGGCGGAGCGGTTTTACGGGGACAATTGCCCAAAGTGTCATCGAGTATTTAGTGTCCTTTCCTGAACTTTCCTTGCTGCAATTGTATCAAAAGTTACCTGGTCAAAAACTGAAGAACTTCCTCTGCTAGACGTCTTCGATCATCTTTTGTTTTCATCACCGTATCTGTCACCAACGCACGCATCCCTAAGGAACCGATCGCCGCCGCTTGCTCCTGATCGAGCGTGTCAAAGATAAAATCAGTAAGCAAATCCTGATAGTGCTGTGCGACAGCTATCGCCGAGGGCTGAATACCCAGTTCGGCGTACATTTTGGCCGCCGGGCCTTTGAGCGCCTGCCCGCCGATGATGGGAGAGACCGCGGCGACCTTCACCCGGTCCCCTTCTCCCAAAGTTGGGGGAGCGGCGAGAGCAGACCTCAGAGTGGGGACGGCCAAAACAGGGTTGATACTCACCCACGGGTTGGACGGGCAAAAAATAACCGCATCGGCATTCTCGATGGCTTCCAGCGCTCCGGGAGCGGGTTGGGCTTGCTCAACACCTTCGAAGCGGAAGCCGCTGACGCGCGGCTCGCAACGCTGATGGACAAAATATTCCTGAAAGGGCAACACGCCATCATTGGTGAGAACCATCGTCGGAATGGGATCATCGCTCATCGGCAGGACGCGCGGCCCAATGCCCCAGGCGCGGCAGAAAGCGGCCGTCACTGCACTGAGAGTTTCTCCGGCGTTCAATCGCCGCGAGCGCTCGATATGCGTGCCCAGATCGCGGTCGCCAATTCTGAACCAGTCTGCGCCGCCCAGCGTGGCAATATTCTCGAAAGCCTGCCAGCTTTCATCCACGCGGCCCCAGCCGGTTTCCGGATTCGCCAAACCTGCCAAAGTGTAGCAAACCGTATCGAGATCGGGGCAGATTTTCAGGCCCCAATGCTCAAAATCATCACCGGTATTGACGATGATAGTTAAATCTTCGGGGGGCAGCGCCTGTGCCAATCCATCGGCCAGCTTTGCGCCACCGACACCGCCAGCAAGGGCAACAACTTTCATAAAAACACCGTTACTTCTTCAACCGGTTTGCGCAGCCGCGGCGCGGGAATCTGTGCGGGGTGGCCGATCAACATCAGGGCTTGTGGCTCCCATCGGGATGGAATCCCCAGCGCGCGGCGTACCGCTTCGGGGGCAAATAAAGGCCCACAGGTCCACACCCCACCCAGGCCCTCCGCGTGAGCCGCCTGTAAGAGCTGTAATCCAGCCAGAGCAGCGCTCTGCGCGCCCATCAGCCATTCTGCACGCTGACGGTCTGCATCTGCATAATCATCACCGACGGAGGAGTCAAAACATAAGACAATCGCAACCGGTGCGCCCAAAATTCGATTGCGAGACCGCGCCACCTGCGCTTGCATGTCTGCGAGATTCAGCCCGTCAACGGTCAGATCGCGCTCAAATTCTGCGCCCATCGCATCAGCCAAGCGAGTTTTCGCTTCGGGGGTTTCCAGCACCACAAAACGCCAATGCTGGCGATGATGCGCCGAAGGGGCGTAGGTAGCCGTTTCCAGAATGCGATGGAGAGTTGCCCGCGGCACGGGCTGCGGCTCGAAACGGCGCACCGAGCGGCGCGAGCGCAGAAAGCGGTGGGCGTCGTTCATGCTATTCGGCAGCTACCTTGTAAATGACGCGCACGTCGTCGGGGGAGCCATGCTCCCAACGCTCCACACCCATATAAGTCTGCGCCAGGTAATGGATATGATCCCAGCCGCCTGCCTCTGTCATTTCGATCACACGGCCGCGCACCTGCACGAAACGGTACATATCGGCGGGGTCGAAGATTGTCAGAGCAATTTGCGGGCGGGCGCGCATATTGCGATCTTTGATACGTCCTTTAACCGAGTTGAGCAAGATGTACTCGCCATCGTAGCTGAACCAAACCGGTGTAGCCTGCGGCGTGCCGTCATCCATGATGGTGGCGAGTACGGCAAAGGCTTTGCGGTCGTCTTGTAACAGGTCGTGATATTCTTCGGGGATGTTTTTCACAGATACTCTCCATCCTGCATGAATTATCGAAATAAATCTTCGTTTTTAGGACGCAGCAACTCATTAAACTGACCTTCGCGCAGTGGATAGGGAAAACCGCGCACATGCACAACGGGAGTGCCTTCGGCGGCCTGCCCCATCATCAGGGATGCCGCGGCGGCCAATTCATCGGCCACACCCACCTGCGTGACTAGCAACGTACGCCCGAACAGATCAGGCTGCCCGCGCAGGTCTTCCACGCCGGGGATACCCGACAGGCCAATCGTCATGCCGACGGTACCCGCACGCCAGGCGCGCCCATGCGAGTCGATGATCAGCACGCCGATCTGCGCGCCGGTGGTCGCGTGCAATTTTTGACGCAGCGCAGCGGCAGAGGCCGAGGGGTCTTTGGGGAGGAGCAAGGCAAATTCATCAACCCTCACCCCTGGCCCCTCTCCCGCGGGGAAAGGGGAATTTATATTCGAATGGTCAATCCCGGCGTTGGCGCAAATAAAGCCCAGATTATGCTCGACTACGATCAGACCAGGTCGCGTGCGCACGATTTCGCGGCTCTCTTGCAGAATTAACTCAACGACACGCGGGTCTTTATGGGTTTCTGCGGCTAAATCTTGTGCAGTTTGTGAAGGTTCTACTGTAGATAAATCCACCATCCGGCCCTCGGCTTTAGAAACAATCTTCTGAGCTAGCACAAGCACATCACCGTTGACAAGTTCTACATTGGCACAATGCAACGCGTCAAGAATCATCAAGGTAAGGTCATCGCCAGGCTGTATGAGGGGATAACCGGGAAGGGGTGTGAGGGTAAGACGCATTTCAAGGAATTATAAACTCAGCCCCGAAACCTGAATACTGGCTGTCTTCACTTTGTAATATTTGTTCATGCTAATCAAGATGGCCGTCAACCCTTCCACTGTCAGGGCATTCGCCAAACTACCGGCGTAGTAAGCCTGCATCCCGGCGGCTTCGGTAAGTGCCATCACCTGCTCGGCAGCACTGACATCATCAGCGCAAATCATCACATCGGTGGCGATCTTCCCGCCGAGGTTGTGCTTCAGCGTGTGAGCGGGCACATTTTGATAAGCGGCCACAACACGCACGTCGGGGCCAAGAATTTCTTGAGCGGTGATGGCTGCCGCAGGGGCTGCCGGTGGTTTGGGATCTCGGAAATCCACACGCGCCGTGGCATCCACCATGATTTTGCCCTTGAGTGCATCCTTCAACCCGGTCACTGCGGGCTGGTGCGCCGTAGCGACTACGGTCAGAACGCTGATGTCAGCCACGCGAGCGGCATCTTCATTTGCCAACCCAGTGATCGTATCGATGCCCAGCTTTTCATTAAGCTCTATCGCTGTGGCTTCAGCTTTCTCTGCCTTGCGCGAGCCAATGATAACTTTGTATCCAGCGTGCGCCCAGCGCATTGCCAAACCAGGGCCTTCTTTGCCGGTGCCGCCGAGGACGGCGATGACGAGTTTCTCTTGTGCCATTTGTACTCCAATATCGGTTTAAAAGTTGTAAGTAGAAGGTTGAAGGTTGGGTGTTCAATTAGCTTTCCACCTTCAACCTATAACCTTCAACGGGAATATGTGCCTACATAACTCTCATAGCGCTTCCAAACATCCGGTGCGATAGCACGCGCTTCAGCCGCGATAGCAGCTTCGTCAAGAGTGAGCAATTCGCGATCACGCATGAGCATTTTGCCCTGTACGATGGTCGTTGTAACCATGCTCTCGTTGAAGCCAAAAATAATCTGCCAGGGCAAATTTCCAGCATTCATGGGTGTGTGGGGATGATAGTCCACAAAAATAATATCGGCGAATGCACCAGGGGTCAGCACACCCAGCGGGGCTTCGTTGAAGAAATGTCCGGCCAGCGCGGCATTGTTATAGGCCGCCATCTGGGCAATATCGCCACCGCCCATGCGCCGCGGGTCACGTGTCATCACCTTATGCAGCAGATAGGCTGTTTTCCACTCGTCCCACATCGTGGATGAGAAGCCATCCGTTCCCAAACAAACCGGCACACCCAACCGCAGCAACGACTCTACTTGCGCCGCGCCAACACCGTTGTTCATATTCGAGCGCGCCTGATGCGTCACCCAGGTATTGGTTTCAGCGAGTAATATGGCTTCACGAGCATCAATATGGATGGCGTGACCAACGATGGAATCTGGCCCCAGGATATCGAATTTGTGCAAACGGTCCACCACGCGCATACCATATTTTTGCAAACTGTCGTACTCATCGGCTTCGTGTTCGGCTACATGGATGTGGAACCCTGTACCCGAGGGGATGGCTGCTCGGCTGCGCTCGAGGGTGACATCTGATAAAGTCAGCGCGGCGTGCATCCCGAAGGTGGCGCGCAAACGAGATTTTTTGCCAGCAACCTTCTTGATAAAACGTACATTTTCCTCGATCCCCGCCTTTGCCCCTTCTTCGCCGTTGCGATCCGTGACTTCGTAGCACAGCACCGCTCGCAGTCCAGATTTATCGACCGCGTCAGAAATAACATCCAGCGAACCGTCGATGAAGTTGGGCGAAGCGTGATGATCGATCAGGGTGGTGGTGCCGTGTTTGATGGCATCTACGAGCATGACCAGCGCCGAGTAACGCACAGCATCTTCATCGAGGGCCATATCCAGCGGCCACCAGAGCTTATCTAAAATTTCAGGAAAATCTTTGGGGGCAGGCCCGGGGATTCCCATTCCGCGGGCGTAGGCGCCATAAAAATGGGTGTGCGCGCAAATATTGCCTGGCATCACGTACTGGCCGCCCGCATCCTCGCGCTCCACATCGGGGTAACGCGCTTCCAACTCACTTTGCGGACCGATTTCAACGATTACGCCATCTTCAATATGAATGGCTTGATCGTCATCCAGAATGCGGTTTTCCTTTTCCCAGGTGATTAATTTTCCGTTGATAATCAGCATAGGGTTCTCCAAGTTTGCCACAGACAACACCGAGGTTTTCTCTCTGTGCGCTCTGTGGCCTAATAATTCAGTACAAAGTTTTCTTGTTCTTCGTTTTCCAAAGCTTCGGGGATGTAGCCGCGTACCCATTGGATGGCAGCCGAACCGTCGAGTTGCAGTACGAGCCGGGAGAGGCACGCCAGGAAGATACCTGTGCGGCCAATGCCAGCCATACAGTGAACGGCAACATTGCGCCCGGCAATGAGATATGCATGGGCTGCTTGCAATACAGCCGCAAATGCTTCAGGATCATCCGGGGTGTGATAGTCGCGAATGGGGTACGCGATGACTTCCATACCAGCCTGATGGTAGAACGCAGGTAAATCGCGCTGCGCGCGTACTAGATATTCTTGCTTTTCGGTCAGTACAACCACAACTTTGACATTCGCGGTCTGATAAGCAAGCCAAACTTCGCCCAGCCGATCGTAATTGCTAAACGGCATCGCGCTGCGGTAGATTTTGCCTGGCAAGTTCACTGAAATTTCAGTGAGAGGGGATTGGGTCATGGAAATATATAACAGGTGCTTATGGATTGGGTAACTAGAAATTTGAGAGAACCAAACCCCAAATTACCTGATTACCTAAACGCCTATTCCCTTCACAATTTCTTCTTGATCGACCGGCAAACGATCGATGCGCACACCCACAGCGTTGTAGATGGCATTCGTTATTGCCGGGATGGTGGGGATGCTGACAATTTCGCCAACCCCTTTCGCTCCATAGGGGCCATCAGTGGTGAGGTGTTCAACCACATATGAGATGATCTCTGGAGTCTGGGTGATGTTGGGCATGCGATAGCGCGCCAAATAGTCGGTGAAAGGGATGCCCTGCTCAACGATGAAATTCTCGGTCAGGGCGTGGCCGACGCCCATTACAACGCCGCCTTCGATTTGGCCTTGCAATCCCAACGGATTGATAACTTTGCCAACATCATTGGCAGCGATGACGCGCAGCACTTTTACTTCGCCGGTGCGCTTGTCTACTTCCACTTCGGTGGCCTGAGCCGCAAATGAGAAGGCGAAGTGCATATCGCCGCCCTCGCCCAGCGGGAGGGTATCGGGCGCCCAATATTCGTACATGGCTTTGGCCTGGCGACCCTCAGCCTGCATAATTTCGACGGCATCGCCCAGCGGGATTTGCTGCCCGTTCACACGCGCCAACCCTTCTTCAAAACGAATATTATCGGGCGGCTGATCGTATTTTTCGGCCAGCGAGGTAGCAATCGCTTCGCGTAAGGTTTTGGCAGCATAGCGCGCCGCGTTGCCAGTCACATAGGTCTGACGCGAGGCAGTCGTCGGGCCGCCATCGGGGGTCAGGTCAGTATCCATGACCAGAACTTTGACATTTTTCGGGGTGAGAGCAAATTCTTCAGCGACGACCATTTGCAATACCGTCACCAAACCCTGACCGAGTTCAGCGGAGGCAGTACGCACTTCGAGGGTGCCGTCACGGAATAACTCAACTTCGGCGCCAGCTTTATCGGGCGCGCCCCCACCCAGGCCGGTGTTCTTATAGGCCACGGCAAAACCCCAGGAGCGAACTTTTCCAGATTCAGCAGAATCAACTTTGGGCTTAAATGGCGATTCATAGCCATCCGCTTTGGCAAGGCGGCGCATTTCGGCATCTACCTTATCAATGCACTCTTCCAATCCAACACTCTCGCGCAACAATTGACCAGTGTTCGTTGTGCTGCCTACACGCAAAGCATTTTTGCGGCGAATTTCCACAGGGTCCATATCCAGCGCCTCGGCAATACGATCCATCAAATTTTCGATGGCAAACTGGCCTTGCAACGCGCCGAAACCGCGGAACGCACCCGAGGGAGGATTGTTGGTGTACATGGCGTAGCAGTCGGCGCGCATATGTTCGACATCATACGGCCCGGAGGAGTGCGTGGTGGCACGCCCCATGACCTTCTCGCCGAGTGAGGCGTAAGCCCCGGTATCGCCATAAAGTTCGGTGGAAACAGCCAAGAGACGCCCATCGTTCATCACACCGGCCTTGACATGGATTTGCGTGGCGTGGCGCTTGGGATGCACCATCAGGCTTTCGTGGCGGTCAAAAAGCAGTTTGACGGGCTTGCCAGTAGCATTCGCCAGCAGCGCAGCGTGAATCTGCCCAGCAATATCTTCCTTGCCGCCAAAGCCGCCACCCATGAGTTGGCCACGTACACGCACGCGCTCGTCAGGCCAGCCCAACGTCGCGGCGACCTGGGAACGGTCGGCGTAGGGAATTTGGGAACCGACATAGATTTCCATGCGCCCATTTTCGAGTGGGCGCGCCACAGTACATTCTGGCTCAAGGAAAGCGTGATCGGTGGTTTGTGTATAAAAAGTGTGTTCAAAAATATGGTCTGCCTCAGCAAAACCGGCATCCATATTGCCCTTACGAACTTTGATATGCTTGAGTAGATTGCCTTTTTCATGCAGGTGCGGCGCGTCGTCCTGACGGGCGCGCACGGGGTTGTCAATGACTTCCTGAGCTTCGAACTCCACCTCGATCAGGCTGAGAGCATGTTCGGCAATTGTTTCGCTTTCGGCAGCCACAACCGCGACGGCATCACCGACATAACGGGCACGCTCCCCTACATCAACTAGCACCGGCCAATCGGTAATCACAATGCCATGCCGTTTTTCGCCGGGGATGTCGGCAGCGGTCAGCACAGCCAGGACACCGGGGAGGGCACGCGCCGCGTCAACATCGAGGCGGGTGAGGATGCCGTGCGGAATATCGGCACGTTTGACACGCCCAAAGAGCATCCCGTCAAAAACAAGGTCGTCGGTGTAGATGGCCTCGCCGGTCACTTTTTCTACCGCATCCGGGCGGATGTTGAGATCGCCAACGGTGTGCAGCGGTTCAGCAGAGATGTCAATTTGGGGTTCAGGAACCGGCTCACCAGTACGCAGCGAATGGGCGGCGGCCAGAATCGCATTTTCGATAGAAGGATACCCGGCACAGCGACAGAGCGTATCTTTGAGCGCGTAGCGGATTTCTTTGGAGGTTGCTTTGGGATTTTTTTCGAGCAAAGCATGTGCGGTCATAATTTGGCCGGGAATACAAAATCCGCATTGGACCGCGCCGTGGGTAATGAAGGCTTCCTGAAGGGGGTGGAGATTTTCTCCCTCACCCCAACCCCTCTCCTCGCGGAGCACCCCCGCAGGGGGCAGGGAGAGGGGCACAGAGGTGAAGGCTGCCAAACCTTCAATCGTCAAGATTTCTTTCCCGTCGGCGCGCGCCGCGGGGTAGGTGCAAGATACTACCGGATCGCCATTCACCAGCACGGTACAGGCTCCGCATTCGGCTTCTTCGCAACCAATTTTGGTGCCGGTTAATTTCAGGCGTTTACGCAGCATATCGGCCAGGGTCTCGCCCGGCTGAGCTTCAATTTGAACTGGTTTTCCATTTACGGTTAAATTCATCTCAGTTACCCGCTTTCCCGGCATCGCGCCAGGCCATATTCAATGTATCTTCCAGCAAAACGCCCGCCATTTTTTGACGATATTCTTTCGTCGAGCGGTGGCGGCTGGTGCGGAAATTGGCTTCAGCTTGTGCCCCGTCAATCCCAGCCTGGATGGCTTCTGGGCCAAAGGTTTGTCCGCGCAAGGCGTCTTCGGCCTGACGCAAGCGGCGCGGCACTGGTCCCGATGGCCCTATCGCGATACGTACATCGGCGATGGTGTCCCCTTCTCGATGAAGCCAGACGGCGGTATTTAAGATAGCAATGGCAACTCCCTGAGGGCGCATGATACGCTTAAAGGCCGAGGCTTGCTGGATTCCCTTGAGGGGGAGATAAAACCCAACCAGGAGTTCCCCGCGCGGCTCTAGGGCTGAGCGTCCCGGCCCGAGGAAGAGTTCTTCCAACGGGAGGCGGCGAGTCCCGGCAGAGCTGGCGATCACAGCCTGTGCATCCAGCGCGACTAAGGCAATCGTGCCATCGGCAGCGGGCAGCGCGTGGGCAACATTGCCGCCTAAAGTGGCAGTATTGCGCACCTGGGGGCCGCCAACCAGACCACTGGCTGTAGCCAGCGCGGCGGCGTGTTGGTTTACAATTTTCGATTGGGTAATCTGGGCGTGAGGGACGGCAGCACCAATATAGAGTTCCCCTTCTCGAATTTCGAGTGCTGTCATTTCGGGGATGGCGGTTATATCCACAAGCGTGTGGACGGGGGCATGACGGCCCTGCTGAAGGTCGAGCAGCAGGTCGGTACCTCCTGCGATCAGGCTGGCATCACCGGGTGCGGCGCTGAGAGCCTGTAACGCATCTTGCACGGAACGCGCGTTATGATAGTTTTTCCAAAGGTTCATAGGGATCGGCGACCAGAAATATAATAAATCCGGCGGCACTTTTCGTCCAGGCTGGTCGGAACCCGACGCCGCCACAGAAAATGTCTGCGACGACCGCCGATCCAATATTAGGGCTATTTTAGCATGTTTCGATCGTTGCGGGGAGAATTTTTGAAAATAAACGCCGAATTTCCAAAAAGCGATATAATCTAGCTCGATGAAAAACTCTTCACAAAAGTCTCTTTTTTTCATATTGACATTATCGTTGCTTCTTACAGCATGTTCATTTTCGCTGTCTGAGCCAACGGTTGTCCCAACTGCCACAACTGATATGAAAACGGCTGTCGCCGAAGCCATGGAAACTGTTTCAACCGAATTGACCGAAACGGCCCAAATGGTAGTGCTTTCAGCAACATCAACGGCAACAGTCACCTTTACGCCCAGCCCCACGCTGACCTATACACCCACACAGACGTTTACACCCACAGCTACGGCGACCCCTACGCTGCTGCCCGCAAATTTCATCCCCGAAAACGCAATTTTGATTTATTTAGTCGCGCGAGATACCGGCGGCATAATCGGCTGCGGAGATACGTTAATTCAACTCTGGTCGGGGCATGTGCGCAGTGGCGATCTCGCTGCCGATCTTACGATCGCAATCAATACTTTGTTCCGGGCGGGGCAATATTCTGGCGGTCTATATAACGCTACGTACCCATCCAATTTGCAGGTGACTCAGATCATCTTTGATGGTAAACACACCGCCATTCACATGGATGGCAACTATGTTGTTCCTGTGGATAGCTGCGACGCCAGCCGTTACCGGTCACAGGTGTGGGCAACGGCAATGCAATTTGATGAAGTAACCAGCAATCTTACCCCCTGGGTGCGCTCAAAGTTGCTGGGCGATTTACTATCCATTCACACGGATGGCCGCCCGCAAGGAGCAGGCGAAGGCGACGAGGACGATTAAATATAAATACGCAAAGCCGCCAAGAAACAAAGTTGCAAAGAATTCGGTATTTTTCCCTTTGCGGCTTTGTCACTTTGCGCCCTTGCGTTAGCTTTTTTCAATATAGAGTTAATGGAGATTTATACATGAGAACAGAATTGCGCAATGCTGCGCTAAAGTATGCCCAGGAACAAAAACAACGCTTTCTGGATGATCTGATTGCCTTCTCGGCAATCCCTTCGGTATCCACTGACCCCGAGCGGGCTGCTGACGTGCAGAAAACCGCCGAATGGGTTGCCAATCGTTTGAAAGCACTTGATTTTGCGAATATCAAGATTTACCCCACGGCACGCCATCCGGTTGTATATGCTGAAAATCTCTCTGCCGGAGCGGATGCGCCCACGGTGCTGATCTACGGCCACTATGACGTACAACCCGCCGAGCCGCTCGACAAATGGGATTCGGCCCCCTTTGAGCCACAAATACGCGGCGAAAATCTCTATGCCCGCGGCGCTTCCGACATGAAAGCCCAGGTTGACGCCACCATCAACGCGGCTGAAGCGATCATTCGTACCAGCAAACTTCCCGTCAATATAAAATTCATGATCGAAGGCGAAGAAGAAATCGGCTCGCCGAATTTACCCAAGTTCATGGAAGAATACAAAGACATGCTGGCTTGCGATTTCGCCCTCAACCCCGATACCGGTATGATCGCCCCAGGCCTGCCAACCATCACCTACGCGCTGCGCGGGCTGGCCTATTTCGAACTGCGTTTGTGGGGGCCTGCACACGATTTGCATTCAGGTGTTTTTGGCGGCGCTGTACACAACCCCGCACAAGTGTTGGCCGACCTGATCGCCGGGATGCATGATGAAAAAGGGCGCGTTACGTTGCCGGATTTTTACAACAGTGTGCGTCCGCTCTCTGAAGATGAGCGCGCCGAACTGGCCCGCCTGCCGATCACCGCTGAGTGGTTTATGCACAATACGGGCGCGCCTGCCCTGTTTGGCGAGGAGGGGTACACCCCCGTAGAACAAGTTGGTGCCCGCCCCACATTGGAAGTCAATGGCATGGTCTCCGGTTTCACCGGCGAAGGCTCGAAAACAGTGCTGCCTGCCTATGCGATGGCGAAAATCTCTTGCCGTCTGGTACCCGATCAGGACCCCGATGAGGTTCACCAACAATTATGGCACTATCTTGAGGAACACGCGCCCCCCACGGTTAGGTGGGAAGTCGTCGAGATGGCAAGCGCGCCCGCATCAATCAGCAGCCGTGATTCCCGCTGGGCGCAGGCCTATCTGCAAGCCGCCGAATCCGCCTGGAATGTCAAACCTCTCTTCAAGCGCGAAGGCGGCAGCGTTCCGGTCGTCACATCCTTCCAGGAAATTTTGGGCGTCGAATCGGTCAATATTGGTTTTGGCCTGCCTTCCGACAATATGCACGGCCCCAACGAAAAGTTGCACTTGCCTACTTGGTACACCGGCATTAATGCACTCATTCACTTTTTCTTCAATCTGGCGGGATCATGAGCGATAAATTACCCAGCTACGGGGGCCAGGCCGTTATTGAAGGCGTGATGATGCGCGGAGCAAGCTCAGTGGCGATTGCCATGCGCGATCCCGATCAGAAAATCATCATCCATACCGAAGAGCTTGGCGGCATCTATAAAAGTAAAATCTCAAAAATCCCCTTTCTGCGCGGCCTGATATTGCTCTGGGATGCGCTGGGATTGGGCATGCGCGCCCTGACGATTTCGGCAAACGCCCAAACCGGGGAGGATGAACAACTCGAAGGCCCGGCGTTGTACCTGACTCTGGCTTTCTCGCTGACGTTTTCGATCGTGCTCTTCTTCATCGCCCCGGCCACGGTGGGGAATTTGGTAGAGCGGTGGTGGGGCGTGCAACCCTGGGTGAGCAATTTGGCCGAAGGGTTTGTGCGGCTGGCGCTATTGATCGGTTATGTTGGTCTCATTGGCCTGATGCCGGATATCAAACGCGTCTTCATGTATCACGGCGCTGAACACAAAACCATCAACGCCTTTGAATGTAATATTGAACTAACGCCAGAAAATGTCGCCCAACAATCGATTGAGCACCCGCGTTGCGGCACCGCCTTTTTACTCACGCTCATGCTGCTCTCGGTGCTGATTTACTCGTTGCTCGGCAATCAGACCCTGGCAGCGCGGCTTTTGAGCCGTGTGGCGTTGATTCCGGTTTTGGCAGGTATTGCCTATGAATATATCCGCTGGACAGCCAATCACCTCGATTCGGCGTTCGTGCGCTGGATGATAAAACCCAATCTGGCCTTGCAACGCCTGACCACGCGCGAGCCTTCGCTGGAGATTATTGAAGTAGGTATCGCAGCCTTTGAGGCGATGCGCGCTAAAGAACTGGATATTGTCGTCTGACTCCCTGAAGTCGAGCCCAAAGGTTTGCAAAGAGAGCCGTGCTACTCTGTTCATACGGCCCCAAATTTGCTGAACGGATGGGTCCTCAGCCGAAAACTTTTAGGGTCACTATTTGTGACTGCTCAGCCTCAAACAAAAAGAGGCCAAAAAAGGGGGTGTGCCTGGGGGCGTACGCCCCCAGGCACACCCCCTTTTTTGGAATTCTATCTGCGAAGGCGTTAGCCTGAGCAGTTACCAATATTGAAGTGCTAATGCAAAAACGCAGAAACGACAAAAACCGCTCCCTGCGTGTGATTGTGTCCTCAATTTGGGGGCTGGTGCTGATATTATTCGTTGGCCTAGGCGCGGCGATTTGGTGGCAAAACGGAACCAATGCAGTCTTATCGCAACAGCCAATGCAGCTATCTTCCACACAGAATAACGTAGAAATTACCCCAGTCGTTGCATCTGTAACGCTTGAACCCAGCCCTACTCCCGTTCCAAGCGATACCGTCGTTCCCAGCCCAACGCCACTTCCCAGCAGTACCCCGCAACCCAGCGCAACCCTGAATTTTCCCACGCGTACGCGCAACCCATCGGCCACGCCGCGCACAACTTTGCCAACCGTGATCGGGCACTCTGTCAATGGCCGTCCGCTGGAAATCTTTGCCTTTGGCTCTGGCTCCCGCGAGCATTTGATTATTGCCGGGATTCATGGCGGCTACGAATGGAATACCGTTGCGCTGGCGGATGAGTTAATCGCCTATATCGGGCAGCATCCCGAAATCATCCCTGCGGACATGCGGCTCTATATATTACGCGCCTTCAACCCGGATGGCGAAGCGCGTTCCCACAATGTCGATGGCCGCGCCAATGCCAATGGGGTTGACCTCAATCGCAACTTCCCCGCCCTTTGGCAAGCCGAATGGTCACGCAACGGCTGTTGGGATTATGGACCGATCAGCGCCGGGCCACGCGCCGCTTCGGAGCCAGAAACCACTGCCCTGATGGATTTTATGCTCACACATCGAATCGAAGCGCTTATCAGTTATCACAGCGCAGCGTTAGGCATCTTTGCAGGCGGACAACCCCCAGATTCAGACTCAATCCGCCTGGCAGAATCCCTTGCCGCAGTGAGCAATTACCCGTATCCACCCATCGATACGAGCTGCACATTCACTGGGCAACTGATCGACTGGGCTTCAAATGCGGGCATCCCCGCGGTGGATATTGAACTCACCAATCACCGCGATACGGATTTCGAACAAAATTTCCGCATTCTTGAAGCGTTTCTGGAGTGGGAACAGTAGCAAAGACAACAAGGATAAGTCGTCACCCTGAGCGATCGCGAAGGGTCCTGCAAAGCGCAAAATTGCCAAAGTATTGAGTTTTTCGCTGCGCTAGATGCTTCGGCCTGCGATCTCAGTATGACATAATTAGAGAGTGTTATGAATAAAGTCAAGAGAGTTTTTACGCCCTGTTGCGCGATATTTGCGCTAGGGTTTGTTATTTTAGCCATCATCGGCGGGATGTGGTACGTGCGGCGCGTGCGCCCGCAACCCACACAGAAAATGCTCTATCAAGGCGTGGAATATATCCGTGATATTCGCAGTTCGCCGCGGCGCATGGTGATCCACGTTATCAAAATCGACTTGCGCGCCGAGGGCATTCGCCTGCTGGTTACGCCGGGAAATCCCGAGGAAGAATTACCCCTCAAGGCACGCACCACCTCCCAATTTCTGAATAATTTTGATCTGCAAATCGCCATCAACGGCGATGGTTTTGAACCCTGGCATTCACGCACTTTTTTAGACTACTACCCCCATGTGGGCGACCGCGTGGCCCCAATTGGTTTTGCGGCTTCTGAGGAAATCACCTATTCGCAAGATACTGATAAAGAACCAACCCTGTATCTGGCGATCAACAACGGGGCGCGCTTCAATGCCCCTACCAGCAAAATCTATAATGCCATCTCGGGCAATTTAATGCTGCTCAATAAAGGTGAGCCTATCGCCGGGCTGGAAGGTTCCCCCGAGCCGCGCACAGCCGTGGCACTGGATCGCGCCAATCGCTACTTGATCTTCGTGGTTGTGGATGGACGCCAACCGGGTTATTCCGAAGGAGCCACATTGCTGGAACTGGCTGAAATCATCGCCTACCACGGCGGCTGGACAGCCATGAATCTGGATGGGGGGGGCTCGTCCACAATGGTGGTGGAAGGCGCGCTCGGTGCGGATGTACTCAATTCTCCAATTAACAACAGCATCCCGGGGCGCGAGCGTCCGGTGGGCAATCATCTGGGGGTCTACGCCAGGCTGTTGAAGTAAAAATAGCCACAGAGAGCTCAGAGTTTTTTTTCTTTTTTTGGCGCTCTGTATTCTCTGTGGCTTCACTCCCCCAAAACTTGTACAATCAATTCGCGCCGCCGGGGCCGGTTATCAAAATCAACATAGATGATTTGTTGCCAGGTTCCCAGCGTCAGGCGTTGCTCAACAAAGGGAATCGTCAGCGAGGGGCCAAGCAGCGCGGCGCGCACATGCGAGTGACCGTTCCCATCGTGCCATTTTTCATTATGCTGATACTGGCGCTCGGGATTCACAATTTCATCGAAGAGGCGGCGCAAATCGCTAACACAGCCCGATTCGTACTCGATGGTCGTCAGGGCGCTGGTGGCCGAGGGGCAGAACACGGTCACGGTTCCACGCGCCAACCCCGAGCGACGCACCGCTTCTCCCACTTCGGGGGTAATATCCAAAATATCGGCATCTCCCCGCGTTTCCAATTTCAACACAATCGTTTCAACCGCCATCATCTCTCCTCACGGCTCAGGCTTATGCCTTCGCCGAAATAATCATCCCATTCCGCGGTAGAATGGGCGTATGTCTATGTCTGCAACGATTATATTACGCGATCAGGAATTTGAAATCAAAGCCGGGCAAACCGTGCGCTCGGCGCTCAGAAAACTTGAGATTCCCAATGAGGCCGTGCTGGCGACACGCCAGGGCGAACTACTTACGGATGATGAAATCATCGAGCGAAACGATGTGATTAAATTGATCTCGGTAATCTCTGGCGGGTAAATATGAACTGTCGCAAGTGTGACCAAAAAGCCGTGATCAATATGCGCCAGCACAAATTGGGGTTGTGCAAAACGCATTTTCTGCAATGGCTGCCGCAACAAACCGAGCGTTTTATTACCAAGTACAAAATGTTCAGCCGTGCGGATAAAATATTGGTGGCGGTTTCGGGGGGTAAGGATTCGCTGGCCTTGTGGGATATTCTCAACGAGGCAGGCTATCAGGCCGATGGGCTGTATATCGGACTCGGCATTGATGGTGGTCTGAATTATTCGGGGAAATCCCTGCGCTTCAGCCAAAAATTTGCCGAGGCGCGCGGCCTCAAATTGCACACCGTGGATATTCAACACGAATACGGCAGCAGCATCCCCGAGATCGCCGAGCGCACTCCGAAAGGGGTTGAAAAACCTTGTGCTGTCTGTGGCGTGAGCAAGCGCAATATTATGAACCGCGTGGCGCGCCAGCATGGTTACGATGTACTGGCAACCGGCCACAATCTGGATGATGAAGCCGCGATTTTATTCAGCAATACGATGCTCTGGCTGGGAAATTATCTGCAACGGCAAGGCCCGGTGCTGGAGGCCGCGCATCCAGGATTGGTGCGCAAGGTAAAACCCCTGTTTCGTTTTTACGAACGCGAAACCGCTGCCTATGCACTTTTGCGCGGCATCAACTATATTTACGAGGAATGCCCCTTTTCGATTGGCGCAAAGAGCATTTACTATAAAGAAATTCTCAACCGCATGGAGGCGGACCGCCCTGGCGCGAAATTAATTTTCTACCTTTCTTTTTTGCGCGCCCGCGAGCTGGGGCTCTTCGCAGAACCCCAGCGCACTACCAGCGAATTGGCTGCCTGCCCCAACTGCGGCCAGCCCACCGCATCGCCTGATCTGTGTGCATTCTGCCGCATGGTGGCTGCATAAAACCTAACTGTCAGTTTCCGGGGGTAATTTCACAATCGTCATCCAGAAACCTTCAATGGCTTTGATAACTTCCAGAAATTGGTTAAGATCAACGGGCTTGGCAATATAGCAGTTGGCGTGCAGGTTATAGGATTTAACGATATCTTCCTCGGCCTTGGATGTGGTCAGGATCACGACGGGAATTTGTTTGAGATGCGGGTCTTCTTTAATGATCGCCAACACTTCACGACCATCCATGCGGGGCAAATTTAGATCCAGCAAAATCAGATCGGGTCGAGTTGAATTCTGAAATTTATCCTCGTGGCGCAAAAAAGCCAGAGCTTCGGTGCCATCACCGACAACGTGTAAATTATTGCGCACCTTGCCTTCTTTGAGGGCCTCGATGGTCAGGCGCACATCACCGGGGTTGTCTTCGACTAATAATAATTCTACAGGACGGCCATTAGATTTCTCGCTCATCTTTACTCCTTTTCATAACTTGACAATGTATGCTCAAACTGTCATGCTCCCGAAGGACACCGTTCGTGCCGCGAGCACGCCGGTGCGAGACGGCCTCGGGACGGTGTGAGACCCCGCAGCGGCCGAAGAATCCCCGAGAACCTGATTTAGCAACCAGTTGTGCAGGGATTTCTCGCCGCAAAGCGGCTCGAAATGACATCATTTATTCAGTTTCCTGCAATATGGGCAGGGTGAAATAAAACGTAGCCCCTTCTCCGAGGTTCGACTCTACCCAGATGCGCCCATTATGCCGTTCAACGATACGCTTACAAATGGCGAGTCCGATGCCCGTTCCTTTGTATTCTTGCGCGGTATGCAATCGCTCGAAAATGGCAAAAATGCGTTCCTGATACTGGGGATCAATCCCAATGCCATTATCCCTGATATGAATCTGCCAGTGATCGGCCTTCCTTTCAGCGCCAATTTCAATGCGTGGGGGGGTGCTGTCATGAAACTTGAGTGCATTCCCAATCATATTCTGGAAAAGTTGCGTCATCTGGTTTTCATCGGCATAAACTATGGGCAATTCTTCTACTAAAATAATGCCGCGGTGTTCTTCCAGTAACGGCTGCAAATTAATATGCACTTTCCCTAAAACATCATCCAGATGTGTTTTCTTTAGTGGTGCCCCGCGCGTTCCAACGCGCGAGAAGGCGAGTAAATCATTGATAAGCTGTTTCATGCGCGCCGCCCCATCCACAGCAAAAGCAATAAATTCAAGACCCGCCTCATCCAGTTTATCGGTATAGCGGCGTTCAATCAGTTGCAAATAACTGGAGACCATACGCAGGGGTTCCTGAAGATCGTGGGAGGCCACATAGGCGAATTGTTCCAGTTCGGCGTTCGAGCGAGAAAGTTCCTGGGCTTTTTCAGCTAATTTTTGGGCGGCCTGCTTTCGATCCGAAATATCATCCATGATGAGCATCAATTGCCGGTTATCTTCCTGATCGAAAGGTATAAAACGGCAGTCCAGCCAGACTTGTTGATCAAAAGAGCTTGCGGTATGAACTTCCTGCCGGGTATCCGAACCGGTTTGCAAGGCGGCTTTCGCAGTCTCTAACAAGCCTGATTTTTTCCAGGATTGGATGTGATATATATTCTGTTGTAAGATTTGCTCCAGCGTTGCGCCAACGATCGTTGAAGCCGCTTCATTCGCCGTAATGCACTGGCCGGTGGCATCATAAACTGAAATTCCCAAAGGTGAAGATGAGATCAACTTTTGATTAAATGCCAGAGTCGCGGCAATGCGCTGCTCCATCTTTTTTCGATCTGTGATGTCGGTGGAAATACCCCCAACGCCAAAGGGTTGATCCGGCTCGAGGAACAGCGGGAAATTCGTGGTCAGATAAATATGCTCGCTGCTATCTCGATGAAGGATTCGCTCCTCAGCCTGAACGACCTCCCCGGCTTGCAGCGCGGCCAGGGCGTTGTGCCATAACACTTCGGCGGTATCAAAATGAAATAGATCATAGAGATTTTGCCCGGTATAATCATCCAGCGCCGGGATATCAAAATCGGCTAATTTGCGGTTCGCCAGGATGATATTGCCATCCAGGTCTTTAATCGATATCAGCGCGGGCGAATGATCCATAATCGCTTGCAGGCGCGCTTCACTGGCCCTGAGCGCATCGTTGACTTGCAAGGCGGCCAGTTGAGAGGCCTTCAACGCCTGCGTGCGTTCGGCGACTTTTTCTTCCAACGAGCCAAATAAACCTAACAACTCCGTCGCCATTTTGTTAAAAGAAACGCCCAATGAGGCAATTTCATCTTCCCCATGAATATCAACACGCTGCGAGAAATTGCCAGCCGAAATCTGCTGCGCGGCCAGCGAAAATTTTTCAATCGGGCGAATGATCTGGCGCACGATGGAAAAACCCAAATACGCTGATGTTAACAAGGCAATCAGCATGAGCAAAGCCACACCCAGCACCAATCGAATGGTTAGATTTAACGCGTATGAAAGTGGGCTTTCCGAGACCGCCGTCCAGGCAGACTCCCCCAAAATAACCTTTGCGCGCCCTCTCACCACTCTGGAGCCATCCAGGTCGGTGGTAATCCCATCGTCTTCGGGTAAAGCAATTGTTGTGCCCCGCAAAACGATGGATGGGTTGCGATGAGCAATCATTTCACCCGTGCGCCCCACAAGATAGAAATTATTATCCGGCGAAACATTCATTTCGGCGATCATGTCCCAGATAGCGCGAATACGCACCTCCGCGCTGAGCACGCCATCCACCAGCCCCGTGCGCACGTTCTGGATCGGTATGGCGATATTCATAAAAGGTTCGCCGGTTTCAGAATGAAAATGTACCATCCCATAATACGTTTCCCCGGTTTGGAGCGGCGTCAGAAATATTTCATCCTGTGAAAAATCGCGCAGATCAGATTCGAGCCGCACATCGTTATTCGCCACACGCACTCGCTCTTCTCCGTTGGCTGACAACAAGCTAAGTTCCACAAAGGCATCTTCACCAGCCTGTAAAAGGCGCAGCTTTTGGGTAATCTCCTCATTGCTCATCGTTGGGAAATAGTCCAGCTTTAAGGCTAAATGCGATTGCATTTCCAATGCTTCAAGAAAAGCTGTTGTTCGGATCGCGACGACCTCGGCGCGATGGCCCTGGTGCTCTATAGCCTGATCCAGTTGGAACGAGTAACTATACAGCGCGATCAACCCGCCTGCAATGAGCAAAGGAACGATGGAATATATCAGAAAAGAAAATGTCAGCCGTAAGCGAATGTTTTTTTTCACAAGGAGACTCCTCAATCCGGTGACTTTCACCAGGAATGACTCGCACAATCCGCTACTCGCGGATAATCTCGTCTGCCATTTGGATGATTTCGTCAGAGATATCCAAACCAATTTGATTGGCTGTATTCAAATTAATCAACATCAGCAGTTCCGGTTGTTCAACCGGGATCGACGAGGGCGCGATATCATCCAGAATCTGGCTGGCGATACGCGCGGCCTGAACGCCCGATGAATAAAAATCGGAACAAAAGGCCGTCAACGCGCCATTCCTTGCACCATTACAATAATTGACCGATATGGGCAACCCCGCGGCCAGAGCTTTCTCGATGTACAGGTCTGTCAGACCTACAAAGGCGCGCCCACCCACATAGTAGATGCCATCCACATCTTCGGGAATATTTTCAAGTAAAGCCAGTACCTGCTCGGGGGTGCTAACAGCCGATAAAACAAGTTCCACGCCCAGGTCGGCGGCTGTGATTCCCAGCGCTTCCACGGTGGGAGCCAGCGTATCTGAATCTTCATAGGGAACCCAAATTTTTTGGGCAATTGGAACCATCGTCACCAGCCAATCGAGGCGACGCCTACCACTTTCGATCGCGTCGCCACTGGCCAGCACACCGGTCATATTGCCTCCCGGCTGGATCAGGCTTTCCACAAAACCAGCCTCGACCGGGTCTCGCACGGCAGCAAAAACCACAGGGATTTGGGCGGCCTGGTTCGCTTCCATCACCGCTGTCGAAGCATCTGTGGTCACCGAAAAAATCATATCGACATCTGCGGCGATGAATTCCTCAACCTGAGCTGCCATTTCATCCGGTTCGCCCATTACCCCGGCGTAGATGTAGGTTATATTTTCACCGCTGGTAAATCCCAGGTTTTCCATCCCGGCCATAAATCCTTCAATGGCCGGGTCTGCGGATTCAATGGAATTGACCATACCAACGGTAATTGAGCGTGGGGGTGAAAAAACGGAGCAAGCCGCAAGCCCAAAAACCAACAAGAGCACAAGCAAAGAAGCGACAAAATATTTCGACATAACTTCCTCCAAATCCATCTGTATATAGAAAAACTTCGAGTTGGATGACATCCGCCACCCAGCTTTTCGTACATTTTCAGGGATTCTTCCTCGCTGCACTCGTCAGAATGACCTTTTTTGAGCTTTTTCCAAAATGATTCTCGGATGGATTCCCTGAGAACCATTTAAATCTCAGGTTGAGAATCAATGATCGCGAGAAAGGATACGACAACCGCTGGATCAAAATGAGAACCGGATTGTTTTTTCAAATGTTCAATCGCTTTTTGATGCGTCCAGGCTTTGCGATAGGGTCTGTCGGAGCGCAGCGCGTCCCAGACATCCACAATGGCAAAGAGGCGCGCCGCCTTAGGAATTTGCTCGCCGCGCAGCCCTTCCGGATACCCGCTGCCATCCCAGCGTTCGTGATGGTAATGAGGAATATCCAGGGCAGGCTGCAAATAGCGAATCGAACGCAACCATTCGTAAGCATATACGGGGTGCAAACGCATAATTTCCCATTCTTCATCTGTCAGCGGGCCGGGTTTTTGAAGGATATGGTCGGGAACACCCATTTTGCCAATATCGTGCAGGATCGCTCCCCGCCGCAGTTGGATCATATCGGCACCTTGCACATTCATCGCGCGTCCCAATTTCACAGCCAATTCGGTCACTCTGCGGGAATGACCTTCGGTTTCCTGATCGCGTAGTTCCAGGGCTTTGGCCCAACCCTCCAGGGTAGTATCGTATGCCAAAGAAAGTTCCATATTGGAATGTTCCAGCTTTTCAAAAAGATTCGCATTATCTACCGCAATCGCCGCCTGAGTCGCGATCGTATCAGCAAAATACTGCCATTGATGGTCAAGCTCAAAATCCTGTTGTTTAAACAACAATTCCAACACGCCTTTGATTTCACCTTTTGCAATCAGGGGCGTACCATAATAACCATGCAAACCTTCTCGCTCAAAAATGGCTTTGCGCTCAGGGTTTACACACGCTTGCTGGATATCTTTTGAGTGCATTGATTTTCCCTGCATGACAATATCGGCACCCAGGCTATTGGTGTAACGAATATTTTGCAGGTGAGAATTTCGTTCCCGATAGCCCTCGTGCGCAACCAATTTAAAGGAAGCTGTAGCCGAATCGAGCAGAATGATATTGGCCGCGTCGGCGGCGAGTTCTGTTTTTACGTGGCGCAAAACAACGCCCAATACAACTTGCAAATCCATGCTGCCGGTGATCGCCAGGTCGATTTGGTGCAACGCGTTCAGGAAAGCCAGTTGCTGTTGTTGTCCATCATAAAGACGTGTATTTTCCAGCGCCAGTGCAGCACGCTCTGCAAAAACAGAAACCAGGCGTTCATCGTCTTTTTGAAAGGCATTGATCTCTGCGCTTTGAATATCAATTATCCCGATAACTTCACCGTTGACGATTAACGGAATTGCCATTTCGGAACGCGCCGCCGCCCAATTGGGCACATAATTGGGTTGCTGAGTCACATCGCCGATATTGATAATTCGCTGTTCCCGAGCCGCGGTCGGAGCCAGCCCAGGGCCATCTAAATACAACGCTTTGCCACTCGAGACTTCTTTCGCATAAGGGCCAACGGCTGCCAGGCGTTTTAGCGCTCTCGTTTTGGGTTCAATCAACAACAAACTGCAATTCGATTGCCCAAACTCCGAGCGCAGTGTTTCCACAATCGTCAGACTTATACTTTCCAGGTCATTCGGCGCCGTAGTAAATAATGATCCTGATGCCCGATACAAACGCTCCATTTCGAAGGCCCGTTTTTGGGTTTCAGCGTTCAGGCGCAAATTCTGTAAAACGATTGCCAGTTGGCTGGCTGTCGTCATTAAAAACCGTTCATCCGCTGCCGTAAATGCGCTTTCCTTTTCGCTCTCGGCGTTCAACACGCCGAATACACGTTCACCCACCAGCATGGGCACGCATAGCTCTGAACGAATATCGGGATTCAGCTCAATATAATTTTCACACTCACGCACATCATCAATGCGGCCGGGTTTGCCATTTTGCGCCACCGTCCCTACCACGCCATTCCCTATACTGACAAATATTTCATCATCCTGTGTCAGAACTCCCTCACAATACGTCGCATACACTCGCAAACGCTGCTGATCGGGTTCCATGAGCAGCACTGTAAAATGATCCGAATAAACTTTCTCTCCCAGAATATTCACGAACTGAGCAATTAAATTTTCTTCGCTGTTGGCTTCCATACCTGCTATGGCGATCTTGTGCATAACGCTCAACTCATTCAATTGCTGCTGCAATGTACTCTCGGTTCGCTTGCGGGCGGTAATATCTTGTTTGATGGCAATAAAATGCGTAATTTCACCACGCTCATCGGTAAGCGGCGTAATTGTCATTTCTTCATGGTAGTGATTTCCGCTCTTGTTCTGGTTGATAATTTCGCCCGCCCAAACATTGCCGCCGGTAATCGTTGACCACATTTGCTGGTAGAACGACTCGTCGTGTTCGCCTGATTTCAGAACACGCGGATTTTGGCCCAGCACTTCAGCCACATCATACCCCGTTAGATCTGAGAACGCTGGATTGGCCCAAATCACTTCCCCTTGGGCGTCTGCGATCAGAACGGCGTTGGCTGCCGAATTTAAAGCTGCCGCCTGCAAACGCAATTGCTCTTCAGAATGCAGTTTTTCGGTGATATCGCTGAAGGTGAGCACGGCGCCCAAAATCTGCTGATTGAAAATGATCGGATTGCTGGCATAGGCTACCAAAAACGAGCTGCCGTCGCTGCGCCAAAAGACATCCTGTTCGTCGGAAACTGGCCGCCCGTTTAAAGTTGAAATGCAGATGGGGGCGGATACTGGAAAAGTATCACCAGCGGCCAAAGCAGGATGCACGATCGTATGCAGATTTTGCCCAACCAGTTCTTCAGGAGCGTACCCCAGAAGTTGAGCTGCGGAGGCGTTTGCAAAGGTGATCGTATTCTCCAGGTTTACGCCAATAATGCCCTCGCCAGCCGAATTGAGAATCAAATGGTGACGCTGGCTGAGTTCTTTTAAGCGATCATCTGCCAGCACGCGCGCGATCGCCGAAGTAATTTGGCGCGCTATCATGGCGACACGCTCAATCTCTTCGGCTGAAAACGGTTGCGCCGCGCCAATATCCAGCGCGCCAATCACTTCGCCGTCCGAAATCATTGGCGCGAAGACGGCAACCTTCAAGTCCAGGAGTTTCAATATTTTCGGGAGCCGTTTACCAATCAATGCCCGCGCACTCTCCGGTAGCGTTGGCGTATTCAGATATTCTTTCAAGTAAGTGAGCAGATCATCTTCGCCATCCAGCACACTGATTTTCTTGCCATAGAGCATTTTTTCGACCAAACTACCCTCGCGAATTGGAATCCGCACTTCCGGAATGTCGATGCCCAGGAACCTGGAAATACGTTCGGCAATCTTCCCCGGAAGGGCAAAATGCTGCGGACAAAGATATTGCCGATCTTCACTCAGTAAATATATTGTGGCGCTATAGCCCTGGAAAATGCGCTTTGTACCTTCATTCAACACCCCCAGGAGGTTTTCAATCGTGGCGCCCTGATTGAGGGCGTGGTTAATATCATTAATTAGCCCTAAATCTTCCGCCTGCAACTGAATAGCCTTTTGGGCTAACACGGATTCCGTGATATCGCGCACTGTCGCCAGAATTGCCGGCTGACCCTGCCAGGGAATGTCTACATACCGGGCATCAACAAAGAATGGCGGTTGAGCGCCGCCGTTATGCGCCAGCTCAATGATGTCGCCTTCCTCCAAGCTGACATCAAGCAATGTGCCCTGTAAACTGCTGCCGTTTGTGCCGAATATTTTTTCAGCTGAGGGGTTGGCGAAAAGAACAGTCTTCTGCTGGTCGAGTATCAGAATGCCATCGCCGCTCTCGGTAATGATGCGGCGAAAACGTGCCTCACTTTGCCGCAACTGGCGCGCATATTTCAGGTTTTGGGTGCGCAAGCTGTTGCGTTCCATCGCAAACGTGAGCGAACGGCTGAGCGATATTTCGTCATAGCCGCCTTTGAGCAAATAATCTTGCGCGCCCAATTGTAAAGCGCTCGTCGCCAGTTGTTGGTCGTCCAGACCTGTCATCACAACGATGGGCACATTTCCGGCGGCAGAAATCATTATTTCAATGGTTTCCAGCCCGCGGCTATCGGGGAGCGATAAATCGAGCAAGATGATGGCATAATGATGCTGCTGAAGCAGCTCTCGGGCATCTGCCAGACGGACCGCATGGTGCAGTTGATAGTCGTTGTCTGCAATTTCTTCCAGATACACCTGGAGCAGGCGCGCATCGGCGGGATTATCTTCCACCAACAGAATCAACTTGGAGGACGGTTCGGCATCAGCGGGGGTTGCTCCGCTGGCAGATTCCACTTGAACAGCCAGGTCAAGTAAACTTCCATCGATCCCCAAATTTGAACGCAGTTTCTTCTCGCCCTTGTGGGCGTACATGGCGGCATCGGCTTCACCCATCAATACTTCCAGGGAACGCGGCAGCAAAACCGACCACTCGGCAATGCCAATGCTAAAACTCAATTGAAAAGGTTCCCGACAATCAACATGGTAGGCTTGCCGCTCCTGCTCCAGGCGATCCAGAAGCAGGTCTTTATGATTTTCATGAGAATGAATCGCCAAAACTGCAAATTCATCCCCCGCCAAACGCCCAATAATATCGGCCTGGCGGAAGGTTTTTCGCAAAATCTGAGCGGTTGCCAAGAGGGCACGGTCACCCATCGAATGCCCATGCAGGTCGTTGATCTTCTTGAGACCATCCACATCAATGAAGAAGAACAACAGATCGGTTTGTGCGCGGCGCGCAACCCGAATCTGCTGTTCAGATAATGTCGTGAAACCCCGGCGATTATTCAGGCCGGTCAGGTCATCCGTAATTGAGATTTCCAGCAAGCGTTGTTTTAACTGGTGCCGCTCGTGCGCATAGCTGATGGCTCTGGCAAGAAATTTGGCGTCAAATTCGCCTTTGACCAGATAATCTTGCGCCCCGCTCTGTACAGCCTGCAACGCCAGCGCTTCGTCTTCGAGGCCGGTCAACACGATAACGGGCACTTGTGGCAATGCCTCACGCGCTGAAATCAGTGTGTCTAATCCCCGGCTATCTGGAAGGTTCAGATCAAGCAGCAAAATATCAAATCTTTGCTGTTCGTATTGAGCAATTCCATCGGCTAAACACGAAAAAACAAGCACATCATAATTCGCTGTGCGCTCACCTTGCATGGTTTCCTGAATGAAACGCACGTCTCCTGGATTATCATCAATCAGGCAAATACAGGTTTTTGGTTTTTTCATCATGATTGTGGCGTAGTTTTGCGCGACAGCGTTTATGGAGTGGCTGTTTTCTCAAGAAAAGGTTTAATTACCGGAATAAGATCAGAATACATATTCCGCTTGATAACATAACCATCTGCACCAGCAGCGGCTGCACCGATGCGATAATGGTCGTCCTCCTGTACGGTCACAATCACAATCGGAACCTCAGGGTATTTTTCCTTGATCATTTTTGTGGTATCCAGGCCGTTCATGCCAGGAAAATGGATATCCATCAAGATTAAATCAACCGTAACCGCATCCAAAATCCGGGTAGCTTCTTCCCCATTGCGGGCTTCAAGCATCACAATCCAGGGGTATTTCTTGCTCAACCATTCACGAATTGTTTTGCGAATGATGAAATGATCGTCGGCTATCAAGATAGAGGCTGGATTCATATTATTTTCCACATATAACTGCTCAGGCTAACGCCTTCGCAGAGAGAATTAGCTGAATTAGAAAGCTATCTTTATAAGCCAACTATAGAACAAGCGGGAATTTTTGTCTGTCACGAAAGGATGACGCTGGATGTAGTAAAAGTTTGACTCTGGCAACCGAACCCAAAAAACAGGGTGTGAGAATGCGGCCGCATCCTCACACCCTGTTTTTTGGGCTTTCGCTTTCGTTTGTATGGGTGAGATCAGCTCACTGACATCAAACCATGCTCTGCCGCATAGCGCACCAGACTGGCAATATCCGATACGCCCAATTTCCCCATCAGGCGGCTGCGATAGGTATTCACTGTGCTCAGCGATATATGCAAGAGTGTCGCGATTTCGGCGCTGGATTTCCCCTCGATAGCCAGGTGCATCACTTCACGTTCACGCGCACTGAGTTGTTCCAAAGGCGAAACCACCGAATTCTCCCGAAAAACAATATACTCTTCCACAATGCTGTCTGTTATCATCTCGCTCATATAGCGTCCGCCTGCATGAACACGGCGAATAGCATCGGCAATCTCCAACCCGGATGATTCCTTGAGCAAATAACCTTTTGCGCCGGCCTTTAGTGCTTGAAAAATATGCTCATTGTTGGAATGCATCGATAGAATAATCACCTGGGTTTGATTATGGATTTCCGAGATACGGCGCGCAGCATCAATCCCATTCATTAATGGCATGTTAATATCCATCACAATCACATCGGGTTTTAACTGGCGTACTTGTTCGACCGCGGCCAGCCCATCACATGCGTCGCCGACAATATCGATATCCGCTTGGCCCGATAAAATGGCTCGCAACCCTTCACGGATAACTTTATGGTCATCGGCCAGAACCACACAAATACTCATGCAGTCTCCTTTGCACGCGCGATACGAATGGTAGCGCCATGCCCTTTTTGCGAGTCAATTATTAATCGGGCATCCACCGAATCGGCTCGTTCGCGCATATTTACCAAACCCCACCCTCGTCGCTCGACCGCCCCCGATGCAGATGGCATTGTGAATCCCACGCCATTATCGGCAATGGAAAGAACGATTTCGCTATCGCCGTTGAGAAGTTTAATTTCGATTTGAGTGGCTTCGGCGTGGCGCGTGATATTGGTGAGGCTTTCTTGCACGATGCGGAAGAACGCGTTTTCAACCGTGATTGGCAAACGCGGCTCAAGCGTGGTGCCCATAACCCGGACAGGGATCCCCGTTTGAGCGCGGTAGCGATCGGCATACCAACTGATCGCAGCAAACAAACCATAATCGTCCAATATCGAAGGACGCAAATCGTCCATCACGCTGCGAATGCCCTGCGTAATTTCTGAAACCATACCAATCGAGGCATCCAGGTGAGACATACTTTCACTAGAGATACTTTTAATATTTTCGCCCTTGAGAATATTCAAATTAAACGCTAGCACCGCCAATGATTGCCCAACCTGATCGTGCAATTCGCGCGCCAGGCGGCGGCGTTCCGCCTCTTCTGTTTCTGCAACTCGAATAGTCAGCATTTGTAGTTCATCGCCGCGGCGTTGCAGTTCTTGCTCTGCACGCTTTATCTCGGTAATATCTTCCAGCGCGATGACAATATGTCCTTTTTTATCGCTCTCAAAATAGCCGGTGCTGAAGCGAATCGTCAGGCTTTGTGGTTCTTTTTTCGATTTGGTACGGTATTGCGCTTCAACACCCGAGATTTGCATACGGGTTTCAAGGGTTTCTACAACCGTTGCGCGAATTTCGCACGCTTCACAACTTGGCCCAAAATTACACCCTTGCGGCGAATCGAAGCGGTGAACACAGCCCAAGACTTCGCCGATTGATTTCTCCAGCGCTTCGGCTTCTTTCAGACCCGAAAGGTTCTCCGCCGCGTGGTTCAGCCGCCGAAGCTGTTGCCCAGAATCAAAAACCATTAACGGAATCGGCACAGTATCAAATACGGTTTGAAGTTCATGCGCGTTGCGTTGCAGGCTTTGTTCCGCGCGTTTTAACTCCGAAATATCGGTGATAAAACCTTCGACAACCATCGGTTGTGATGGCGCGATCTCGATACTGCTTCCTTTTGACCATACCCAACGTTCTGCACCGCTGGCTGTGATAAGGCGATAGACAATTTCAAAGGGGCGCTTTTCTACCGCGGCAGCTTGTACATGCTCCCAAACACGCCGCCGATCATCCGGATGAATTAATTCGGTATAGCTGATTTGCAAATCGCCAATCAACGCTTGCGGGCGGTATCCGGTCAGATCGAGGCAGCCCTCACTGACAAAGAGCATCGTCCATTTGGTATTATTCAAGCACCGGTAGACCATACCGGGCAAATTCCCCATCAACGTAGAGAGCATCCGCTGGCTCTCGCGCAAGGCCATCTCGGCGCGAGCGCGCTCTTCGCGCAGGCCCTTCTGTGCCAGAGCTGTTTCAATGGTATGCGGTAAACGCCGAATATGCTGCGGCGATTTGATCACATAATCGGCCGCGCCGCGCTTGATGGCTTCGGCGGCGATTTCATCCGACCCCGTTCCGGTGACGATAATCACCGGCGTGCCGGGCAAACGTTTCTGAACGGCTTCCAGCACATGCAGGCCGGTAAATCCCATAATATTAAAATCACTCAACACCAGATCAAAGTTTCCAGTTGGAAGCAACTCATTGAAGTCGTCACGCGAGGCGGCCTCGACGAGTTCCACATCCTCCCAGGCAGCTACCAGCGCGTCGCGCACCAATGCCCGATCCAGCGGATAATCGTCGATATACAAAATGCGGAGTGATTTTCTCGTCATAACCTGACTGCTTTTAGTATTTATCCGAAAATTCAAAATAGGTGCTTTTCAAACACCAATACATCGGAAAAAATGTCATTCTGAACCCCCGAAGGGGGTGAAGAATCCCTACTATGTGGATTATTCGCAACCATTTTTAGGGATTCTTCGTCGCTTTGCTCCTCAGAATGACAGGCCCATGAAGCCTATCAAATATTTTTCGGATAGATACTTAGCTGGACTTTATCCAATTGGGAGCTTTCAAGTTGAATAACACACGGCTTCAAACAAGCGAATGAGCAAATCTGGGCGTAGTTTTTGCATATCGAGGTCTGAGGTCGACATGCAAAAACCCCAATGA
>Ga0233431_1000568_pt1 | contig 78743 bp, 79 predicted proteins | sample SI_118_April2016_FD_179867 | JGI IMG/M metagenome (GOLD analysis project Ga0233431, IMG submission 179867) | Seawater microbial communities from Saanich Inlet, British Columbia, Canada - SI_118_April2016_200_MG | ecosystem: Environmental > Aquatic > Marine > Inlet | place: Canada: British... | reverse complement strand
TTTTCTGATGAATTAATTAGAGAGTTAAATAAGGGACAATCAAATGATATTGATTTTGCAAGTTTTGTTGACAAACAATCATTCCAGTCCATATTAATTGAGTTTTAATCCTTTTTGGATATTTTCTTCGAGGGCAGAGTAACTTTCTTTGAAATGTATCTCTATCTTTCTGTTAAATAATTTTTCGAAATCTTCAACATCAATATCTTGTTCTGTACAATTTACAAAGATATCTATATCGGATTCTTTTCTTGTCTCGAGTTTTGTTAATGAACCGAATAACCAAATATCTGGTTCATTTAACTTATTGGATAAATGCTCAACTAGTTTCATAAGTTTAACTGACCAATATGCTAGAGAAATATGTTTTAAGGCTAAACTATTTCGATTAGTGCGGAAAAGTAAATGATTTCTTTCCAATCTACTAGCTAAAATTCCTTCTTTCTCAAATCTTTTCAACCAATCTGATGCGCAAGGTGGTGATATATTAACCAATCTAGAATATTCTCGTACTCCGCTCTCTAAGTAACTATCTTCAAAGAATGGTTGTAGTCTGTTAAAAATGTCTAACATGTGTTAGAAATATATTACAAGGTATATTAACCTTTCTATTCACTTATATCGATAATATCTAAGTCTTTTAGGCTTTTTATCGTAGAATAGAAGCAAATAAACAGCTAAACCAACTAGAATTATTATTACAATTATACCTAATCCCAACCAGAAATCTGATGATCCCGATCTGGCTTTAGTCATGGTTGCTGCCTTTTTAGAATCATCTCCTAAAGAAAACGATTCTGAGCATTTGTAATCTCCAGCATCTAAATGTAATGTTAATTTAGAAGGTTTTCCTTGAGAACAATCAAGTTCATTTAGAAACATAGTTGCTGGAGCATTTCTTGGAACAAATAATGTCTTTTCAACGCCTGTATCAAGTTCGACAATAAATCCATTAAATTCTTGGAAACAAGGACCTGTTCCACACTCTTCACTAGTTATTTCAACATTAATATCAGAAAAACATGTGTTACTTTCTTCTATGCTTGCTATGTTAAACTTAATTCCATCACATTCTGCATAAGCAAACGTAGATAGAGCAATAAACAATGCTAAAACAAGTAATGTTTTTCTCATACAACTGTGTATCAAGACTTTATTTATATAGTTTATCTTTTATCTCTAATTACAAGGAAATACATTGCTACTCCTACAAATAGGGTTAGACAAATAAGCAAAAAGCCAACGACGTCGTTATCCACTCTTTCCGGTAGTTCCTCTGTTTCTTTAGGAGTTTCTTCAACCACTGCTGCAGGTTCTTTCGGCTCTTCTTCTATGTGCACAGAACTATATAAGTTGAATTTGGCTAATTCTTCATCAAAATCAAAACGCTGGAAGCAATTAACATAATCATCTTCTATCCCTATTGTTATCACTTCAGGTACTCCTTTTTCACAATGTCCATCTTTTAGTAAAACGAAGTACGGATTAGTTGTTGGAATTCTTAGTCTCTTTTCAAAACCATTATCTAAATTTAGAAAGAAATTATCAAATTCAGTAAAACAATCTTCTTTACACTCGTTATCTTTGTCGATTTGTATAAGTATATCTTTAAAACAGTCACCATCGTGGCTTATGTTCTTTAAAGTATAAGAAATTTCGTTGCACTCTGCAGCGCCTACTGTGAAAACTAATGTTAGTAGAATTAAGATTAATATCAATCCCCTCATTATGTTCCCTCCTGTTAATGATTATTTCTGGTAAGGCGAAGGTGGTATATATAGTTTATTACTTCGGAGAAGTTTAATTTTTTTCAAGTGTCATTCTATAATGGTCATAAAAGTTTATAAGGAAAATAATTTATTGATTTATAAAAGGGGTGACATGTAGATGGCTATTAGTGGTAATGGTGACACTGAAGACTTGGCTACGCCTCCACCACCACCAACTCAAAAGAAAGGCTTTTTCTCATTCATGAAGCATTCTGACGTATCAGATAGTGCTAAGGATAAAGAAAAGATTCTGAAAAAGAAAGAAGAGTTGTTAGATAAGCTTGCGAAGGCTATAGAAGATAAAAAAACTAAGCTTGAGAAGCAAGAAGATGCTATTGATGCTAAGTTAGCAAAGCTTGAGAATAAAGAGAAAATCTATGTAGATAAAGGTGCTGAGAAAAAGGCAGAAAAACTTCTTAGTGAAATTAATAAGTTTAAGGTTGAGCGAGATTCTATTGCTGGTGAGATTGCAATAAAAAAGAAAGAGTTGAATGATATTATCAAACATCCTGCTGTTAAAGAGATCCATAAAGCTAAGAAAGAGCTGGAAGATCTTAATAATAAAGTAACAAAAAAAGCTAATGAACTTAATGAGTATGAAGATAAACTTATTTCTAAATCCAGTTTAGTTGATGAAAAAGAAAAAACATTGAAGGAGACTGCAAAGAATATTGAAAAAGTTACAAAACATCTTCCTAAGAGTCATAAAAAACTTTCTACTGAAGTCGAGAAGTTAACATCTGAGAAAAAAGAGCTTGAAAGAGAGATTAAAGAACATAAAGAATCATTATTGCATATGCGTAAAGAAGCTAACTTGTTAACTGAAGAGAATAGTGAAACGCTAACCGAATTTGAAGAATTACAAAAATCATTATCCGATAAACAAAAAATCATGACTCAAGTGGAATCCGAGCAGAGTGCTAAAGAAAAAGTATTGTCAGAGAAAGAACAACATATTCTGGCTAAAGAAGAGAATATAGGTAAAATTATTTCTGCTCTCGAGGACAGAGTTAAAAATTTAGAAGAAAAAGAAAAAATCTTGATTGCTGAAGTAACTAGATTAGATGATAGAAAAGAAAGCATAAAAGAGGAGTTATCAAAAAAATCAGAGTTATTGCACGATATTGCGGTAGATACTGCTTCTGTTCAAAAAGAGAACAAGGGGAAGGCTGAAGAATTAGAAAAATTAACAAAAGAAGTTGCTAATCGTCTTGGACTAATTGGCAATGTTGAGATACAACAACAAAAGCGTGCGGAATTTTTAGAAACTAAAGAAAAACTAATTCTTGAAAAAGAAAAAGATTTTGATACTATCGATGGTAAGTTAGAAAAGAAAACTAGAGCATTGGAAGAAAAAGAAAAGAAATTACAATCAGAATTGGCTCTTTTAAAAGATAAACAAGAAAGTGTAAAAAAAGATATTGAGAAAAAAAGTTCATTATTAGAGGAGATATCTAAAGATACATTAGAACTTGAAAGAGTAAACAAAGATCGAGAAAAAGATTTGGCTGCAAAAGAAGCGGATCTTGACGAAAAAGAAGATGTTTTAGCGCACTTAGAATCTGAAAATCTGAGAAAAGAAAAACTATTGGCCGAAAAAGAAAACGAAGTCACTGGCAAGATTAATGAAGTGAATGCGCGTAATCAAGAGCTAGATGTGGAAGCTGAGAAAATAAGTAATCAAATAATTGAACTAACTACTAAACTTCATACTTTAGAGAAAGCTACTTTTGATAAACAAGAAGAATTAGATAAACTAAAAGCAGATGAGTCGCAAATAGTGTCGGTTTTAGATGAAAAAGAATCGGAGATAACTAAAGCAGTACAGTTATTAGAAGATGATAAGGACATTTTGCTTGAGAAAGAAGACGAACTTATCAAAAGTATTAAAGAACTTGAGTCTGACAAGAAACTTTTGCTAACTGAAGAAGATAAAATTATTAAAAAGATAAAAAGGCTGGAAGATGATCAGAAAAAGTTAAAACAAAGAGAAAAAGACTTCGCTAACCGACAATTTGGTATTCTGGAGAAGGTTAAGAAAGAGAAAACGGGTGCTAACTTAAAAATTAAAACATTACGAGATAAAGAGAAAAATTTAGAGAAAAGAGAAAAAGAATTAGCAAAAAAACAAGTTAGAATAGACAAAGCTAAAGAATTAAAAGAAGATATTAAAAAATTAAGATTCTTGAAGAAAAAGTTGATTACAGATAAGGAAAAAGCAGTTGATGAAGTTGAAGCAATAGGTTCTAGAGCACTTGACTTGTCAGAAGTTGAACAAAAAGAAGCAAAGCTAGCTCAAAGAGAACAAATGATGCTTCATAAGCAGAATAAGCTTGAGGCTTTGCAGAAAGAGATTGAAAATGAAAGATCTTTGATTCAACAACAAGAAGAACGAGTTTCTGATAAAGTATTCCAAGAACAAGTTAGAGGGGAACTAAAACAATATTCTCATAGTGACAAGATTGAGAAAGAAATGATTAGCTCTGATGATGTTAGCAGCTATAAATTGTATGAGTTGATTGATAAAGCTCAGAAAGCATTAGGCGATAAAGATCTTACTTTGGCTAAAAAGTTGTATGGCCATATTTCTTATGTATATGAAAGAATACAAGTTCCTGCGGCTGAGAAAAGGAAAGTGTATTATGAAGTTCTAGAATTAAAGACTGATATAGAGTTAGCAGCAATGGATTAAAAAAATAAAATTAGTTCAGTGCAGTTTAACACTAAACTCTTTACTTAGAAGAAAAAATCTCTGTGGTTTTCAGTCTTCTTGTAAGGTTTATTATCCCTACGAGCTTGAGACTTTTCAACAGAAATTACTTCAAAATATTTTGTATTTACTTTACTTGCAACTGTCCTAGCCATTTTATAATTCTCCCCAACGCATCCCCTGACGGGCTAATAATGCGCAATATAGTAGGAAGGAGTGGTGGTATATATAATTATGTGATTTCAAAAGGCATATTTAAATACTAAATTGGTTGGATTGGGGTTATGCTTGAGATATACATCCATATCCTAGGTTTTGTGCTGTTCTCAGCGGTTTGTGTAGGTTCGTTGATGTTTATTCTGTATGCTTTTGATGCTAAAAAGCAATTAATTGCATTTTCCATTATTGTTGGCTTCATATACTCGTTAGGGGCCCATATATTCAAATTTCTCCAATTAGATATTGTTTTTCTGAGAATTATAGCTTATTATTTTTTACTCATCATAGTGCCTTATTTCGCCATTAAGCTGTTTTATGATGAAAGTTGGATGAGAGCTGGAGCAATGACACTTATTTGGCACATAACTAACCTTTTATTGACATTTCTAGTTAATCATTTATTCTTGTTCTTGTATTACTTATAAAGGATATATAAAGGGACTATGAGATTTCTTCAAAAGATTTAAAAACTAAGCGCCCCTATAGCATATTTGGTAAGCATGATAGTTGGCGGGGACTTTTACGACTATGCACAGTGCCCTTGTAGGGTATTTCTTAATAAACACGGTGATCAAGCTAAGAGAACTGCTGTTTCAGATCTAATTCTTAAGCTAAAACAAGACAGTGTACTTCATAAAAAAGATGTAATTAAAGATATGAAATATGCTGAAGTTGTGTTTAAAGATCTAGAAGAAGGCTTTAAGATGACATATTATCTGATGTCTACTGGCGTTCCTTTGATATATAATCCAGTATTAAAGTATGAAGAGTTCTTGGGTAGACCTGATTTATTGGTTAAAATGAAAGGTAAATCCAGATTTGGAAGCCATCATTATGTTCCTTGTTCTATCAAGATTGGAAAAAAACTGAAAGAAGAATACAAATTTCATTTAATGTACTATAGTTATTTACTCTCAATAATTCAAGGTGTTTATCCATCTACTGCATCTATCATTAATGCAGAAAAGAAAGATATCGCATTCAAGACAAATGAAGATAAGAAAAAGTTCGAAAAAGTAGTTGAACACATGAAAAGTATTTGCTTGGATAAAGAAAAAGTTGAACCTTCTTTAATCTCAGAATGTAAAGAATGTGTTTGGCAAAAACATTGCCTTGAACAGTTGAAAAAGAAAAAAGATTTATCTCTTGTTTATGGGCTGGGTACGGAAGATAGAGTGCTGCTTGAGAAAAGAGATGTTAAGAATATTAAAGATCTTTCAAAGATTGATGTTCCAAGAGTTGGTAAATTAAAAGGATTTAATGAAAAAAAGTTGAAACAATGGGCTTTACAAGCAAAAAGCTTGTTAACTGATGAACCTATTGTTCTAAAAGAAGTTGAGTTTAACAAAGCAGAGACTGAAGTCTTCTTTGACATAGAGTGTGATTCTTCTCAGGGTGTTAATTATTTATTTGGAGCACTAGTTAGAGAGAAAGGTAAACGTGCAAAGTATATGGAGTTTTGGTCAGACAATGCTGAACAAGAAGAAGAGAAGTTTAGAGAGTTTTGTAAGTTTATTGATGGCTTAAAAAGAATTAAGATATATCATTATTCTACTTTTGAGAGAACTATGTTGAAAAAATTGTTGAAGAAATATAAGATATCTAAGAAAATATCTGAGAAGATAACCAAGAATCTTGTCGATCTATTTCCGTTAGTTACGAAATCTGTTGTATTGCCCGTTAGTTCTTACACTCTGAAGGATATAGCTGACTTTATGGGTTTTGAATGGAAGAATGAAAAATCATCAGGTGGTCAGAGTGTTTATTGGTATTCTCTTTGGCAAGAAGAAAATGATGAGAAGTACAAAAAATTATTGTTAGAATACAATATGAATGATTGTGAAGCACTTAAGGATATTAAAGAGTGGCTTGAGAAACAGAAATTAAACTAATTCTATTTGATCAGTTGTTTGGCTTCAGATGCTAAGAACATAATTAATCCTAGTGCTACCAGGCCAGATGAAATAAAAATTCTAGTCATTTCTGAAATCAGATGACAAATAGTATTTGGACTGCATCCTTTGTCTATTAGTACTTCTGCAAATAACATTAGAAATGATGCGAGAATGAAGATGGCTGCAGATGATTTCACAAATATGGTCGTACTTTCCATTCTTAATGTCAAGTAAGAAACTACAATCACCACTATACTCATGATAACTGGCAGTAATCCTGATAATTGGAGTATTTTTACATTTGATCCTATTAACAGTTTACTCATTTGTGGGAAAGTCGTAAAGAATATTGCAAAACATAATAATAATATTCCTACGAGTAAAAACCGGCTGTTATCTTCATTATTCTCAATAAAGAATGCGAATATTAGTATTATGAAAGATACTGCAAACATGGCAGATATAATGTGTACCATCATACCCCAGTACTGTGTGAGGTCTATGAACATATGATATACATTTGCAAGAAGTACAAGAAATATTGATACCTTCGCTAGATTCTTTATGATCTCTGTGCTCATGATTATTATTCTGCTAGTTCGCTTTTAATAGTTTTCGAAAAGATTAGCAAGATTTAATAGTTTGATATAGATTATTTCATCTAGGTGATAATATGGAATATGAGTTTCTTTCAATTTTGATCATAGTGTTGTTAGGACTTTGGAGTTTGCCTTGGAAAGGGGTGGCTTTATGGAAATCTGCAAGGAATAAGCAGAAAGTGTGGTTTGTTGTGCTATTCTTGGTTAATTCTTTAGCAATTCTTGAGATTATCTATCTTGTACGGTTCCAAAAGAAAAAGCGATAGTTGCATAAGATTTATTAACTATTGAGATCATTTGCCACTTATGGAGGAACAAGCACATCAATATACTATGAGGCATCACGGGCCTGGTACTTTTATGAGATTTCCTCATACCAGATATGCCAGAACTGGAACTCAGGATGGTGATCTTGAAAGTGCAGTCGAAACTCCTGATTCTGATATTAATCTTCATCTGATGATTGCAGAACAGATTGGACTTAGTAGAATAGGTGATGGTGCAGGACTGTTTGATATTTTTTCACCGATGGCATCTTCAACTCATGCTTTAGTTTATTCTATTTCTGTTTACAGAGATCACCCGATGGACTGGTGGGGTCCACGTCTTGCTCATAGAGTTGGAATGTTGGATCGAAAGCAATGCAGTGCTGTCGGTGGAATGATAATAAAACCTGGTGATTTTATTGGCGTAACTAGGGCAAGTCAATATGGAGATGTTGTGACGCATTTGTTAAATAATGATTTTGCAGGCGCCGTTTCACCAATTAATATACATACTTATGATGAACCTGAAGAAATTGTAACTCAACGTGTTGTTGATAGAGCATTAGACTCACTAGTGGAATCAGGTGCTTGTTTAAGACTTGGTTGATTTTTTTTTCTGTATACTGCGAAGTAATATATCATAGCAATTAAGCCAAGACCATAACCTGAGATGAAGAATATTACGAAGAGAATTATCCATTCCATCAATCCTTTCTTACATGCATCTATTAACATGTAAATTCCAAATAAATATGATGCAACTAATGTAGTTATTAACAAGATTACAAGAATGACGATTAATACAATAAGTATTGATCCCTCCGAGTATATCATTTTAATATTTTTGTGAGTTCACTAATGTCATTAATAATATGATCTGCTTTAACATTCAACTTCTTTGTTTTATTATATTGCTCATAGCCGTATAATGCAAAACATGTTTGCATTCCTAGTTTTCTTGCACCGCCAACATCTTTAGCAGGTTGATCTCCCACCATCATTACTTCTTCAGGTTTTAATTTAAGTTCTTTTAGAGCTTTTTCAAAAGGTATTCTTGATGGCTTTCTTTCTTTAACATCTCCAAATGCCACAACTAAGTCAAAGAAATGATCTAACTTTAATTCTACCAATCTAATCCAAGCTTTTAGTCTTGGAGCATCAGATACTATTGCAAGTTTGTATCCTCTTTCTCTTAGTTTAATTAAAGTAGGAATTACATTAGGGTAAGGTTCAATAAGAGATATCTGTGCTTTTCTATATGCGATGATACCTGCCGCCAATATTCTGTAATCTATTTTTTTGTTTATTACTTTAAGAAAATCTTCAAAGACGTGCTTATATTCCATACCGTGTTTATCATATATCTTGTAAAGAACCTTTTTTGCTTTATCTGCGGAGACTGGTAGACCCGCTCCAATCATTGCAAAAACTGCTGCTGAGATACAATCGTGTTTCATACGAAGAAAGTCCATTAATGTGTTGTCTAAATCGAATAATATTGCTTTTACCATATGAATTTGAGGGTTTAAGCGATATTTAAGTGTTTTGATGGTTTTGAGAAAATTTATAAATAATTGCTTAAATTCTTGATGTTAGGTGGAACTAAGATGGTTGATTACGATACATTAAATTCATATGTTGATAGAACTAGTGAAGCGATTGAGCTTGCTAGAATTAGACTCGATCAGAGTCCTGCAGTGTATAGAGTCGCATTAGGCGCAATTGAGCAACTCAAAAGTATGATTGTAAAGGCGCATCATGATACTTTAGATGTAGTTCCTGATATGGATCTGGCAGACCTTTTTACAGGGGATGTGTCTGACTATGCGCAGGCTTATGCTGTAGCTGAAGGGTATATTCTTAAAAGAATGGGTATGGTGGAATCTGTTGGTCCCGGTATTGGTGGCGTGCATCAAGTTCTTGCAGATGTAACTAGATTTAGATCGGATGGTAGACCGAATACAGTAGCATGTCAAGCTTTGGGAATTAGACTTGCAGAGTCTCCGGATGTCGCACTAGTTGATAGGGTTTTGAAAGAAACTTTTGAGATGGCTGTGCGAAAAGCGTAAGGAACTTTTTTATATTAATTCTTTATTTCTATTTATATGATAAAAGAGGTGTTGGAGCTTATTTCTCCTTTGAAAAAAGCACTAAAGTATGTTTTCCTTGGTGCGTTGATATTAGAATTGCTTAAGCTAATTCCTAATGTAATATTCAAAGAGTTAATAGATTCATTAATAGTATTTGATAAATCTGGAATAAACTACGTTATATTTCTAGTTGTGCTTTCATTTGCTGTTTCAATAGTGGTTTCATTAACTGAAAAATTCTTTTATAATTTTAGTATTAAGACTATCGTAAAATCAGAAGTATCATTGATGAAAAAAGCTCAACAGAAACTAATGAATTTATCATTAGGTTATCATGAGAAACATCACACTGGAAAACAAGTTACAAGACTGACAAAAGGAATACATCACTTAAACGTTTTGATGTGGCACTCAATATTTGACTTCATACCTGTGTGTCTACAAATAATCTACAGTACAACGTTCATTTTTTTTGTAAGTTGGAAAGTGGGAATATTATTTGTGATATTCATACCTATATTCTTAGTCTACACTCACAAGATGGCGTTAAAAATACAACCCATTAGACACATTTATCATGAATGTTTTGAGAAAGCTTCTGGAAAACTTGGAGAGATGGTAATTAACATAAGAACAGTTAAAGATTTTAATCAAGAAGACGCTGAAAAAAAACTTTTTGATAACCAACTAGACTTATATCACCAATATGTACAACAAAGAAGAGAATTTGAGAACTTTCATTTCACAATAAGAGATGTCATACTTCAAGTAGGAAGAATAATCACGCTTAGTGTCTCAATATATTTAGTATACATTGGAGAAATAACTGCGGGAAGTTTAGTTTTGATTGTTACTCTTAACGAGAAAGCATTTGCTTCTGTATATCGTGTTGGTAGAACTTATAATTATGTAGGAGATTCAATCTCAGGTGTTCAAAGACTAATTGATTTGATGAAAGAAAAAGCTTTGGTTATAGATAAGAAAAGTGCTAAATTATGCAAGAAACTTAAAGGAAGTATCGAGTTCAAGGATGTAGATTTTAGTTACACAAAAGGAGAACAAGTTCTAAAAGATATAAATTTCAAAGTAAAGCCTAAACAAGTGATAGCTTTAGTTGGAAGATCTGGCTGTGGGAAAAGCACAATAATAAAACTATTATACAGACATTTTGATATTGATTCTGGAACCATTCTATTAGATGGAAAAGATATTACATCTTTCAAGATGGAATCTTTTAGAAAACATTTTGCTATTGTCTCTCAAGACGTAGAATTGTTTAATGCATCAATCTTAGAAAATTTGACATATGGTGTTGATAACTTTAGCACTAAAGAAGTAATTAAAGCTGCTAAGATGGCGCATGCGCATGAATTTATTGAACAATTCAAAGCAGGCTATGCAACAATCGTTGGTGAGAAAGGTGTTAAGTTGTCTGGAGGACAGAAACAAAGATTAGGTATTGCTCGTGCTTTGCTGAGAAAACCATCAATACTAGTATTTGATGAAGCCACTTCTTCTTTAGATACTGAATCTGAGAAATATATTCAAGAAGCTATGGGTAAATTGTTTAAGAAACAAACTATGATTGTTATTGCACATAGATTATCCACTATAGAACACGCTGACAAGATTCTAGTTATGGAAAATGGTGAAATTGTAGAACAAGGAACTCATAGGCAATTAATGTCCAAGAAAGGTGGTGTGTTCAGAAAAATGCGTAAGCTGCAGAAACTTGGCGAAGTTAGACGTTAATGAACTCTGCGTTCTAATGATGTTCTATAATGTTTATGCATTTGATTTGCTATTAATTCTAATGTCTTATCAGGTGAAGTGAACCATCTATGGCCTGTAGCAATCTCAAGACCCCACGAGAATTTTCTTCCAGTGTGTTCTTTTTCTCTAAGTAGTTTTGTAATTCTACGTTGTCCATAAAATTTGCAAATTTTATCTAATTCGGTTAATACCGTGAACGGCTGACGAACTGTTATTTGACTTTTTGCGATCTCAACACTAGAATCCCAAGCATTTGCATACTTTGCACTTCTAGGATGAACAAGAGATGAAGCTCCCCATGCCTTAATTCTCTCTTCGATTCTATCACCATCATGGTATTTTTGATTTGTAAAAGGATATATTGGTAATGCGAACATTTGTTTAGGTGAGTAGGCTGCTGCTTGAAATAAATTGAACCAAGGAACTAAACCTAAAGCTTTCATTTTATCTCTAGCAGGTAGATGTGATTCATCTTCTAATTCTCCGGATTCTGTAGTTCTCCAAGTATCGCGAATGTCTCTGTGACTCAATGTGTCTTCAAGATTGTCATATGGTGATGTTATTGCACCATCTAGAATCATAGCGAATTCACCTAATCTTGCTAATGGCTCCTGAAGACCTATTAATAATTAAAGGCGAACTTGCTAGTTCTATTGTTAGTCTTAATGGTATCATTTCTTCACTTTCAGCAATAGAAGTAAACTATGTGGATTGTGATATGTCTGACATGCCTGGAGGAAAGGCCGAAATTAACGAATTAATTGCCATGGCAACTGAATTAATCAGTCAGATTAATTTAATACTTGTCCCAGCGGGAGAATGTACAGTTGATAGTGATTGTGTTGCTGCTCCACCAGTTTGTACTGATACTGATTTAGATGGTTATTGTTTAGAAACTGAAGATTGTGATGATACCAATGCTGGAATAAATCCTGGAGTATTTCTTGATGTTTGCAACGGTGTTGATGATAATTGTGATGGTTCTATAGATGATAATGATGCTTTCACTTTAGATTTGGAAAATAGTAGTTGTAATGATGATGATAATAATTGTGGTTATTTTGGTAATGCCTGCCCAATTGACGAAGTTTGTTACTATAAAGTCTGTGGCATTTACACTTGTGAAGATTCTGATAACGGAACAGATAAGGCATTAAAAGGAACTGCAACAATGTACTTTGAAGATGGAACTCAACATCAATCACTTCCTGATAATTGTATTAATGGTCAGTTAAGGGAAACTACTTGTGAAGACAATGGTAAGATCAAACAAACATTTTATGATTGTGCTGTTGGAACAACTTGTCAAGATGGTGCTTGTGTTACTCCTGTAATCCCTGCAGACGACTCAGAAGTTAACATTGAGTTACTTGCAAGTACCGGTATTAAGTTAGCGCAAGATGTTACTACACTTTCTTCAGCAGAAAGTTATACCGTAAGAGTTATCATCCGGCCTGCATCAGCTTTAACAGCCCACTTAGTAATTGTAACTATTGATTATGGTGCATCACAAAAGTCTTACTTTGTTGATACTAAGGATGCTTTAATTGCTGGTGGGACAGAAATTGTTGAGTTTGTTCACCAACCAACTGCTACTACAGAACAAATTAAAATAAGTGCTTATGTTTGGGGCGGATGGCCAGGGGTTGATGACCCATTCAACGAATTACTAACTCCGGGGGAGATTAGCTATGGCGTCGAATAAATTTATTTTTTTATTAGCATTTTTATTACTATTGCCAATAGCTTTAGCTGAAACAACCATTGAAGCAACTTCCGTAGCCGAGGATGAGTTGGTAATTATTACTGGAACTTGTAGCCAGCCAAACTTAGCTGTTGGAATCTTTGTAACCTATAACTACGAAAAAGTTTACATTACTCAAGAAACGTCTTCTGCTAGTAACGTTTTCTCTGCTCAGTTCTTACCAACTAAAGCTGGCGCGTACATTGCCCATGCAGCTTGTCAGGGTGACGTTGCAGTTGATGGTGATTTTACTGTAGGAAGTACTATTCCTACTGGAGATCCAGACCCTGGTACAACTTCTCCCTCTAGCCCAGGTAGTAGTGGCGGCGGCCGTCGTTGTACTCCGGAATGGAGTTGTTCAGCTTGGACTTTGTGTAACTCTACTTTGGAACAATCTAGAAGTTGTTATGATGCTGAGAATTGTCAAGCAAATAAAGTTGAAGTGAAGGATTGTGACCAATGTCAAGAATCTTGGATTTGTTCTTTATGGGGCAGTTGTTCAAATAGTATTCAAAAAAGAACTTGTACTGATCAACATTCATGTGGGACAACTTTCGTAAAACCTTTACAACAAAAGAATTGTAATCAAGCTGTCGTAGGCGGTAGTCAACCAGTTTCTATATCTAATGACATTCCTCCTCCTGGAACTCCTCCAGCTCAACCCGGATTCTCTTTTAGTGATATGTGGGAAAAATATAGTACTTACATTTTAATCGCTGGAATCTCTTTAATCCTAATAATAATTGTAGTACTTTTAATATTACATTTTATTAAACCACAAAGATTGGCTTATAATCATGATGAATTAATTGGTTGGATTAATAAAGAGAGAGAAATGGGTACTTCCGACGAGGAAATCAAAAACATTCTTGCTAACAAGACTGGTTGGAATGAAGTAGAAATTAATGAGGCATTTAGTACTCTTTCAAAGCCAAAGTTGCCTTCATTTTCACCTCAGGGTAACGTTACTTCTGCCTAGAAGTATACTGGAAGAACCTTTATATACTTAGGACTTTTTCCCTCTTTTGGCATGGTTACTTTAGATGATTTTTTAAGATTGATGGGAGATATTCGTCATGATCTTGGTGCTCCTTTGAAGCATGTTAGAACATTTGCAGAATTCATTCTTGAAGATTACTCTCCTTCAGCAGACTTAGTTGATTTATTGAGAAGAAAACGCGATTCTGCTCAAGACGTTTCATCTCTTTTAAGTGAGTTAAAATACTTGAAGGAACTTAACCAAGAGATATTAGATTATTTTCCAGATCATGTAAATGGTGAATTCACCTCTCGATTTTGTGATGACATTTTACCTAAGTATCAACAACTGGGAGATATTTTTGGTTTGAAGACGCGAGGAGAGTCACCTGAATTATCCTTCCCTGCGGGGACAGAATACTTTTCTCAATTTAATGACCTTTTAAGGGAACATTTAAGCGATATTGAAGATGTTTTGGGAGAAATTGTTAATAATGCTAGCACTGCAATTGAAACTGTAACAGATGATTCTAATGGTATTAAGAGTTTATGGCAAAGTAAATTAGATGCTGCCAAGTCTTTTTTAGGAATTACTCAAAGATTATCAAAGTTACAGCAGTTGCATGACATCATTGTTGAGCCTTTGCCTGAGCATGATTCTTTTGGTGATGACGGTTTGATTCAAGGAATTCAGATGGCACAAAGAATATATGCCCAATTAGCTTTTTCAACTTTTAATTTGGGAGAAGGCACAGAGTTTTTTGATACTTATCATCATTTTAGGCTTTGGGAATCTACACTTGGTAATGCAGGAATCAAATTTGATTCAGGTGCTTACCCTCAAAAAGATTTGAGAACCACTGTTTACTATGATCGTACTATCTCTAATCTTTTGGGAAATGTTGTAACACACGCTGCTACTGATTGTGATACTGTTTACATTCGCACTTTTGAAGAATGTGTTGATAATCAGGAATATTTAGTCTTGGCAATAGAAAATAATGGTAGTAGAACGCTTGATCCTCAAGAAGTTTATGAAAAAGCATTAAACTTTAATCTTGTTGATCCGGAAAAAGAATTAACTGATGAAGAGAAATTACAGCTTATTTTTGAGAGGGGCTATTCTACTACTCATGGTGAAGCTGTTGACTATGGTGAGGGTTCTGGTAAGGGATTAAACATTGCTCGACGGTTAGCAATTCAACATGGTGGGAAATTAGTTGTTAAATCTCCAATTGATAAAGATAAATCGGTTGGGTTTTACCTTTATATACCAAAAGACAAAATAATTTCAGAATAACTTTACTTCAAAACAATCTCGTTAGCAATCACTTCTTTTTGATTGTTATATTCTTCAATAGTTCCTTTAATCTCTACATAATTACCTTCTTGTAAATAAAGATCTTCATCAGGAAACAAAATGACATCAGACTTAATAACTTGTTTACCTTCTAATTCAATAAATACAACATTATCCAAATTGGATATGGGGCAGGATTAAGAGTGAGTGAAGTTATTAATCTAAAATGGAATGATATTGATTTTAAAAGAAATATAATTCACATCAAACAAGCTAAAGGAAAAAAAGACAGAATTGTAATGTTATCTCCGAAATTAAAGAAAGGACTGCAAAGTTTAAGTGAGAATAAAGAGGGTTTAGTTTTCAAAACAACCAGAAAAGGCAAATACACAACAAGAACAATTCAGATGATTATTCAAAATGCAGCTAAAAAAGCTGGAATAAAAAAGAAAGTCTCACCACACACCTTGAGACATTCATTTGCAACACATTTACTTGAAAAAGGAACTGATATACGGTATATTAGAGATCTGTTAGGACACTCAAATATTAGCACCACGTTAATTTACACTAAAGTTTCAAATAAAGATTTGTCTAAGATTAAAAGCCCGTTGGATTAGAAAATCTGCTTATGGAGGCTAAAATCTAACGCACAAATCCACAAAACAATGGTTAGCTTTTTATATATTGATGCTATTCTTGTATTGTAATTGACGTAATGGGTCAATTACTAAAAGTGGTCTGAAGCTTGGATTTATCCGCGCGCAAAGAAATGTACTGCACTTTGTGCATCAGGCACCTGAAAGCCTCAAATTCTGAGCGTACGTGTCTTTACTGGAAAGGCATAACAAATACGCAAACATTTATAAACTGCTGCTCTGTAATGATGGGATGGCGTCTTTACACAATTTATTGGCTCATGAAGCGAATATGTTTGATTCTGATAAGATTAGCGCTAATGAATTAGCTGGTCTTGTAGCGGGAGTCAGACCCAACATGGTGCCAGCAGAACCTGTAACGAGTAGCCACCATAATACACATTGTGGCCCATTATCTGGATTCTTACTTGCAGACAACTATCAAGTAGAATATCACTTGAGTAGAAATGGTAGGTGCCCTATGAAAGTCAGAATCAGTGAAACTCAAAAACAGAATCGCAATGGCTCGGGTTCTCGTGATATGATTTCTGATATAACTTTACGTTTCAGTGATGGTGGGCTGGTTCGTGTTGAATATAGGATAGGTGGGGTAAATACTGGAGAAATGGCTTATCAATATGAGACGAGCGATGTAGACACATGCCCCCTCTCTCATGAAATTCTAAATTATGTTGGGCATTGTTATAGGCAGGTAATTGATCAGATGCCCGATGATGTGAGAAATCATTTTTCTTCAAAAGAAGGTTCTTCTTCCTCATTGGAAGATGAACTTGTAGCTGCAGGTATTCCTGAGGAACACATCCCTGTACTAATGGAAGATGTGGCTAGACGTATTGGTGGACATAATTTTGAGCTAGTAACTGCCGAGACATTTTCAGATTGTGTTTTTAGAACCCGTACAGAGATTGGTGATGAACTGTACCCATTATTTGGAAAAGTGGGGTCGAGTGTTTTATTTCATCATCAAGTTCTTGATAATGTTATTGCAAGACAATATGAATTGTTAAGAGTACCTAATCCTAAAGTTCATAAGTTGATTGACATTCCTGATACAGATAAATCATTATTATTAACGCATGATACTGCAGATTCTAGGATAACGCCTTCGAAAACAGTACTGAAATACTTAAAAGTGCGAAGATCTGCTTTTGAAGAATTGTCTAAGCGAGTTGGCTGGAAAGCTATTAAGTCTGATCCCTATTTGGCGATTGATTGTTTTAATTTGGCTTTAAGGCATACTTACATGCGTGGTCATCGAAACGATCCCAGGTTTGCATCGAGTCTAACTTTGATGGAGCCTGCAGATACATTAGAGTTCATTTTACATTTGGAGAAGAAAGGGGAGTTAGATGGCTTACCTGCTCAAACCCTTATCGCGGCGTATCGAGCAGTTCAAGATGAGGTTACATCCTATAATAGTTCTCCGACAGTTCTCGCAACTGGTGATTTGAAAGATGAGAATATTTTCCCAGATCCATTTGGTGGGGGGCTTAGAGTTGTCGGTGATTCTACACCCAGACCCGCAACAGAAGTTTTTGATATGAGTCGGAGAAACTTAACTCCCAATCAATGTATAAGAGCGATGTCTTATATTTCTATTATGAGAAACTATTTAGAACAAAGAGCTGGAAGAGACTTTGAGTTTTCGGGTGCTGATATTCATGGACAACAATCACAGTTAGCTAAGCAAACGTTAGTTCAATCTATTTTTCTGGCAGATTATTACGCGCGTGTTGGAAGAATGGGTGATTGTCTTACGAATCTATCAAATGCTACTCTATTCGTTGATAGAAATAATGCAGGAGATGGGTACATTAGTTACATAGATCAATCGAGTTAGCTCACCCAGATAGTATAAGAAAATAGATTCCGTTCCTGAAGACTTCATGATTTTTTTATGAATCCTTTCGTATAGTATTTCTTTAAGCTTTATGCTGCTTTCTGTGACTTGATTTGATTTATTATTGAAGAATGAATTATAAACTTCATCAAATATACTATCGATATGATCCAGAATATCTAAGTTACTTTTGGAAATATTAAATCTCTTATTACTTAGAGATTTCACTAGATAGTAAATGCTATGTTGTATTAGTAACAGATTTGAATACAAATTCCAATAGTGATTGAATCTTGTGTCCACCATTCTTTTCTTATAGATATTTCTTTTATTAAAATTATCGTAAAGGTCGATTTTGCTATAGATTTTGCTAAGTTCATCTAGACAAGTTATCTTATTGGTTTCTAGACTTTCTCTGGTTAAATTGAATGATTCTTTTATCAAGAGAAACATTCGTCTCAGAAGAACATGTTCTTTCCCCTCGTTTGGTTCAGTTATACTTTCAATAATTAGTTTATGTTCAGTTTCAGATGTTTTCTCGAATCCAAGCAAGCAAGATGATACTATGCGGCCTATTAGTTCACTTTGTTCTTTGTTTTTATATTTGATCTGAATCTGATCATATCCTAAACGATATAAATCATTTAATCTAGCTCTTATCGAGAATTCAGTTTCAAATGAGAAATCAACAGAAATATCTCTTTGTTCTTTTTTTCGTTCTACTGAAAGAAGTAATCCTTCGCCAACTTCGTTTATTTCTATCTCATCACTTGCTTTAAGGTTTTTCGTTCTAATCCATGTAATTGGAAGAGTCACCGTATACCCTTGATTACCTTGTTTGATCAATTTTCGTTGCATGATTAGTTATTAACTCTCTTTCTTTTTAAAACTTTCTAAATTAATATTATTAATATGACTAAAATCTAAATAATATTATTTACTACTGGCAGATAATAAGATGATGAGGTGGCAAAATGAGTGATAAAATTGTTAAGATTAAGAAACTAAGAGCGTTTAAGAAATTACCTCTTCAGCCAGTTATAGCTGAAGTAGCAGATATTTCTTTTAAATTACAAGATAGCGATCCTAACGCAGCCAGCAAATATAATCCTCATAAGGTTGAGCTAGAAGGGGATAGCGCTATTGCTTGTGATCCACTTTATCTCAACAAATTTGGAAATCAAAAACGTAGAGGGGATTATCGTTATTTGTTCACAGATGGTAAGTATGTGGGTTTAGCTAAGCATTACCCTAGACGTGGTTATAGACGTGTTGCTTGATTTGTCAGGTAGAAAATGAATAAGAAATTAACTAAAAAACTTGAAAGAGCAGAGATCGAAGTAGCTAGAATCGATAAAGAGTTGGCAAGATTAAAGCGCTATGTTAAGGAGCAAGGTTTTTCTTTAAGACTTGTACCTGATGATCATGTTACTCGCAGAGAATATAGCGAACGCCAAAAAGAATACGTTAATCGCAATATGCCTATCGGATATTCATGTTGTAGTGATGAGGTATTTCGAATAAAGACATTAGTAGAAGAAGAAAGGCCAGGACATAGAAGAGTAATAGTTTTTCTGAAGGGATTACAAAACTTTTCCGATGAACTTCCTAAAGTTGTGCGGGATAAAGACCCGTTCTTTCCAGGAGATAAAGGAATTAATTTCCGTAGTCTTAAGGGTTATAGTCTTTGGGTTCCAAACTATTCTAGAAATGTATGTCATCCTAGATCAGGAGTAGTGGAACCTCTACGGCCAAATTCATTAGTGTATAGATTTAGGGGAGATGAACTAGAAATTGTTCATTCCCCTGTACAAAGAGAACCGTTAGGTATTGTGACTTTGGAAACAAAACTAGTATTCTCAGATCATACCAACAGCGATTACCCGCACATGAGTTTTACAAAAAGTCAGCAATTGGAATATGCTAAGAGATTATTGGGACTTGAGGAGGGAGAGTTCTGTAATCTTAATGGTTATGTTCTTAGAGGTAAGCAAAGAACGAAAGCCAAAAAATTGTTTGAGTTGATTGAAGATAGTTCTGTAGAAGTCTTTGCCAGGCCAAATATTGATTTGGGTTATATGGTTAAATAAGTGAGGGATGAAGATGGGATTAAAAGAGATATTGTTTGGAAAAAAAGAGAATCCTGAACCGGAATATAAACCTGATGAAGAGTGTGAATCAGAGGAATCTGAGAAAGAGGAACCCGAGTCCGAAATACCAGAAGTTGAAAGTCAACCTTATTTCCCGTCAGGAGTTCATTTAGTTGGTAATAATCCTTCAGGGGAAGGTCACATTGATATTTCGAAGATGCGACCCTGTGAAGTTATCCCCATAGGAAGAGGGGGACTTGAAACTCATTTAAGTATAATTGGCGAAGATGGAGCTCTTGCAAGTTTCTTTATGGATCCAAAACCTCGTTATAGAAATAGACTTCATCCCTACATGTTTTATATTTATCCCTACGAAAGAGCCATTTCAAGGTTACACTGTCTTGTTCTGGCCGTTAATTCAATAGATGGAATTCGTCATCGAGTTGTAGATTTAGGAAGTGTAGGTGGAACTGATATTAAAAGTAGATCTGGAGAAATAGAACGAATAGGAAAACCTTATCCGACAGATCAAGAATGGCGATGGATGCAAGTAAACCTGCCAGGATTCTTTCTCCTTCCTGATGACACCTTTGAAGATATGATGTCTGACGCCCTTAGTGAAAATTCATCTTCAGAAAGGTATGAGCTGGGAAGAAAACTTGCTGCAGAGTATAACAGAGGAGTCTCACGTCTTTTGTGTGATGGTGATTTGATTAGACTTATAAGTAAGGATCTAGGGGATCACTGCTCTGTTCGTTATATTGATACAAGAGATAATTCAGCTAACGGGTGTGGAAATAACTCTGTCAGACATTATTTAGATGATGAGTTTAATTATAGCAGCTTATTGGCAGAATTTCCTGTAAATGAAGGCGTTCATTCTGGAGATGATTTCTCTCGCAATGCTTTAGGATTATATTTGCATAAAGATGAACTTGGGGATGTTGTATCTTCGCGAGACCCCTATAAGATCATCGGAGTTAAAGATAGCGACGATCTAGATAGACGCACGCTTCGTCGAGTATATTGTGCAGTTCTTAATACTATTGGAGCAGATTTAGTCAGTGCTAAATCTAAAAGAGATCCGAACTGGTGTCGTGTTGCTTCAATGCTTCAACAAAAAGTGACTGAATCCTATAAACTAATTTGTAAAAGACATGGGTTTGAATGATGATTGCTTGCTAAGATAGATTATGAAAATAGAGACTGGTGGTGCATTAAAAATGGGATTGAAAGACAAATTGATTATGAAGGATGATAAAGGTGTGGAAGAGAATCGTGAACTTAAATTGGTCGTATTAGCTCAATTAGTGAGAACATTATCTCCATCAGTTGAAGCTTATGAGCCTGCAGGTCTTGTCTTAAAGATGATTTACGAATCAGGGGACCCGTTAGACGGTACATTTGGAATGTATTTTAGAATTTCTGAACCGCAAAGAGTTGGAGCAGTCTGCAAGGATCACCGTGGATACGGTTTTGATTTCACCAAATCAGATGATGACGGAAGGCCAATGAGAGAAGCGTATCAAGATGCATTGTCATTTGGAAGGGCACTTTCTAATAATCCTCGATTTGAGACCTTAGTTGCAGATGGGATCGTTGCAGATCGTTTTGGATGGTATATAACTAAAGTTGGAGAATAATTCAGTAAATAAGAGTTCACTAATCTCTAAGCTTTACTAATTTCTTTTTATTTTTTACTAGACTGCTGGAGAAATTCTTTAAACAATCCCCTCTTCCTAGATAATTCAGAGAAAGTTCCTTGTTGTACTATCTTTCCATTATCAAAAACTAGTATCCTATCTGAATTTTTTAATGTTGTTAACCTGTGAGCAATAGTGATAGTTGTTTTGTTGGCAAATATTCTTTCAATATTTTTTTGAATTATACTTTCATTTGTATTATCTAAAGCAGATGTGGCCTCATCGAATATTAAGATGTCTGGTGACTTTAATATTAATCTAGCCAGCGCAATCCGTTGTTTTTGTCCACCACTTAGATTGTTACCATTTTCTGCAACCTTTCCATTTAATCCGCCCAACTTATGCATTATTTCATGATGAATATTTGCTTTTTTAATGGCTTCAATAATTTCATCATTACTCATCTTCTTAGAACAACCATACAATATATTTTCTTTAATCGTTCCTGAGAAGATGTATGTTTTCTGTGGAACATATGCAATTCTATCTGCAATCTCATCTCTAGTTAAAGAATCTAAATTCTTTCCAAGAAATAGAATCTCACCTTTGTAATTGTGTGCAAGTCTTAACAATATTCTGATTAACGTTGATTTACCACAACCCGAAGCACCAGCAATTCCTATCTTTTCGCCCTCTTTAATATTCAAGTTTATTTTTTTCAGAACTGTATCCTTCTTTCCAGTGTAGTTAAATGATAATTTTCTAATTTTCAAGATATCTCTAGCGTGTTCAATTCTTATTCTCTTCTGAGCTCTGAATGATTTATCAACAGGTTGAGTCATTAATCCGTGCAAATCTTGAACTTTAATTGAGCTTTCATGAGCTTCATCCAGTATTCTATGAATCTGTCTTAAAGGACTTACGACGCTCATAAATAAAATTGAATAAGTTAGTATATCTCCTTTAGTGATTATTCCATTCACTGCAAAGTATATGGAAATACTTACAACAAGAACATAGAAGAATGCTTCATTAAGATATTTTGCTGCATCATAGAATGCCATACAGATATGATGTTTAATCTCAATTTTTCTTAGATTTTCAGCAATGTTCTCAACTTTCTTCACTTCAATATCTGCAGTATTTGAAACTCTGATAGTTTCTAAACCACCCATCATCTCAACAACCTTGCCGTCGATCTTTTCCTTCCCTCTTAAAAGAGAAACTCTGATTCCTTTTTGTGATGATATCTGTCTTAGAACAATAAATAGTCCTGCAGGAATAACTAAGATCATAAATGATGCAAGAGCTGGCTTTTGATAGAATGCAATTATCAAAGCAGCAATAGCGGCAAAAAATGAAGGGAAAAAGTCTAAGAACCCTAGTTTGAGTAGTCTTATCAATCCCTGAATCGATCTGAATATTTTACCATGCAATGCGCCAATCTGATATTTATTAATGAAATCTCCAATATCGGTCTTAAGAAGATGAGCTATTACTTTTACAGTCTGTTTTTTCTCAGTTTGTGTGGCAATATTCTCAACCATGTATTTTCTTAATATTGTGAATGCTTCTTTTGAAAGTATTATTACAAGAATTAGAATCAAGAAGGGTATGGCAATTCCAAATGTTGGCTTACTTAACCCAATCATTTTATCAACAAACTTCCCCAGAATAACTGCGGGTAAATTGGTGAGAAAACCAGTAATAATCATAATTAAGGTGGCAAAGAATAAACTAATCTTCTCTTTTTTGTGTAATCTCTTCGAAACTCTACCAAAGCCTCGAAATATATCCCTCAATTCAGTAAAAAATGCCATCTTATTTCTCAACACTTATTATCTTCTTTTCTTCATCAATATTAAACTTTACGTCTAAAAACTGTTCAGTAACATAAATATTAGTTAAAGTATGATTAGTTATCTCCGAAACTTTAATCTTTCCTCCAAATACACCCATGTAGGGTATAAGATTATCTGCTAAATGTTTATCAACAGGAGCATTTGTAGATATTTCATCGATTAATGCTTTTGCACACTCTTCACCTACTAGTTCTGCTTTTTTACCTTTTTCTCCCAGATTATCAGAGCCCAGGATTATAGGATTAAGTAGATCAAGATCATCTTGTCCAAACAAAGCCCATAAAGTGATGCCTGTACCTGTACACTCAGTTTCAGAATAAATAGTTTGTATGTTAACTGGCACATTATATTTTGATAAGATGTGTTGTGCAGCTCTTGCTTGGCGTTCAGCAACTTCCGCTTTAGATAACTCTTTAGATGCGTGAGAAGTTCCTCTTATGCATATTAGTTTCTTCTGCTTAGTCAAATCAAGTGAAGGTAAAAAAGCCACATCATCCATAAATTTAGGATGGACATTCACATCAACTTTTCCTTGTCCTTTAGGATAATAACCTCGTTTTTCTACATTTATTGAGACTGTTGCAAAACGTTTTAGTTGAGGCAGAACTATATTGATTAGATAATCCATTTGCATAGACCATTTAACATCTGTACCTCCAGTTATTACAAATCTTGACTTTTGTTTTGATAATGATGCAGGAAACAATAAACATTGTAGAAGTAAAGTGATAGATCCTGCGGTGCCGATATCTAATTTCACAGTTTTAGGATCATATTTCTTGGGAGTGTAGGTTAATGAGTCGCTTCCCAGAACTGCTCCTTCAACTTCAGGATCACACATGTCCTTTAATGCAGTAATACAAGATAGATGCTGTGCTTTTAATCCAGGATTAGATCGACCTTTACGAATGTTAGAAATCTCAAATGGCTTGCCTAAAAGAGTGGATAATGCCAATGCAGAACGTACTATCTGTCCCCCACCCTCTCCATAATTCCCATCTAGTTCAATCATTTCCTTGGGTGAAACTTAACAACTTTCTTTATTTTACTCTTTAACTTATCTAGAAGATCTATTTCTTTCTTAAACTCCTTATCTTGACGTTGTAGTTGATTCTTTGTAAATATTTGTTCATCTTCTTTGACAAGTTTGTCGAAATCTTTTTTATGACGTATCTTTCGTTCCATTCTTACCTCTTTTTCAGAACAATAATATTAGATCTTCCTTTCTTTATTTTCTCTACAATTCCTTTAGATTCAAGTTCTGATACAATTAAACTTATTTTTGCTTCAGATAACGGAAATTCTTTTCTTAGTTCTTTCTGCGTTACTCGTTTTCCTGATCGTTTTATGAAGTTGATAACTTGTCCTAATTCATCATCAAAGCCTTTATTCTTACCATTCTTCGTTCTTACAAACGCAAATACAATAACAACTAATGCGCCAATCCATACTATAGTTAGCAAAATTTTAGTAATACTAAACTCAAACCTATCATCCTTAGGTTGTGATAGTGGTTCTTGAACTTCTTCAACTACGTATTCAAGCTCATCTACTCCAAAGTCTATCTCTGGAAGAAGAAATAAATCTAGTACAAACTCCCCTTCGGTTGTGATTGTAATATTCTCAGTCGCACTTAATTCATCATCTAGCGATGATCTTGTGGCGATAATATAGGTACCAGGAGATAACATAACCTCATAAGTACCTTCAGTTACAACAATTCGTTGGTATGGTTCGGAATTCACTTCCACGATTGCTTTAGGTACAATCTCTAACCCTGCATCATACAGCGTACCGCTAACTTTGGCAGCAAAAACTTGCTGTGTAAATAGCACTAAAACTAATATTGCCAGTATCGCTAGAAAATATCTTGATTTCATGTGTGTTGAGAACATCAATCCATATAAAAATCTTTTCAAGAAATATTAGGAGATTATAGCTAATATGCATCCTGCGTAAAGTAAAAGAAGACCAGGTAAAGCTTTGTAAAGTATTAGAACATCTTAACGATCTTCTTTTTTTGTCCCGAGAAAGTATCTTTATAAAGAAAACAGACGTATTCAGTTATGCTGGTTTGGCACGATTTATGCCGAGCCAACAGGATGACAATTATCAGAAACTTACGGAGGATTGATGTATTATGAAAAAAACAATCGTATTGCTGGTTTTGGCAATGTTTATGATCAGTATGGTTCCTGCAGCATTCGCAGAGCTAACGCCTGCTGAAAAAAGGCACAGAGCTATTGCTGCAGATCTATATGAAGATAAATTAGATGCAAAAGAAGATATTCGGGATGAAAGAGAAGACCGGTATGACGAGTCTGGTAAAGATGTCCGAGACTGCATGAAGATTTGTGAAAAGATAGGTAATGAAGATTGCTTAAGGACTTGCAAAGCGAGAGACAGAAAAGAAGATATTCTTGATAAAGCTGAAGACATCAGAGATGCAAGAGAAGATAGGTATGATGCTAGGCATGGTGTTGAGAAGATAAAAGCATTTAGTTCTGGAAAAGCAATTAGGCTATCAGAGAAAGAAAAAGAGAAGCATAAAAAACTTCAAGAAGCAAGAAGAGAAAGGTATGCTCATGCTCAGAAACTTTTGAAAGAAAAGCTTGAGAAAGTAAAAGATAAATCACTTTCTGAAGATGATGAGAAAACTCTGAAAGAAGCATTGTTTAAAGCAAGAGAAGAGTATAAACTTTCTAAGAAAAAGTATATAGAATTAAGACAAGCTTTTGCAGATAAGAAGAAGGCTCTTGAAGCAAGAAAAGCTAAATTCGAAACTTGTGAAGACGATGGAACTTGTGAAGAATTAAAAAAGAAAAACAAGAAAGATGCAAAACCATATTTGCTTAACACTGCAGATATGATTCTTGAAAAGCTTTACAACATTAGAGCGAGAGTTGTTTCTTACAGTGAAAATCTAGAGCATCCACACGAGATTCTAGAAAGACTGGATTATGCAATTGAACAAGTTGAGAGTGCTAAAGCAGAAGTTGAAGCTCTGGATGATGATGCAACTAGAGAAGAACTAATAGGTGCCGCTAATACAATCAAGAAAGCTTGGAAGAATGTTAAACACATTGCTGAAAAGTCACTTGGTGATATTGCTTACAAGAGAGTACATAATCTTGTTATAAAGATGAGCGGTTTGTCTGTTAAGTTCACAAAGATAACTGAAGCTTTAGACAAACGAGGACAAGATGTTTCCGATCTACAACCCATGGTTGACGAATATAATGAGAGAATTGGATATGCTAGAGATGAATTATCATTAGCAAAACAAGCTCTTTACGATGGAGATGCGGAAGCCAATAAACATCTTAAGAACTCCCACACATCAGCTCTGGCAGCTCATCAAATGGTCAAAAAGATCGTTAGAGAGATCAGAGAGCTTAGGGGAACCTTGAAATCAGATGATTCTGGTGATTATGCAGGTAATACTGCTGAAGAATCCGAGGACTTTGGTGGAGATGAGGAGTAAAACCTATAAAAAGCTTTAAATAGCTTTTTTCTTTCTTTTTTTAAATGAGATGTGGTGCACTATGAAACGATTTATTCTGGTTGTTGTAATGGCTTTGATTATGGTTAGTACTGTCTATTCTGCAAACTTAGATCATGTTGGTGAGATTGATGAGCAGATTGTAATTAAAGAAAAGGCAATCAATGAATCTGAAAAAGATTATAGTGAAGCAGTTCTTGCATATGAACTTGCAAAGGATAAGAATGATTGGATGGATGAGCAAGAGAGAGAAGATGAAGTTGATTATCAAGAAGACATACTAGACGTTCTTAATGATCAGGTTACACTATTGAATGATGCAAAGGAAACCTTGGCTTTGATCTATGTTAAAGAAGATGAATTAAGAGATGCAAGACTGCATCTTCCGTCTACTAGTCAGAGAAAAATTGAACAAGATTTAGATCAATTAATTGACACCTTTAATGAGATAGAAAATGATTATAATGCTGCCGAAAAGGAGCTAAAGGATCTTGAAGAGAGAGAACGAGACTATAGTGCAGAAGAGTACTATAAAGATCAAATATATGATACTGAGGCAGAGATAGAAGAGTTAGAAGATGAGTACAAAGAATATGAATCTGAGTTGAGTAAGCTAGAAGTTGAACTTGATGATGCGGAAAGAGCAGAGGATTGGGATCTTCGAAGAGAGATTAAGGATCGAATGAATGAAATTGAAGATGAAATGGACGATATTATGGAGGATTTAGATGATAGACGTCAAGAATTGTTGGCGGATAGAAATAAACTCGATGAAGTTAGAATTCAAGCATCAAAAACTCCTGCTCAGCTAGCTGCTGAAGCACAAAAGATATCCGAAGCTAATCAGGAAAAGTACGATGCTCATAAAAACAAAGCAACAGTCAAGATTACTAAAGAAGAGGAGATTGTTAAGAGATTAACTTATTCCGATTTACGAAGTAATTATCTTAAACAAAAAGGAGGAATTAGTTTGTTAAAATATAGGATGTATGACTGTGAGGATGAACCTTTAGATGATTGTGTTGATGTTGCCGAGGATTTTGTAACGAAAGGTAATGTTTTTGTTAAGAATGGCGCCGAGATGATCATTGCACATCTATTTGAATTAAGAGATGAGCTTGAGAGTGAAGACATCTCCGGTAAAGATGAAATTCTCATGAAAATAAATGAGAAGATAACTAAGATGCAAGTTGCAAGAGAAAGTATAAACTCTCTAAATAGTGATTCAACTCCTGAAGAAACTAGTTTGGCTGCAAGAAGTGTCAGAACTGTATGGAGAAATAGTAAACTAGAAATCCAGGAAGTTACTCTTCGTAACTCTATGAATAAAGCAGAGAAAGTATTGGCTAGAGCTGATTCGTTGAAAGAAAAGTTTTCAAAGATAAATTCGGTGTTTAAGTTAGAGGGAAAAGATACGTCTGCGATTGAAAGTAAAGAATTGGCATATGAGGTTGAGTGTGATCAAGCGTGGAGACATCTTGCGAGATCTGAAGAATATCTTCAAGAATATAATATAGTGCGAGCCACAGAAAGTGTGCAGAGTGCATTTAACGCATTATCAAATTCAAAAACTCTTCTTGCAGAAATCAAAGTGTTACTTAACGATTTGAAAACTCAAGAAGTGGGTGAGGATGCTAAAGAGATTGCATTAGAATATGCGAGAGATGAGTTGTCTAAAGCATTTGCATCAGGAAATCAAAATGAGATTGAAGTTGCTAGAAAAAATCTAGTGGCTATTGAAAGTAGTTAATATTAAATATAACTAGAAGATAATGAATGACGGAGGTCGATTTGTATGAAGTGGGGTTACTTTATTGTTTTAATGGCACTTATGGTTGCAATTGTTGGATGTGGTGAAACACAGGATAATACGCCTGATGTTGTTCCAGATACTCCTGTTGTGGTAGATGATGCTACTTCCGGACAAGAAGCAATTGAAACTGCTGAACAAGACATCACAGATCTTGAAGAAGAACTGGATGAATTATCATTAGATGATCTTGATCTTAGTGAGTTAGATAGCTTAGAAGATGATCTGGATTTAGATATCTAATTCTTTTTTTATTTTTCATATGAAACATTTATAAAGCAAATAACTAGTTTTTAGATTATGGCTTTTTGGTCTACGTTAGGGAATGGAATTCTAGATGGCTTCGCGGAGATTGGTAGATCTTATATCAGAGACGCCAGCATATGGTGGGTCTTGGCGCCTGTTATTATTCTCTGGATTGTTCTTGAAGTGTATTTTGGTGAATATAAGAAAGAAAAACTAGGTTGGAATACATCGTTAGCAAATGGAATTACTCTTCTTTGGGTAAATATAGAAGCTATGAGATTCATTTTCAGTATTCCCGGTATTGATATGAAGTGGATACGATTTGTTGTATTATTGTTTATATTAGCATATGCAGGATTTATCATTTACATTTCTTTCACTCATAAATTTTCCGCCAAAGTAACATATATTCTAGCTTCTGCAAGTCCAATATATTATCTTTCTATGATTAGCATTCTATGGAGTCACGGTCAATTGCAAATGACTTGGTGGGTATTGTTAGATTTAATACTACTCTTCGGATTATTATTATTTATATTCTGGATAATTAGAAAGTTTATTCCTGAAGCGGCAAACGATAATAATGACAGTAGCGGCGGAGATGACTTTGGTTCTAGTTCCTCACCTTCAGATAGCATGGGTGGACTAGGCTCGGGAGGATTAGGCGGTCTAGGAGATGTGTCAGGTGGTGGCCTTGGTGGCGACTTCAAATTATAAAGAATCTGTTATTTAATTCTACTATTTGTATTTCATCACCAGGTTTAAGAGTTGTTTCCTTGTTTTCTACAGGAGTGCTCTGAAATGTCTTAGGATGAATTACTTCTATTCTTGGACTGGTTATCGCGATAGTCGTCTGTACTGTTTCAAGACGTTCAGGCATTTCTTTTTCTAATCTTAATAACGTTGTTTTACCCGTAACTACGTTCTTACCTAGAACTTCTTTACCCATTTTATTTATGGTATATACTTTCTTATCATATGAAACCGCATCGTGCAATTTGAAAGGGTGTGGTTTGTATAGTACTGTCAATCTTCTTTGTTCTTTACTCGTAGTTGAATCTCTAGAGAATAATTTAGAGTTTTCTTTTATTATTCCTCCAAATTTATTTCTTAATTCGTGTCCCATGCTATGGGCAAACTGATTAGAAGTCAAGTAGTAGTCTACACCGTTGGTAGTTTTTTTCTCTTTTGTTATAAATACCAACCTGTTCTTATCCACTGCTTTCTTTACAAATGTTTCAATTTCGGGATCTGCATTTCTTAATTGTAGTATTCCTTCAAAATATTGACTGTGAGGTCGAGAACAATCCTTACAAATTGTAAAATTAACTTTTACTGGAATTATAGTTGACTCGAAGACAGGTTCTTCTAGATCTTCGCTAAAAAATCCGTTTACTGTAATCTCAATTTCGCCAACGACTTTTACTCCCGCATTAGGAACATGTTTTGGTAATACTAGTTCTGTTTTAATTTCTTCAATAGTAACTCCTAATTCAGGAACTAAATTTTTAGTTACTGATTTATTTACTGCATCATTTAGATTCTTACATAACATCCATTTAGATTTGTCTTTTGTTTTAAATTTATTACAACCACAAAAGAATATTACAAAATCTTTAAAACCTTTAATTAAAGAATGGTCTGCCAAGTAACATTCTTTGCAAATTCCTTCAATGAAGCTATCAGCATCATTACCGCACTTTGGACACATTCTAGTTGAGCTCATTTTAGATAACCAAATGAGCGATACATTTATAAAATAAACTCTTGCTTATTGATAAGATGTCTAAACGTATTGTTAGAAAAAAGCGAGTTAAACCAACTAAATCTAGCACTAGAAGCATTCTTAGTTGGATTTGGTATATCTTGTGGGAAGATGATAGTTGGTACAGCTGGATAATTAGTGCAGTTGTGGCGTTTATTTTAATAAAATTCGTAGTTTATCCTGTATTAGGTTTTATTGTAGGTACAGGTTTTCCTATAGTTGCAGTTGTTTCAAGTTCTATGGAACATCCTGGTGGATTTGATTCATTCTGGGAGGATAAAGCCTTTTGCAGAGAAGGTCTTTGTACTCAAGGCGAATATTACAATGAATTGTCCATAACTCGCGAAGGATTTAGAGAGTTTCCTTTCAAAAATGGTTTTAATAAAGGTGATATTATGCTTCTTTATGGTAGAAGCAATATAGATGTTGGTGATGTTATTGTGTTTATGTCTAGGGGCGGTCAACCAATAATTCATCGAGTGGTTGCGGTTTCTGAAAAGGATGGTAAGCCAGTTTATCAAACTAAAGGTGATAATAATGAAGCTTCCATTAAATTGAATATGTTGAATGAATATGACATACCTGGAGAGGTTATTATTGGTGAGGCTAAAGCCCGAGTACCGTTCTTAGGTTATGTGAAAATTGGTTTTGTATGGTTATTAGAAGTTTTACAGATTATGTGAGGTAATTAAAGATGTTTTGTCCTAAATGTGGTAAGTTATTAACACCCAGAGAAGTTGATGGTAAAAGAGTTATGGGTTGTGATTGTGGTCATGTTCATGGTGGTTCTGCAGTTGTTAGAGAAGAAATAAAGAAAGATGAGAGAAAAATTGAAGTTGCAGATGCTGATGTTGAAACATTACCTTTAGTTGAAGAAAAATGTCCTGAGTGTGATCATGATCATGCATACTTTTGGGAGATACAAACCAGGGCTGGAGATGAGGCCGCAACTAAGTTCTATAAGTGTGAAAAGTGTAAGCACGTATGGAGAGATTATAGTTAAATGGATATTCGTTCTTTTTTTGTTAATGATTGTATTAAAATTGTGGTTAAACCAAATGCTCCTAAGACTGAAGTAGTGGGTTGGGATGAAAATAAGAAAGCACTAAGAGTTGCAGTCAATGCAGTACCTGATAAAGATAAAGCCAATAATAAATTGGTGAAGTTTATTTCTAAGCAGATAGGTGAGAACGTAGAGATCATCTCTGGTAGTAAAAGTAGAGAAAAGCTAATAAAAATAAAAGAATAACTTATTGGTTATCGTACTTTTGAAGTTCTTCAGATAATGCAACAAGCTTAACACCTGCTTGATCAAGAACATCTCTTGTATCTTGGCCTGCGTGATATCTTTTCTCACAAACAACCTTCTTGATTCCTGCATTTACAATCATCTTTGCACAAACAAAGCAAGGTTCGAGAATACAATATATCGTAGCACCATCTAAAGGAATTCCATTTCTTGCAGCTTGACAAATTGCGTTTTGTTCTGCATGAATAGTTCTAACACAGTGATTGCTTACCTTACCATCTTCATGAACTGTTTTCTTATATTGATGTCCTGCTTCGTCGCAATGAGGTAGACCAATTGGACTTCCAACATATCCCGTAGTTAGAATTCTTTTGTCTTTAACAATAACGCAACCAGTTCTTCCTCTGTCACATGTTGCTCTTGTTGCTACTTCTTTTACAATCGCTAAAAAGTATTCATCCCATGAGGGTCTTTTGTAATCTGATTTTTCTTCCGACATTACTTACCACCTATTTCATTCATAACTTTGCTAAATTGATCTAATAGATCAGGAATTGTTTTCGTATTAACTAAAGTGTAATCTGCCATTGCTATAGGTCCACCTTTCTCGAGATTCTCTATCTCGGCAGAATCTCTTTTGTTAGCAGATTCTTCTGATATGGGTCTATTGCGTAAATCGGTATCTTCAGCTTCTAATACTCTAGCTGCTAGTCGCTTATATCGCAAGTGAGGTGGAGCATATACTGCAATAACGGTTAGTTGATCACCATACTTTTCTCTGAGAATTTTATACTCTGACCAACTGTACAATCCATCACCAACAACATTACCTTCTTCTAGAAACTTGTCAACTTTTGGAATATTAAGTGTTGCATAAGCACCCATTCCGTGCTTCGCCCTCATTTCTTCCCTTATTGGACGTTCATTTTCTTCTAGAGGCTCTAGTCCTCTTTCTTTTACAATGTCTAATGTAATCTGACCAAATCTAAAGAAGTTGTATCCTTGTTTTACTAGTTCATCTGCGATAACAGACTTACCAGATCCACACATGCCTACTAATGCAATAAATTTATTCATCAATCTACCCCCTTGAGACAGCTATACCTCATTTATTTAAAAAGATTACTGCTTAATTCTAATCATATTTTGGTTCTGGAAGCCCTACGTAGAATGTATGTAATTTGAGTCTTCTGTACCCTGCACAATTCGGATTATTTACTTCATCAGGTGTACAAATAGAACAGTCTCCCCAACCTTCTGGTCTAATAGAGCCAGGTAATGATTGTAATCTAGATCTTTGTGATAATTGTCTAACGCAAAGGTATACTACTTCTCCCGTTCTTGGTGCTTCTTTCGATCTAGGATCTCTATCAACTATTGGCTCCAACATAGGACGCTCTAGATGGAGATTATGTATTTAAACTTTACCTCAGATAGCTTTAAAAATAACTTAATACTGAATAGAAAACTGATGAAAGTAATTAAGATAGATACTGATCCATTCTTGAACAAAGATGTAAAGAAAGTTAGATTTGAGAGTGATGACTTTCCTAAAGTTCAGTTGTTTAATTCTAACGATGTTGCCTGTGGCAACCCCAGTTCTAATGTTGCGATTGCATTCGCATATACTTGGGAAGATGATATGCCTCCTGAAGAAGTAATGGACTTTTTTCAAAAGATTTCAGTTTATACCTCCATGACTGGCTATTGGAGAACAACCAATGGAGGTAAGTATGTTTTTGCAAATCTTCTTGCAAATCCTAATGTTAACAAGTTGTTAGTTTTAGTATTTGGAAAAAGAGATAATGGTCACTTGCTCGTTGACTCATTAAAGAATCTCTGGGAAAACGGAGTTAATGAACGAGGAATTATCAATAATTGTAAAGCACCAAATCCTAAGTTTGAACAAGTTCCTAATGATGCATTAGAGCGCGTCACTCAACAATCAGATTTACTTATTGTACGCGATATAAATAATGAGTTTGAAGAAATTGAGAAACTAGTAAAATCATTAATACAAGAACCTAAGAATGCTATTGATGTGGCTGATTTTCCCAAGTTAGAATTTATATCTAAGCTAATCAAAAATAATAAACTATATGACGACGGTGCAAGGTTCGAAGAACCATACTATCTAGACTTGATTGCATCTGCAAAAAATGTTAGATATGAGGAAAAAAGTCTTAATGAATCTATAGGTAGATCTATACAGTGTCAGAATTTAGCAGATGCTTTTGAGCAAGTGGCTGCATTTGTTTTTCAGAATGGTAGTTCTATTATTGATCAAAGAAAAATTATCAACTTAGAATGTAGGAGTTTAACAGTAACGATTATGAATCCATTAGATAAGATTCCTGAAGGTTTTTCTAAAGAATATTTGGACAAATACTGTGACGAGTTTATGAATGGCAAAGGAGAAAAACTAAATGACTTTGCATATACATACCATGATAGAATTTTTAAGAGATGGGGTAATCAAATAGAACGTGCAATAGAAAAAATAAAAGAAGATAATTCTACAAGGCGTATGTTGATTTCACTCTGGTCTCCTGAAGAAGATATTTACAATTCTAGTGCTCCGTGTTTGGATTTCATCTGGATTGTTATTAGAAATAAGACTCTTGAGATGCATGTTGTATTCAGAAGTCATCATCTTGGAACTATTACTGAAGAAGGCAAGCTAATGACTGGGGAAGGAGCATTTGTACCTAATTTGTTTGCTTTAAGCACTCTTCAGAACTATATAGCGGAAAAATTAAGCATTAAGAGCGGTCCTTTCGTATTAACAGATTTCTCAGGCCACTTGTATGTTAATAAAAGCTCTTAAGGCCCCATAGTAGCGAAAACTATAAAAATAAGCCGTTGTACTGCCTTATAAAGGGGGGTTGATTGATGAAAGCATATCTCGATATTGTTAATAAAATTCTAACCGAAGGTACTGAAAAGGAAAATCGAACAGGTGTAAATACTATCGCCATTGCAGGGGCAATGTTTGAACATGACATGAGTGAAGGATTTCCACTTCTTACTACAAAAACAGTTCCATTTAGATTAATTGCATCTGAATTAGAATTTTTCATTAAAGGAATTACTGATAAGCACTGGTTAAAGGAAAGAAAGAATCATATTTGGGATGAATGGTGTTCACCTGATAAAGTTCCTTACGGTCATGATGAAGAAACAAAAAAGAAGATGGCTGATGAACGAGATCTTGGTCCAATATATGGTTGGCAATGGAGAAACTTTGGTGCTAAGTATACTACATTCGACAAAGAGAATGAAGGGCAAGGTGTTGATCAACTAAAACGAGTTGTTGAAATGCTTAAAACAAATCCTACTGATAGAAGAATGATCGTTAGTGCATGGAATCCTGTTGATCTAAAAAGAATGGCCCTACCAGCATGTCATTATGGTTTTCAAGTTACTGTAATAGGAGATAAATTGAATCTTCTATGGAATCAAAGATCTATCGACGTTGCTCTAGGGTTGCCGTTTAATATTGCGAGTTATGCGTTGTTGTTACATTTACTTGCAAAAGAAGCAGGATTAAAAGAAGGTAAGCTTGTTGGTTTCTTGGCTGATACTCACGTGTATGTAAATCATGTTGAAGGACTAAAAGAACAATTAGAAAGAAGTCCTATGAAGCTTGCTAAACTAACTACAAATGACTTTAAATCTATATTCGATTGGAAGTATGAAGATTCTAAAGTGGAAGACTATGAACATCATCCTAGAATTAAGTTTGATGTAGCGATATGAGGTGACGAACTATGGTAGAAATTATAATTATTGCAGCAATTGCAAAAAATAATGTGATAGGGAAAGATAATGACATTCCTTGGAGAATAAAAGAAGATTTTCAACATTTTAAAGATTTAACAATGGGTTGTCCATGTATTATGGGTGATAGAACTTTTGAATCCTTACCTGATAATGCTCGTCCTTTGCCTGGTAGAGAAAATGTTGTTTTAACTTTCAAAGAAGACTATCATCCCGAAGGAACTACCGTCTTTAATTCATTTGAAGCGGCTTTAGAGCATGTTAAAGATAAGGAAAAAGCATACATAACCGGTGGTGCAACAATCTATAAGATCGGATTACCACATGCAGATAAGCTTGAGCTAACTAGAGTGCATAAAGAATATGAGGGCGATACTTTTTTTCCAGAAGTTAATTATGATGAATGGGAATTAATTAACACGGAAGATCATGGAGAATATTCATTTGAAACTTACACTAGAAAGAGGTAGATAAGATGTATGATAAACTAAAAGAGGCAGATCCTGAAACATATGGTATTATTTCTAAGGAATTAGAAAGACAACAAAATGGTCTGGAGATGATTCCCTCTGAAAGTTTCGCATCATTGCCAGTTCTAGAAGCACTAGGTTCAATAATGAACAATAAATATTCTGAAGGTTATCCTAAAAAAAGATATTATGGTGGTAATGAGTTTATCGATGAAGCAGAGATTCTTGCAATCGAAAGGGCTAAAAAGTTATTTGGTGCAGAACATGCTAATGTTCAACCATATTCAGGTAGTCCTGCTAATCTTGAAGCGTACTTTGCTTTATTGAAACCAGGAGATACTGTTATGGGTATGGATTTAACTCATGGTGGGCATTTAACTCACGGCCATAAAGTCAACTTCACAGGTAAAACATACAATTTTGTACAGTATGGCGTAGATGAGAAAACTGAGATGTTAGATATGGATGCTGTCCGTAAAATGGCAAAAGAATGTAATCCTAAGATGATTGTTTCAGGTTTCACCGCTTATCCTCGTTCAATCGACTTCAAACAGTTTCATGAAATTTCGGAAGAAGTTGGTGCATATTCTATGGCGGATATAAGCCACATAGCTGGTTTGATTGCAGGCAACGTTCATCCATCGCCGTTTCCTGACTTTGATCTTGTTACCAGTACAACTCATAAGACATTATGTGGCCCTAGAGGTGCAATAATCATGAGTAAAATCGAAGATAGATTGAAAGAAAAATATCACCCTAACAGTAAACTTACATTAGCAAGAAGAATAGATCGAGCAGTTTTTCCTGGAATGCAAGGTGGACCTCATAATCATCAGATCGCTGCAAAAGCTGTAGCATTTGGTCTGGCTCTTAAACCTGAATTCAAAGACTGGGCTGCGCAAGTTGTTAAGAACTCAAAGTCACTTGCAGATTCTTTGATAAATCAAGGAATTAGATTGGTAAGTGGTGGAACTGATAATCATTTAATTCTGGCAGATTTAACTTCTATTAATGTAACAGGACAAGAAGCAGAGACTGCATTAGACGAAGTTGGAATAACTGTTAACAAGAACACAATTCCTTTTGAAAAACGGTCTCCATTTGATCCGAGTGGAATAAGAATGGGAACTCCTGCATTAACCAACAGAGGTTTTACTGCGTCGGACATGACTCAAGTCGGGGAATTAATGGCTAAAACTGTAAAGAATGTTGGTAATAAAGATGTTCTTGAAGATGTTAAAAAGCAAGTTTTAGAGCTTACAGGACGACATCCTCTTTATGAAGATCTTAATTGAATACACATTTCGGTGGTCCAATAGAAATAAACTCTTTTTGGAAAAGTGAAATTTCTGACACCCTATTATTAGGGAATGATTCCTCTATTTCTTGTATTACTCCTCTAAGATTATAAGGATTGTTTACAAAAACTCCAAACTCAATAAACGGATCCCCTATGTACTCTGCAATAAATGAAACTTTAGGATGTTGCTTAAGGTAACTAAGAAGTTTATCTCGCTCGTCAATATTCTTGTTTATTGAAAAAATACTGTATTGCATAATGGATAATTTTGTTAAATCTATAAATAAAGAATACTTAATTATTATTCCTGCTCGTTCTAGCTTTTTAATTCTCTGATTTACGGCAGGCGCGGTGAGTTTTATTTTCTCCGACAATGATACGCAATCAATTCGCGAATTAACTGACAGTTCTTTAAGAATAAGTTTATCTTTTTCATCTAATTTAATTTTATCACTACTTACCCTCATAGTGACAGGATGTGTACTATCAAAATACTTCCCATAAAAAAACTCAGAAGTGCGATGCAAAGTAAATCTATGATCGATTATATCTTCTTTGAACTTAGCATATAGCTGATTAAAGCGTTCATCTATTTCCTCGTTGGTTTTGCCAACAATAGATAATCCAAAGTTCCAGATTCCACAATGTTCTGCCACCCAGGAAATGTAAGGACAATCACTAATAAACTTTGTAAACTCGGTTTGTCTTGTGACTTTAATATTAAGAAATACTGCTGCAGCCATAAATCCTAACTTTTCTATATTAATTTCAGTAACAAAATCAACAATAACAGAATCTTGTTTTAATTTATTTATTCTATATGTTATAACTTCTCTTGAGGCTCCAAGAGTTTTTGCTAACTGAGTTAATGGAGCTCTAGAATTTTTCATAAGCTCTCCAAGCAGTTTTTTATCTAAAAGATCCATTTTACACCTATGACGTTATAGTAGTTTAAATACTTTGTTATTGTAAATTATATAGTACTTAATCTTATATAAATCAATAAATCCCCTATATGCGGGTGTTAGGGGAGGGTCCAATGAATCAAGTACTAGAAAGAGCGATAGAAGTTGCAAACACTTCAGAATTAGTCAAGATTAATCAAAAATCTTTGAATAAATATGCTCGAAGCATATCTTCTGCTGAAACAATACACTGGATGGAAGATGAAAAGTGTCCGGTAAATATATCTAGATTTAGTGATGAAAAAAAATTAAGATTTGTTTTAGTTTTCAATTCAATCAGTTTTAGTTATTGGGGCAATCCTAAATGGACTGTTGAGAGAAATGGACAAACACCAAATAGAGGAACATGGTGTCTGTTGAGTTGTTTAGAACAAGCTATTGAACAAAACACGCCATTACTCGAGTCAGATTACCTTAAGCGTGTAACTGATGAAGATTTAAAGAAAATTTTTGAAGGGGACGTCGAGATTCCTTTGTTATCGCAACGTACTCAGATACTTAATGAACTTGGAGGATCTATCGACGATGTTGATAGTATACTTTCAATCAAGGATGCACTGGAAATGGTTAACAGTATCATCGAAAGATATACTTCATTTAATGAAGCATACAAAAAACGCGCACAACTACTTGTTTCAGACTTAGATTATATATTTAATTTACAACTAACTAGATCCGACCAATTAACTGCCTGTGCTGATTATATTTTGCCAATGGTTTTAAGATATTATGACATCTTAGAATATTCACAAGAACTGGCTCACAAAGTTGATAACTTAGTTGAGTTGCCTGAAAGTTCTCAAGAAGAAGACGAAATCAGGGCTAATACCATTTTTGCTACGAATAAAATATCTAAAATCTGCGGAATCAAACAAAAAGATGTAAATAACATATTGTGGCTAGATGGAAATAACATACCAGGGGAAGTAGAATATCACAGAACCAGAACAACCTCGTATTGATGTATCTAAAGGGTAGTAAATTTAGAAACATTTATATTTAGGCCTGGAATACGCAATATATGGCCCCTACAAAGGTTTTAAAGGTATTCGAAGAAGGTACATTTGGTGCTGCATTGGTGGAGGAAGAAGGTAGGCTACTCGTTCTCAAATATCCCCCCAGTAAATCAGGATGGAGAGCTTTACTTGCCTATGCAGGTTATTCTTGGCCACTACAAAATCTGTTACCAACTGAAAGAGCATTCGTTTATTCTGCATCAATAGAAGAACGCCTTCAAAAAGAGGCCAGAACACTAGAATTATGGGCGAATGCAGGAATTCCCGCACCTAATGTATGTAAATTGAGTGGAGAGTTAATAGCACTAGAATACATACCAAATACAGTTTCATTTCGAAAACTTCTTTCGGGAAGATTAGACTTAGAAGCATTTGATAAACTTATGGAAGTATATTCGCAAATAAGAGATTTAGCAAAACAAAAAAGAGATCCGGATTATCTACATTCAGATCCAATGTTCTCTAACTTTCTTTACGATACTGAAAATGATAGAGTGATTGCAGTTGATCCAGGAGTTGTCTTGAATCCGCAGTTTGATTTTGATACACTTGATGCTTATGTTCTTGACAGAACTTTGATGGTTATTGCTAATCAGAATCTGCCAGACTCAGACATAGGGAAATATGTCCGACGATTCAAAGATCAAATGAGTGATGAAGATGTAACCAGAGTGGTTTCCATACCACATGTAATACCTGTAGTGGCGGACGCATATTTCTCAGTAAGAAATTGGACCGCAGCAAAAGTTAAGAATAGGCAGATGGTAGATAACTTAGTAGCCATAAGAACATATTGCAAAAACTACCACGCATTTATAGAAGATATTTTATTAGAATAATTACATAGCAACACGCATAACATTCTCTTCTTTTTGATATATTTCTTTAATATTACCAACAAGATATAATGATCCAGTAACCAGAATAAGATCATACTTAGATGCAATTTTTTTCGCACGCTCAAATGCTTTAGCCGGATCTTGGTTTTTTTCACAATCTAAATTCACTTCAGATATTTCAAGAGATCTAGAAACTTTTGCCTGAGTAAATATCACTCTATGATTGGGCATTAATTCCAACATTGCTTTGTAATCTTTGTGCTCCGTAACACCAAATACTAATATCAAATTATCATAATCTAACGTAGAGATGTACTGCGACAAGGCTTTAATTGCAGCTTCGTTATGCGCACCATCAAGAATTACATTTTCCTCAATATACTCGACCCTGCCCGGCCAAGATGCATTAATTAATCCAGTCCTGATATTTTCTTCAGAAACCCCTAACAACTCTGCGACTTTAACCACAATACCCGCATTATCTTTTTGAAAATCACCTTTTAATGCCAAAGGTGAATTACAAGTCTCAGAGATTTCTAACTTCGCATGCTTTTCTTTAGCATAAGATTTGATTATAGGTAAAACTTGCCAATTACTTTTAGTTGTAACAACAATAGAATTCTCTTTTATAATGCCACACTTATCTCGTGCAATAGTTTCAACGTCATTCCCTAAGATATGAGTATGATCCAGCGCTATATTAGTTATAGCTGATATTTTTGATTCGACAATATTGGTGGCATCATACGTCCCACCCAATCCAACCTCTAACACAACATAATCAACTTTCATTCGTTTAAAATAAAGGAATGAAACCAATGTTATGAATTCAAAAAAAGTTAATTCAAGATCTTTCTCAAATATATCATTACAAATTTCAACTAAAATCATCTTATCAATCTTGCCACTATCAACTTGAATTCGTTCTCTGAAATCAACTAAATGGGGTGAGGTAAACATACCTACTTTGTAACCAGCAGTTCGTAAAATAGAATTTAACATAGCGGCAGCAGAACCCTTACCATTAGTACCTGTTATATGTATAAAACGGAGATCATTATGAGGGTTATCAAAAGCCTTAAGAGCTTTCTTCATAGGTTCTAATCCTAATTTTATCCCGAATCGTCTCAACTCATAGATATAATCTAGCATCTCGTTATAGTTCATGAATCTGGATTTCTCAAACTAATATTTAAAGATAGTTGAAGAAAGATATATAAAGGAATTAAGTTGAATGTCTAGCATGATTAAAAGGGGTAAATTAATAGTAATTTGCGGTACTGATGGTTCAGGAAAAGGAACTCAGACTAATATTCTTGTTGAACGTATGCGTAAAGAAGGCATTCCAGTTGAGACAATAGACTTTCCTCAATACGGTGAAAAGAGTGCAGCTTTAGTTGAAGAATACCTCAATGGTAAATATGGAGATGCTAAAGAAGTAGGTCCGCGTAGAGCTTCAATATTTTATGCTTGCGACAGATATGCTGCAAGTTTTAAGATGAAAAAATGGCTTGAAGATGGCAAAACCATAGTGTGTAACAGATATGTTTCGGCAAACCAAGGTCATCAAGCTGGAAAAATAAAAGACCTTGCAGAGAGAGACCAATATCTTGACTGGTTAGATGAATTGGAATTTGGAATATTTAGAATACCTCGACCAGATGTCAATATTCTATTGTACATGCCTAGCGCAGTTGGGCAGAAATTAGTTGATAAGAAAGGACACAGAGATTATGTCGGCGGAGAGAAAAGAGATATTCATGAAGCTGATTTGCAACATCTAAAGGACGCAGAAGAAGCATATGCGTATGTTGCCAAGAAATATGATTGGGCAAGGATTGATTGCAATGATGGAGACGATCCATTACCAATCGATACAATCCACGAACTTGTCTGGAATAAAGTCAAAACAATAATAGAAGAATAATTATTTCTTTTTCTTAGCTTTTGTTGACTTCTTTTTTACTTTAGCAGGTTTTTTAGCAGTTATTTTTTTCTTCTTCGATGATGTAACTGAGATCGTATTCTTAACTTCAAGTTTTACTTTCTTCGGTTTTTCGTTACTTAAAGACTCTACAACTGATGCTGCAAGGTTGGGTTCTTCAGTAGGTTTAGAACTTACAGTAGGCTCTGACGGAGGAGGTGCGGCAAAGAACTTAGCAAATCTTGCAAATATTGAAGATAATATCACACTATAAAGCATGAATGCCAATGCTAAATGTGAAATCTCAGTCATGCCTGGAATGTCAACATAAGATGCAAATACAACTACAATTACCGCAACTGCAACACCTTTTGTATTGTTTAGAGCCGCAAATATCTTTTGTTTAATGGTATAACTATTACCAAGTCCAAATTGTAATGCGATATATCTTATCACTAGAGCAATTCCAAATATCATGATAGATGTTTTAAAGAACTGCAATGTTAATGGAATACTTATCAAATGTCCAATCAGTATAAATACTAAGATCTCAAGAAAATCTGAGAATATCGTCGAGAACTCTTGTATTATACTTTTATCCCTTAAAACCATATTTCCAAAAAATAATCCTAAAGTTGTTACAGCAAGTACACCATCACCACCTAAGTTTTCTGCAAGAACGAAAGTAATTATTGCAGATACAATCACAGCAATAGGGGAATACTCGCTCGAATATAATCTTTTTAATATCTTGAAAATAACTAAACCCACTAACATTCCCGCACCTATTCCTGCTACAATTTTTGATAGAAATGGAGCAATTTGTTGTGAGACTGAGATAAACGATAATTTATCAACCTCCAGTATAAAATTAAGAATAATAAATGGAAAGATAACAACCAGTGGAGTATTAATCAGAGATTCAATCTTGAGAAAGTCTAAAACTTTAGACCTCATATCTTTTAATACACTTAAAGTCACATCTGGTGCGGTACCAGACATTAATGCGGCAAATAAAAGTGCCATCGATATTGATCTCATATAAAAAAAGTACACAGTCAGTGATAAAAATACAAAATTCAGTAAAAGGAACCAGACTGAGACTGAGATAACAGATGAAGACATAGAATCAAACTTTCTTAACTTGAACTGAGATGCAGAATCAAATACAATAACAATCAAGGCAAACATAGCAAATACTTCTATGAACAAAGGAGGAAATGCGATCAAGGGCTCTCCATTTATCGTTATATATTGAGACAACACACCAACTAAAATAAGAAGAAGCACGTTAGGAATCTTAATCTTACGGCTAATATATGTTACAATGAGTCCCACAAGAAGTACTAAGCCAAAATATGTGAGAAATATTAACGATTCCATCCATACACCTCTTTTAGGATATATTTGGATATTTAAGCTTTATTAAGCTTTTCCTAGGAATAACTGCTAATTGTGTCTAAACAAGCGTAAACTATAAAAAAGCAATTGAGAACGTCAGAGAGTATGGATATCCTGAAAACGGTATTGGGGAGAATAAAGCCAGATAGGGTAGAAGTTCTAAATAAAGTGAACTACATAGTTGACTCCATAAATGGTGAACTCAAACAATGGGATATTAATGCAGAATGTGTTCTGGGCGGATCTATTGCTAAAGATACTTTTCTAAAAGGCGATCATGATTGTGATCTATTTGTCAAATTTAATCTTGATTTTAAAGAGGAACCAATATCTGATGTATTAGAAAATGTTCTCAGGCGCATATTCAAAGATGTAGAAAGAATTCATGGTTCAAGAGATTATTTTCAATTTAAGTATAGATTAATACAGTATGAGATTGTTCCAGTTTTAGCATTAGATAAGATATCCCAACTTGTGAATACAACAGATGCAAGTCCAATGCATGTTGCATGGATTAAACAGTTCAAGAAAGGAGATCAAATAAGGTTGGCTAAAGCGTTCTGTAAAGGAATTGGAGTTTACGGTGCGGAGAGTTATGTTAAAGGATTCTCAGGTCATGTGTTAGACATTCTTACAGTACATTATGGTTCATTTCTCAAATTGTTGAAAGCAGCAAGTAAATGGGAAGATAAAATAGTTGTAGATCATTACAATATATACAAAGGTAAGGCATTAAAGAAACTTAATGTATCTAAGATAGATTCTCCTTTAATAATTATAGATCCAATACAAAAAGAACGAAACGCGGCGGCGGCGCTTGGTAAAGAAAAATTTGAATTGTTTAAAACAAATGCTAAACAGTTCTTAGCCAAACCTAACATAAAATACTTTAAGAAGCCTGTTTTCAGTATTAACAAGATTAAGAAGAAAGCAGGACCCGACAACAATCTTACAATTATTGAGGCAATACCCCTTAAAGGGAAAAAAGATGTTGTTGGGGCAAAATTATTGAAAGTTTATGAGCATTTATCTAAATATATGAAAATCAATGAATTTAATGTGATTAACAGTGGATGGAACTGGGATGCCAAGAACAACGTTGCAACATATTATTTCGCGAATCCCTTAAAGATATTATCAAAAACAAGTATTAGAACTGGGCCCCCTACTAACTCGGGAAGTCACGCAGAGAAATTCAAGAGAATGCATACACGTATTGAAATAAAAGAAGATAGACTTTATGCCACCGTAGATAGAGAGTTTAGAAAGCCTGAGAAATTAGTTGCACATATGATTAAACAAGATTATATTAAAGAAAAAGTTAAAGAAATTAAGATAGTTAAATAGTGTTATCTGATAACACCTAAGTTTATAAAATACAATAGACAATAAGTCACTATCAATATATAAGGTGAGAAATATGGTTAAAGAAGTAATTGAGAAAAATAAAGAATTATTTGACAAATATAGGTATCCCATTAAAATTGTGGAACTACAAGAGAAATTAAAGAGGGGAGGATTTAATTCTCAAAGTAATATAATTAAAGGTGAAATAAAAGCACCATCTAAAGATGATATTCGCTCTCTACCCGAGAAAGGATCTGATGAATATAATGAACTTAACAATATAGGAATCTCATCTATTAAGAATAATGAAGTAGGAATAGTAATACTAAATGGAGGAATGGCTACTAGATTCGGTGGGGGCGTTAAAGGATTAGTTGAAGTATTCGATGGAAAATCATTTCTTCAACTTAAAATTGAAAATGCTAAGGCGATTGCTGAAAAGAACAATGCCAAAGTTCCAGTATTTATAATGAATAGCTTTCAATCTGAAAAGCTAACTGAAGATTTTCTGATAAAACACAATAACTTTGGATATGAACACATAAATTCATTTAACCAACTAATATCCGTAAGACTTGACGTAAAAGGTGAAGTTTTCTTAGATGAAAATGGCTATCCTTCGTTTTATGCACCAGGGCATGGTGATTTCAGATATGCATTTGTCAATTCAGGAATGCTAGATAAATTTATGCAAGAAGGTGGTAAATATTTATTATTTAGTAACGGAGATAATTTAGCGGCAACTCTTGATCCTGCAATAATTGGATTACACATTAGAAATGGGAATGAAATGACAATCGAAGTTGCAGAGAAAGATCCAGGAGATAAAGGAGGAGCACCTGCATTTGTAGACGGTAAACTACAGATTGTGGAGAACTTCAAGTTTCCCGCAGACTTTGATCAGAGTACAATACCTGTAATGAATACAAACTCTTTCGTATTTAGTGCTGAATCTCTTAAAAAAGAAATTGAATTAGATTGGTATGTAGCTCTGAAAGATGTCAAAGGCAGAAAAGTGGTACAGTTTGAAAGACTTGCAAACGAAATGTCTATACATCTTATGACTGGCTTCGTAGTAGTACCAAAAGAAGGACCTGATGGTAGATTCATTCCAATAAAATTAAAGGAATATCTGGATAAATATAAAGATGTTTTAAAAGAAATGTTGGAGAAGCGAAATAATGAATGAATTCCTTGAACTAATACTAATTACATTCTTACCATTTCTAGAATTGAGAGCAAGCATACCCTACGGGTTTATTGCAACAGAATTACCATGGTATGTGATTAGTATTGTTTGCATTCTCACCAATATGATTTTAGGCCCTGTGATTTATTTAATCTTAGACAAATTAGTCACCATTTCTACAAAGATAAAATTTATCGATAAAATTTATAAGAAAATGGTGGCCAGAACTCAGAAAAGAATAGAAAAAGCCGTCGATAAGTGGGGAGAAATAGGAGTTGCAATATTTATAGGAATTCCCCTTCCAGGTTCAGGAGTGTATTCTGGGGCATTAGGATCATACCTTATAGGTTTAAACTTCAAAAAGTTTTTGATTGCAAATATTATCGGAGTACTTATTGCAGGAGTGATTGTAACTATAATCATGCTATCAGGGACTACGGCATTAGATTTATTTATTAAAACATTATAGGTGGATAAATGAAGCAAAGAAAAATATTCATTTGGAGCATCGTAGGAATGCTAATTGCATTCATATTGGACAAACCATTTGTTTATCTTATGCAACATTTAGAAATAGAATTACTCAACCAGCCAATAATGTGGATCACCAGCATTTACTTCGTCTTTGTCGTATTAATAGTAATGGGTGCTGCGTTCATGTGGAACGAAAAGAAATATGAATATATGCTCCCTCTTATACTTAGCTTTTGTGTCGCAATAGGTGTGGCATATTTATTAAAATATATTATTATGAGGCCAAGACCCTTTATTGAATTGGGTGTTAGAAGTTTAGTTATTCTAAAGTCGTATTCATTTCCTAGTGCACACGCTGCTGCAGTATTTAGCGCAATGGCCATTCTAGATAAAGAATTTCCTAAAATGAAATGGATTTGGTTAACGATTGCAGTCGTTGTAGCTCTAAGTCGGTTATATATAGGAGTGCATTATCTTAGTGACGTGATCGCAGGAGGAATCTTGGGATATTTTGTAGGTTTAGTGATAATTGCAGCAGAGGAACGCTTCAAACCATTTATAGTTGTAAAGAAGTGGTTTATTAGATTACATAAGAGGTAAGTATGAAGATATTTGAACTTAAACGTCAATTATTTCACGTCACTCTAGGATTGGTTATTGTTCTTCTTTTAAACTTTGGATTTATATCTAAATTTCATCTAGCAATTATAACAGTCATAGGTGGAATATTCTGTTTTGTCTCAAAACACATCAAGATTCCGGGTTTATACTGGTTTCTCACACAATTTGAGAGACCCGAAGTGTTAAAAAGATTTCCAGGAAGAGGGGCATTCTATTTCTTGTTGGGTTCAACATTATCGTTTTACCTATTTAGTAAAGATATTGCTCTTGCTTCAATCATAATACTATCTCTTGGAGACTCCATATCTCATTATATTGGTAAATTTCATGGTCGAAGAAAACATCCATTCAATGATATGAAACTCATAGAAGGAAGTATTGCGGGATTTGTAGTTGCAACTATGGGTGCATTGTTTTTTGTAAAGTTTTCTTTAGCGGTGATTGGAAGTTTGTTTGCAATGAGCGTAGAGGCAATCGAAATAAGATTTAACGAACACCTATTAGATGATAATCTTCTAATTCCTCTAGCATCAGGAGTTATCATGACAATATTAACTGCATATATATAGAAAAAGAGAGGTAATTAAACCTCTTTAAATTTAAAATCTTTAGTGTGTTCTTCACCATCAATTGTAATTAATCGTTTAACAGTTCCTGAACGTCTCGAGTTTAATCTTGCTTTAATTACATCGTTCTCAAATTCTTTAGGAACATCAATATTCTCCATCACATAAGTCTGTTTTATTGATATTAACTTAAACTTGTCAACATCCATATCAAACAAGAACTCTTTCTTTAATAAATCAATATCTGATAGTTCGAACTTCGCAGTTGTGTACTTTTCTTTCAGACTTCCAGGCTTAGGCGCACTTTTCCCTGACTTCAACATATACTTCCCAGACTTTAAAGATAATAATAGAAAACAATCAGAAAATGACTCTAATAGTTCCGCAAATTTCCCCGGTGAAATGGTAAATTTAACTTCAACCTTCTTACACTTTGAATCTGCTTTAGTAGGTTCAATATCGAACTCAACAAGTTTATCTTTTATACTTTCTCTAGCCACAATTTTCCCAACAACATCTATATCGTCTTTCATTAAAGTCGACATTATATGTTGCAACGTATCCAAGTACTCAAAACCGCCTTGAATCTGAACAAAGCTCCCGCCTTTCTTCATAGTAAATTCTTCTCGTTGATAATCGCCCAATCCAAATCTTACAAGTTTCTTGTGCGCATTCGGATCTTGAGTTCCTTGTGCCATGTTTTTTACGAAGTTCATAATATCACCTACAATCGTTTTATTTCAATGCTAACAGCATCAGTGTTCACTCTTATGTCTTTAGGACATACAACAAATTCTAATTTATTATCATCACAGTAATTAATTATTCTTGTTTTCTCATCTTCAGTTTTGAATTTCACACAAACGTTTATTCCAATTGAGTATCTGTGCATTATATCCATTTCATCTAAATCTTTCTTAACCTTCTCACACCTAGATAAAAACATCTCGCGTCGTTCTTTCAATCCATCTAATTTAGTGAGTAAAGTGTCATAATCCAGGTTTTCTGGAGTAACCATTTTGAAAATATCTGAAGTATTCTCAAGCCAGTCTTTATCATTACATGAAACAAATCCACCATGACCTAAGTTAATTGGTTTCCATCTTCCAAAGCTAGAGAGACGAACATCTACATCCGCACTATTGCATAGCTCAGTATCACCTAAGGCCGCAGTTATATCTTCAATCACTAAACATTTTGCAGCTCTACAAATCTTAGATATCTCTTTTACATCCTGTTTTGCAAAATAACCTGCATAAGTACTGAAAATAAAAGCTGATCCCGTCTTTACATTCTCTTTAAGGTCATCAAGATCAATAATTCCGTCATTTGTCTTAATTTTCTTTACTTGAAAACCAAGTATTGCAGGAAATGTTTCATAAGTAATCCAACCACCTTGGTCTGGAATTAGTACGTAAGGTCGAAAATTCACTTTTTTAGCAATATATAATGCAGAAAATATCGCAGAATTGCCTCTATTAGTTAACTTAACATATTTATGCGAAGAAAGCTTCCTAAGTTCATTGAGAACAGCCCCTTTCTTAACAGAATCATCTTCTCTTCGATTACTCATGGTCGTAAATTAAAACTAAAGATATTTAAATCTTAGTATTGATTAAATACTATAAGAATGGATAAGTATTACGACATAATCTCGGGATCATATGACGGATTATATAAAGAGGAACAGCTAAATAAATTAAGTGTTGTTTTTGAACATATAAAAATAAATCCATCAGATCTGCTTTTAGATGTAGGTTGTGGAACCGGGTTCTCTTTGAATAAAGTTAGTTGTTTCAAAGTTGGAGTAGATCCTAGTATAGAACTTCTCAAACAATCCAAACACAACCGAATTTGTGCAAAAGCTGAATCATTACCTTTTTCAGATGATACTTTTGATATTGTGATATCAATAACAGCCATTCAAAACTTCGACGATCTAAATGAAGGATTAAAAGAAATGAAAAGAGTTGGAAAAAGTAGATTTGTATTGACTGCTTTAAAGAAGAGTGACAAAATGGGTTTAATTGATGATCTAATTAAACTACATTTTGATGTCAGAAAAGTTATTGAAGAAGAAAAAGATATCATATATGTAATATAATTATTTCTTCGTTTTTTTCTTAGCCTTAGGTTTCTTAAGATCTTTTTTGTAAACTATAGTTCTATAAGGGTACGGTATTTCAATTCCTTCTTTGTCAAATGCTTTCTTAATTGACTCAGTAAGATCGCATTTCATAGAAAACCCTGTTGGTTGATCTGGTGCCCAGAAATAAAGTGTCAACTCAACACCATTATCACCGCACTTCTTAACTCTGACTTTTCCTTTTCTCTCAACATCGATAACATGTCCTTGAGTATTATGCTTCGCATAAGAGTCAGGATGTTTTTCAACTTCACCCAACATTATGTTTCTCGCCAAGTCAATACTAGAATCATAACTAATAGTCATATCAATGGTGTAAATGACTGTGTCATCTTCCAGAGAATAGTTTGTAATTTTTGTTTCAGTTATCTGAGCATTCGGAACCACTAATCTTTTGTTATCCCATGTTTTTATCACAGTATGACGTAAAGTAATATCTTCAACATCACCCAATTCGCCTTCAAACTCTAATCTATCTCCAACGTGAAATGGTTCAGAAGTTGCTATGAATATACCGGCAATAATATTAGAGAATGCTTTCTGTGTTGCAAAACCTATAACGATCGCAAATATACCGGCCCCTGCAAATAATGAATATGACAATGCTTTTAATCCTGGTATTGAAACAACAACAAATCCCAATCCTACCACATATATTGCGACCATAAAAAGTCGTCTAATGACTGCAAATCGAGTTTTGTCTGCTTTTATTTCTCTACTAGTTTTGTAATGACGATCGATCATAGCTCTTTGAGCTCGTTCAAATGATTTTCTCAATAAGTTATTCAGAATGTGGGCAAGGAATGCTGTTCCAATGAGAATCATTACCGGAACTAATATTCTCATAACTAGATCCCAAGTAATGTTCCACTCCACCATGAGAATAGTTTTAGAAAACTAGGTATATAAAGAATTATGAGTACTTTATAATGGGAATCTTGTTGCTCTTAATGGAACTGCATATCTTCTCATAGTAACTAACTGTTCAATATCAATATCTCTTGTGCACAATGCAATTCTAGGTCTATCGTCATCAATAAGCAACCCATCAGGATCCTCATAAGTTAATATCTCTCTCCGAATCATATGGGGAGGTGAATCAAGAGCGAAACCTGGATCGCCTCCATCTTCAAGTCCTTCATTCCAATAGACCACTGAACCAATTGTAGCAACAGAATGTGCAAGTCTAACAACTCCAGCATCTGTACAACTATTATCATCGAGTTTTGCTTGTAAAACCTCTTTCATCTTTTCAGTAGAATGACCATATGCACTTTCAATAGCTAAATTCTCATACAGAATCATAAATGCATTTCTTAAGTTATTTTCCCTCATTCTACTTTGTTTTCGTCCTGTAGGATCATAATTAATAGAAAAAATGCCTGCATATTTTGATTGCAACTCATCAACGATCTGTCGAGACTCTCGAGATAAACCCTCTCTTGTTCTTCTTGATAGTATTCGAAGTGAGGCAATATGCACATGTGAAGACTCAAATCCTTTATTATCTCTTAAATTAACTAATCTCTCACTTGCAATAGAATTAACAACATCAGTTGCAATCTGCCTAGTAACTTTTGCTCTTTTAGCACCTTCTTGATATTGCATTTCTTGATGCTCATAATGATTTGCCACTAAGATTCCAATACTTCGATACACATCATCGAACTTACCACAAACTGCTTGCAAGGCCATTCTTTTTGTTAAAACTTTACACAGATCATCAAGTAATCTTCCTTCAGAATCATCTTCATCAGCTTCAGGAATATTAAATAAAAGTTTCTCATCTCCAATAGCACGAAGAAACCTTTCCGCAGTAGTTAGAAATTGAGAAAGATACCTAAACTTAGATCCTCTAATACCATTTAATCTATCAAATTCTCTTACAACATCAGTACTAGTTGCAAATCTCACCCCACCAGCTTGTAATTCTACAAGTTGATCAAGATCATCTTGAGAATCAATAAATGATGAATCGATAACTGCAAATGTTGGTCTGTTTCTTACAAGCTCAGAAATATCATTGCCATAAACTACTAATCCTGTATCAATATCTGAAGGACTAACTACAGGCAATTCTCTTGCTTCCCCCAAAATTGTTTCAGCATTAAAAGGCATAATACTCACTATCTCCAATCTACGGCTAGCCTCCTGCACGATAAGCAACGCCGTTATTTAAATATCTTCCTTATATTGTATTTATTCGAGAGAATCAGAGCTTGAGAGCAATAAAAACATTTAAAAATAGAGAATAAATCCTACGATACGGAGATGTGGGTAGTGGCTTACCTGAATCCAATAATTAACAAATTAAATCGAATGGAGGCCTAAAAATGGGTTATTTGAAATACATTAAGGACCTATGGAAAAAACCTAAGGCAAATATGCCTGAGTTGATGAAGGATCGTTTAATAGAGTGGAGACAAGATCCGGTAACACTGAGAATTGAAAAGCCTACAAGGCTTGACAGAGCTCGTTCTTTGGGTTATAGAGCAAAACAAGGTTACATTGTTGTAAGACAAAAAGTAATCAGAGGATCGCATACTAGACCTGACATAAAACATGGTAGAAGATCAAAAAGATCTGGGCAGAGAAAAGATTTGTCTATTAGCTATCAAGTTATTGCAGAACGAAGAGCTAATCTTAAATTTAAAAATTGCGAAGTTCTAAACTCTTACCTTGTTGCAAAGGATGGAAGATATGCTTGGTATGAAATTATCTTAGTTGATAGAGAGCATCCATCTGTTAAAGCAGACAAAAGAATTTCTTGGATATCCAAGAAGAAAGGTAGAGCTGTACGTGGTTTAACATCTGCAGGACGAAAGTCAAGAGGCCTTAGAAATAAAGGTAAAGGTGCAGAGAAAGTTCGACCAAGTATGAGAGCTCATAAAAGAACTGCAAAGTAATTTTGCTTCTTTTTCTTTTTTATTCTATTAACTTATAGACAGTATTACCTTCTTTAACTTCTTCTTTAACTTTCATACCAACATCTTGCCCGGAAGTTGCATTCTTAATTTCATTGCGATCAATCTGCATAGAATTCACAGATTGTTCGAAAGTACTACCATCACTTCGTTCAATAAGAATTCCATCTCCAATGTCAAGCGAACCACTCAACATAACAACCGCAACATTTAATTTACTAAAAAAATGAGTTATTTTCCCAATTTCTTCTTTCTTCATTCATACCACCAGAATATAATATGTTTCTGAAGTTTATTAAGATAATGGTTTTATGCTATATGCTTCAATAATCTCTGCAACGACATCTTCCGGAACTCTTTCGGTTGTATCAACTCTCAACACATTATCTAATCCAGAGAAATAATGATCAAACATAGCAGCAATCTTTTTTTGATGTGCAACATTCTCACGCTCAGCACGTTTAGGTCTTTGTTCAACGTAACGTCTTTCAATCTCTTGCCAAGATGCGGTAACATGAATAATATGATCTGGCTGAACTAAACCAGGAGGCATTTCTAAAACATCATCTAACAGGACCGAGTGCTCAGTTAAAGTTGAGTAAATATACCTATCAACTACCACATCAATATTCTCAGCATAACCCGCAATCTCAGTAGAAGATAAGTGATTTCCAAACATATAGAAATTTAGCCTAGCTCGCGGATCTGAGGCATTAGCTAAAGCACGTAATGGTTCAATAGCTTCAGGTGGAGACGGATAATATAAAGCGCTAATTTTCTCAGCAAGACATCTGGCCAGAACTGTCTTTCCCGCGCCATCTACGCCTTCAAATAAGTAAATCTGACCCATATAGCAGTCACTCCTGCAGAGTTTAAAAACCTTTCGAGATTCAGAGTTGACCTATTACCTTACGTATTGCATCAAATTCATCTTCAAATATATGCGCAGAAGGAGATAATGTAGTTAACTTACCAATCTTTACTGCAAGTTTTTTAGCGACATATTTCTGTAGAGTATAAATCTGATAAATATTTGCAGGCCAACCAAAGAACATTTCATTGCTCCGTACAAATGCAAAAACATTCAGCCGATCATTTCTAAGTTTAAAGTCAATTAAACACAAACTGGGAACTAATTTCCGTTCAGGGTTAGCATCTTCTTGAGGATCCCAAAGAATACTCACCGCACGCCTAGATGTAGGATCCTTTTCAAGCACAGGTATGACATAATCATCAATTTGATTAATTTTTTTTCTAAAACTAAATAACGAAGGGCCGTAACTATATGTATACACAGGGGATAACTTCTTAGTTAGTATGATGTTGGCAATCTCATCAAGAGGGGGATAAACCCATTTATTGAATCCATTTAACATCTCAATAGGTCTTGTAACGTCAGCCGCGGGACTTCTAATTTCAACTAAAAGATTAAGCAACTCTCTACATTTTCGTTTATTTGTATCTTGAAAGTCATCACCATTATCAAGTATAGCTTTAAGCGCAACTTTCCAAGCATCCGTTGTTGTTCCCGAGACTATTTCCATTTTATTCAATAAATGAGGTGAGCTTCAAATTTGCACCTCTAATATCTCCAAAGTCATAACAAAATAAAGGAATATTATAGGAGTTTAGTAAAACTCCAAACTCTCTTATTATTTCATCAACTTCAATCGTACCAGTTCTATATATTCTAAGTCTATCGCCCCCATCAAATATCTGAAATATCTTCTCTTTAGCTTTAAGTGATTCTTTAAATGCGGGTAAATACATATCTTCTAAACTTCTAACTTGTATCTTAGTAAACTTTTCTGAACTAAACTCTCGTTCATTAAACTCTTTAAACGCACAAGAAAACAATATTCTAAATCTAATGGGCATACCACATGCGAGATAAATTGATTCTTGAGATCTACAAAACGCATTAATTTCTTCAGAACAACTTTTAATCAAATTAACAACAAGATCAGGATCAACTTTCTCTTGTTTCCAACCATAATTCCAAAATCGGATATAGTTTTTACTAAGATAGAAAAACTGTCTTTCCAAATTCTTATTCATAGATATAATATTCTTAAAGTACTCTTCACTCTTATTTCTTTGAAGAGAATTTGCAAACAATAAGGATTTGGCAACAGTCGTAACAAAGGGACGAAACTGGTTCATACCCAGCTCTTTAAGAAACTTATCAACGTCGATAGCGATGGTACTCTGAGAGCAAGCTATGCCTTTCGCCCTATCACGATAACGCAACTCATAAGATGCCCACTCTTTGTCTTCAAAAGTATATGGCCCCGCACGCCCAAGCATATATGGAGATTTATGGAGTTCAGTATTCTGAACATACATTCTAATCTTTGAACGAGCAAACACTGCAATTACTTTTGAAAGAACTTTAGAATTATCTTGTAAATCTTTAGAATTCATTGCAAAAACAAAACTTATTTGATCAATAGATATTCGTCTCGTAGACTCAAGATATTCAAGAACAGTTATACTCTTAGGAGGTTTTATGTTCTTCATGTTAATTATGCAAGTTATTTCTTTCCCATAATCAACACATTCAGATTCAAGTTTGTTGAAGAATGACAAAATATCTTCAGAAGATGAGTTCATTAAAAAAAATTCAAAATCATTTAGACCTACAACGTCATTTACGTTTGTAAAACAAAGCGAAATTGCCTGAAATAAATCATCAAGAGAGCCATACGCACAACACTCAAGCAAAACCGCATTAAGCCTATCAATCCAAGTTGCAGGTTCATACTTAAAACTAATACCTTTTCGTTCATAACCTTCAATAGGCATACCCGGAATAGAAGGTCTACTTATGATTAGTTTCGTCTTGTATTTTCCAATATGAACTTCTTCACCTTCAGAAATAGTAAGTGTGAAGTACTTTTCACCCTTAACACCTTCTTTTGTTATACGAAGGACCTTTTCATCTACAAGTTTGTTTAGATAATAAAGAGTCTTTCTATGAAGCTGCGCTTTGAGATGTTTAGCATTATTTATTCTATCATTGTCCTGTATGATATTATCAAAATCGTCACGAATTTTCTGATATTCTTCAGGGAATATTGCTTTTACAATTTTAGTAGTAGATAACTCAGAAGAAGGACTGCCTTTAAACAAATTGAGTATGTCATACTCTGTTTTTCTCATGTTTCAGACTTTTCCACCCTTTTGCCGGACAAGGCTTTCTTTCAGTTTATAAAGAGTATAAACTATATAAGATTTTCTGTTTCAGAGAATAAGCCGGATAACTACCCGAAAATCCTCCATCTTTTAAATGATTCAGAGAAACCCTGAATCTTTCAGGAAATATTACGAAATAAGGTTTATATTTCAGGAAAACTCTGAAATACGTAAACCAGTCAGGGGGTGGATTCAATATGGGCTTCAATCAAAAAGAATTATTGATTATGTCACATCTTAGGGAAAATTCTAGAAAAAATTTAACTAAGATAAGTAAAGAAACCAAAATAGCAGTTTCTACAATCTTTGATAAGATTAAGAAATATGAGGGTGGGGTAATAAAGAAACATACCTGCATCTTGGATTTTACAAAACTAGGATTTGATGTGAGAGTCAAAATGATCCTTAAGTGTCCAAGACCTAATAGAGATGAAATACAAGAATTTCTTGTGAAACATCCAAGGGTTAACTCAGTATACAAAATAAACAATGGCTATGACTTCTTAATTGAAGGAATCTTTAGACATATGAAAGATCTCAGCGAGTTTACTGAAAAATTGGATGGATACAAAGTGAAAGATAGACATGAGTATTTTGTACTAGAAGATCTAAAAATAGAGTCATTCCTTAGCGATCCATCTTATATTGAGATGGTAGGCATTTAGATATATCTTCGAAGATATGAATATCTCCGATAGGAGTTAGAATCTCTCCGAAAATGATCGAGTGAGTCGAATAATCACACAGCACATTCGGATTGCATTCGAGATCATCGAAAATCTTTCAGAATTTTTGCAAGAACAGTTATTAAGGATAATGACCTATACGCTCGCATGGGGAAAATAATGGTTGAAAAAAAAGATATCGACATCTTAGATATATTAAGAATCAATGCAAGGTCTAGTTTATCAGATATAAGCAGAGAGACGAATATACCATTATCCACAGTATTTGATAGAGTTAGACGCGTGGAATCTAATCTTATTAAGAAGTATACTTCTTTTATCGACTTTGGCAGTATAGGTGTGAGAAATAAGAGAGGACTAATAGTCAGTGGAGAAATACCTGAATTAAAGAGTCAGAGTATAAACAAAATCATGCGATTAGATGCGGGTAGGCTGTTTATAGAGCTTTGTCATAATTCTCAAAACTCAATTAAAGAATTTGATGAAGAAATTAAAAAAAGTAAATGTTCAGTTTTGCATGATTTTGAATACGAACCTATCATTGAGGAGAAAATTATGCCAAGCACATTGTTTAATGAATAGAAAATCTTTGAAAACATTTAAATACGCACCCAATAGCAAGTACATTAAAAAGAGGTGTTAGTGTGCCAGGTAAGGAGTTAGTCGATTATATAGTAAATGAACTTAATTCTGGATATTCTGCACCTCAATTAAGACAGTACTTAATTTCTCAAGGTTATTCTGTAAAGGATGTTGACCCAGCGATAAGAACTGCAGAATCTATACTCATCAGGCCACCAGTACAACAGTTTTCTGAATCAATAAACGACATTGTACAACATTACGTTGAACAAGGGCAAGACGTTAACATAATACGAAATAGACTACTCGCACAAGGATACAATTCAGTAGATATTGATGGCGCACTAGGAGTCAAACAAGAGACAAAGAGAAAAATCAACATAATGCCAATTGCAGTTATTGTTATGTTCATCGCATTTGTTTCTTTTGGAGGGTTTGTCTTATTTAAAATCAAAGGGATTGAAGACCCAGAAGTTAAACCATGGATGCAACTTGATGTTGAATCCGAACTACTTTCAAAACATCCAGAGCCAGGCAAAAAAGCAATTTTCACAGTTAAAGCTAGTAACCTAGGTACACTAAAAGGATACGATATCAGATTCACATATTTATTGACGGAAGTTAAAACAAGAAAAGTAATTTTATTTGAAGAAGAAGATAAAGCTATACAAACAACACTGAGTTTTGTGAAAGACTTTGATCTTCCCACATATGTAAAACCTGGAAATTACTTATTTGAAGTTAAAGCTACCTATGTTAACACAACTGCAAAATCATCGCTAGCATTCAGAATATATTCTGATTCTACAGAACAAGATGAACCCGAGTGTACAGTTAATAGTGACTGTGAGAATGATGAAAAGTGCGACAAAGGATTATGCATCCTCAGAGAAGATTTTGATTGTAGAGAAGATAGAGATTGTGAGTTAGGAGAATTGTGTAGTGGTGGACAGTGCACAACAACCGAAGATCAACCAGAATGTTTTTTCAACAGCGATTGTGAAGACAAAGAAGAGTGTAAAAATGGATTGTGCACTTCACTGATGCCAGATGGTGCAGAATGTTTAGTAAATAGTGATTGCGGCACTAACCAAGTTTGTCAGAATCTCCAATGTATCTCAGTAGAAAACTTAGCTAATGTTTCATTAGAAGATATGAGTGCAACCGATGTTAAGCTTCTCATTATAAAATCTGCAGAGAACGACCCTGCAAAAGCAAAGGATATTTGCAACCAATACAAAGGAGACTATATTGGCAACTTATGCTTTATTTATCTTTCAGAAGCAGCAAATAATCCAGAGTATTGTGAATATATTGAGGATGTAGATTCAAAAGAAAGATGCTTTGCTAGTTTCTTATATCATAACAATGACTTTAGTGTGTGTGATAGATTAACTAAACCACAGAATATTAACTTTTGTGAGATGGCAAAAAGATTAAGCTTATTAAGTCAATTTGGTAATTTATCCGGAGAAGTCCCTACACAGGTTATTGATTATCAACAAGAATCTGAAGAGGAAGAAGAACCTGTTGTTTATCAAGGAAGTTAAATTCTAAGTAAATACGGGTTTACCAAAATAAGCATAGTTTGAATGCATAACAAATGCACCCCTTATATTAAGTAATTCAACATCATTATCGTCTTTAGCTTTGGGAAATTCAATCAATCTCACCTTCAAGCCACTATTTCCAGCTAACGCGTTATAACTTACATCCCAATATACACTATATCCTTTACCAGTCATGTAGACTCCACCAACTTCCGCACTAGGACCAATGTGAGTAAAATCCGGAACAAAATCTTGCACCACCTCGCAATCAGCTTCGACAGTTTCATTCCCAAAATACCACAATTTTATGTCTTTAACTTCGTTGCAGATTTCATTTCCTTCAACATCAACAGAACCATTAACAAATAAACACTCGCATAGTTTTACAGCCTCACCATCTTGAAACTCGTCTTTGACTTTACAATTATCCGGAACTCCTTGACGCAAAGTTTCATTCTCGCTCTCACAAATCTTCACCATATCTGAGCCATCTTTCCCACAATCACACCTTCTAGCTGCATCGATATAGTATCCTTCTTCATCAATAAGTCTGCCCTCTACTTTCCATAGACCTGGCGCAAGTACAATTTTATGAACAACAGGATCATCAGCACGTACTGTAATAGATGTAGATACCAATTCACCAAAAGGATCATGGTCCAATATTCTTTCAAACTTTACAGATGCAAACTCGCCATCACCAAGTAAGCGAGTATTAGTAAAATTATTAGAATCTCGTATCACAATCTCATTTACAGAAACTTCAAATTTAGGAATCATTTCAACTTTATAAGTATCCAGTTCATGAGGATATTCAGTATTTACTTTCACCCTCTTTTTAAGATATCCCTCTTTCAAGAAAACTGCATAAGCCTCCCCCCTACATAATGGAAGAGTTGTTTCTAAGGTTGCTCGAAGAGTTACCAGATCTTTCTCCGTAACTAGACCATCCCACTTGCAATTAACATATCTACCACAAACAAAATGCATCTCGACACCAGAAAGAGGTTCATCAGTATACATATCATACACATCAAATAGCCTTGGAGGGCTAATGCGTTGATCAGAGTCACAAAATAATGAATTCTCGGCTTTTTTCGTCATAATATCAGACTCTAATTGTTCAAGAAATTTCTCTTCCCCAGATAATTCCATTTCTGTTTGTATTTGTTCATCGATTAACTCAGTATCCATTTCAACATCTTTAGGATTCAAAGGAACTCTCCCCTTCCCTTCTAAATAATCTAGAAGATTTAGATTCCGCCTTAAGTTAACTTCATGTGCAAAATAAAACGAAAAAGAATCTCTACCATCTTTGAAAGGAATATCTTCAAGAACAACTCTAATTAGAACCGGATAAGAAACATCATAGAAAAAACGATATTTATAAGTCGTTTGTCCTGTTATAACATCAAAAAAATCTGGACCTTTAATTGTTTGAGGAATTAATTTATCATCATTAGTTGGCCAAATATTAGAATAAATTGGCCAGTCAAGATATATGAACTCAACGTTATATCGTTTTAATATATCGTGACTCTGAAACAAATCAAAGAAAAATGGTTTTAGCAAACCCGGAGATCCGGAAACATCAATTAACTCAGAATCTTTTAGTCCCGCAACTTGAAACAGATTCGCAGATAAAGATATCACATCTTTTAATCTTTTTTTAACACTATCAAGAGACCAAACTACTTTTTCCTCTCCGTTAACTTGATCGGCAGAGAAAGGAGGTAGTTTGTTCTTATCCAAACCTGAGTATAAAACCATGGCATGCATTGTTGCATCCTCTAAAGCCTGAGTAGCAATAAGTGATTGAGATAATGCAAACGCCACCCCAAACACATCCATAAAATTAAACGGCAGCTCAGATTTAAACTCTTCAAGTCTAGTTACAAATTCCCCATCAACTCCCCACGTAACCTTTAGGGGATAAGTAAGATCTAAGAACACAGCGTCTTTGGCATATTCAAAAGTAACGAATCTACCAGGCAATTCAGTTACATTCAATCCCTGAAGAGAGAATGTCCTGTACTGATCAAAACAAGCGGTGATCTCCGTTAAAACGTAATGTCTTAACTGATTATCTATATGGTTAATTGTAGGAATATGTTTATTAGTTATCGTTAATGAACTCGCACCATTATTCTCAGGAACATAAAACCAATAGGGAATTGCATTACTTTCATCAAATATGGTAACCCCATCTCCTTCGACGGGCTCATCCAAATTAAAGAAAAATGTTTTCTTAGATAGATCAGGATCAGTAGGATCTAAATACCCTCCATGTTGACCGAGAAGATCAAATGCTTCATGACTTACTTTCCGCAAACAATCTTCGACTGCTTGTTTAACTGGCCTAACCTCTAACGGGAAATCTTCTGCAATTGAATCAGGTTTAAAAGACTCTATCTGAATTTGTCGTATGTACAACATAATTCCTACTAAAACTAATATGATTAAACCAACTAAAATGTAAATAGATATTTGGGATTGTCTAGAGGTACTATCCATGTTTAACACCTCTTAGATCAGATAAAACCAAATATATAAAATATCTAGCCCATGAATAAAATACCAGGATAATAATCAGTAAAATACACACTATAAAGTAACTGGATATAACCCCAACAAATGGACTAAAGATAAAAGAGATGCCATAGATACTTAGGATAAATAATAATAAAATTATTAAAACCAAGAAAAAGAATGGAATAAGATATTTGAGAGAAATTATAAACAACAACCTTAAGTTAACTAACAAACCCTTCTTGAAATTATAAAAAGCATTTGAAATAAATATAAAATAAACCGCAAAAAGAATGAAAATCCAAGCTACAATACCCACGTGAATAATATTAATATTCTCATTAAACATTAATTTTGCCAGTAACAAAAAGACAAATAAGAACGTATAACTTATTAGGCCGTTTCTCAGAATAACTACTTTGAATGTCTTCCAATATGATTGTTTTAGTTTGCGAATAGATCTCCATATTCTGGTAGAGAATAAAGAAGAGATTACAATAAAAAGTGTTAGAAAAGCTAAAAACGATACAAATGAATAGGCAATAAATCTCAGAATGTCTTTACTAGTAGAAATAGAATTAGACATCCAATTTGCGAACTTTTCTCCAGAATCCTTTAGATCTTCAGATCCATATTGAGAATAAATCTGTTCAGACTGATTTCTTAGATCGTATTTAGCAGATAGAAAAAACACAGAAGCAACAAATAAGAACATCAAGACAAATAATATAAGGATATTAAGTAAATCAAAAACTAATAAAATCAATTGTTCTTTCTTGAACACAACCTTACTTTTATTTAGTAACGGAAATAACCTCATCTTAATTCTTTCTCCACGACGGGCACAGACCATTTATGATCTGTCCCTTCTCGATCTTTATACTCAATACTAAAATTAACATATCTTTTGTCAGTAGTATGATTAATATAAAATACATCAAATCCTGATGCACCCTCGTAGTTTGTGTTATAGTTAGTTATTGAATCATCTTGATTAATAGAAAACTTAATAGGATCAATTCCCGACTCCGCCTCCAAATACAAATCAAAATGAACTACTATATCCTCAATTTCTTCATCCGCATCAGGAATTTCATAATTATAAGGTGCTTCAACATACCAGCTAGTTTGATACATGTATTGAGATCCATTATCATCTCGATATAGTAGAGCACGATCTGCTTGAATTGCAATGGTTAGTTCTTTTAGAAAAGCGCCATATGTTGCAGTAGCAAAGTCATCCATAACTAAATCAGGACCACCAGTCATTAGACACACAAATTTCTCAGTATCAGTAACATCGTACCAAGGCATGAGTATTGCATCCATTGGTTGACCCCAATAAATCATATTATCAAAATAACTGGATTCTTCACTCAAAGCAGAAGATGAAAATATAACTAAAGCTAACAATAAAGGAACAAATATCTGTATAAACAATCGCGACCTAATCATTATATTCCACACCACCACAACTATCGTCCATTGTACTCATTATATCACCCATATAATTAGACCCTTCCATTGGTGTTGACAACTCACCATAATCATACATCAGCATAGCAGCATATTCGGCATAATTATTATATGATGGGACGGTAATCCAATCCGTCATAGCAGACCCTAAAGTAGCCTTTACGGCCGGAAGATCCATTATCTGCTGAGTTAACCATTGAAGAACCCTAGAAACAAGAAAAGATGGAGGAAAGAGAAGCTTTAATGCTCCAGCAACAATAGTTTGTATTATCAACCAAACCATCGGAAGACCAATTTCGACTATTGCCCCATGATAATACAAACACTCTCGTACTGCTCTCATCTCCGTACAAACATTAACTGGCAAGGTACCATATTGAGCCATATCTTTTACACACTTATATTCTTTACAAAGTATTTGTTTTCTTTTTCGTTCTGCAGCTAACTGACCCGGATAACAAAAACAAGACTCTGCAACTTCTTTGCTTTTGTATGGATTCATTTCCAGATCATCATCAAGAGATAATCCTCCTGCAGCCAATCCAGTAGTTGTACCTGCAACTCCGGCCCCTGCTACTGCACCTGCGCCAGCTCCTGCAGCAACACCTGCACCACCAGTCAAGGCTGCAGTTCCTAACGCAGCATTAAATCCAGGTTCAATATTTGTTCCAGCATATGCATCAGAAGTTTCAATCGCACCTTGAATTGCTGATGAAACACTGTTAGTTATTAAACTATTAACAAGCATATTTGAGGAAAAATAAGTATTTGTTACCTGATCCAATGCAGCACTTATCTCAGCATCAGTCGCAGTCCCTAGACTTGAACCACCATCTTCAATTGCGGCGATAGCGTCAGTAGCTTGCTCACCTGACCCTTCATAATCTGAATTAGCAGCAGTATCCGCACCAGCCATTTGCAATCCAGCAACCAGACTCGCCATTACACCCATTGCCTTAAAAAATCCTTCAGGCTTAGATGCGCCACTGCCATCACCTATTGAACAAAGATGACAGGTATTAATTAAACAAGTCGCTCTAAGTAACCATCCCGGAAGTTGATATAAATCATCTACACTTATTGGCAGATAATTCCAGAAATATGAAGACGCTTCAAGAGCCAGACTAGTTATATCAGTAAAAAGAGTAAGTAACTTAGATAATCCAGTCCCTATAAATGCGCATGTTGAAGTTTCAGGGCATGCTTTGATTATTGGACTAAATATTATAGATGCAGTAGTAGTCAATATCGTCACTATAGTAGTCATTAATATTGCATATTGTAGATACTCGCAGCCCCATCTAATATATTCGGCCCAAATTAAAATCTGATCGATTTTTGAATCAGTATCGCGCAAATCCTTTTTTATGCCTTCTATCAAATCATTGTACGATGCATCAAAAGCTTCAATAGGTAAATTAGCAAGAGGCGCTACAAACTTTATGTGTTCAGTCTCAATTTTCTCGTAATAAGTTAACCCATCACGCACAACAAAACCAACTTTACATTCAATAACTGGTTTAATAGGATTATAACAATCTAAACCACTATCAGTTTTATTAACACACGCTGAACGATTATGAACATTTATGGCCTCAGATCCTCGTCCTCCTAGTCTAAGGGACAACAAAGGACTCTTTTGTTTGGCATTCAATATTTCCGAATCAACCACAGGAAACTCGCTGAATGCGCAAGCTGATTTTGAAGTATGTTTTTCAACATCAGGTAGAATTCCTGAATGAAGAGTAGAATGGATTGGTTGAGTTGCATCAAGAACTGTTTCATAAATAGTACAAGTCGAACTTAAAGTACCTGGAATCAATTGCACATACAAAGGAAATGGTTTTACAGAAGAAGCACGCCAATCTACAATTTTTGGCAAAACCATTCCTTTAGATAAAAATACACAATTTGGTACACCTGTTCTATTTGATGCACACACAGTAATAGGTTTTTCTTGAGAATCATAATTCCCCGCCGCATCATATACAGTTAACAAAATTTTACCAGTTAGCTTGGAGAAAGAAATAAATCTACTTAAGTTTACGCTACATACATGTAAATCTTCAGTAAGTTTATATCTCTCACATGATCCCCCAAAAACGTCATTAGTATCTACCACCCTCGATTCTTCATCAAGAGCACCATTTATTTCAATTCTAGTCACAGGAGAAGTATCCTTAACTAAAACATTGAAAGTAATTACATCGCTCGATGTTGGACAATCATGAAATGAATTAATTTCATGTTCAATTTTCATAATATTGGGAGGAGTATCATCAAAAATAACCTTTATTACTTTATCATTCATTAAATTGAATGCATCATCAAATGAACTATGTAATTTTATACTTGCGAAATCACCAGACTCAATATTCTTTTTGTTAACAGAAATAGGATCCCATTCACATCCCCAAGTTGCTTCAGCATCATTAAGAAGATTGCATGATTTGGCTTTTACTTTAGTTCTCCCTAAAGATATACTCGACATGTCTAAAAATACATTCGCACCTGCCAATCCCGAACCTAACTCTCTAAAAATAGCCTTGAATACATTATCAGACTTTCCAACATAGTTCCTTAGAATATTCCTATCAACAAAAGGGTAATTAGAAGTTAGATTTAATACAGATGGCTTTTTCGAATCTTCTTCATATTCCACAGAATTATCGTAAGAAGCATAATTTCCTTTGCCATCTCCAGCAATAACATTTATTGATCTAGTAGATGAAGTGGTAATTACTGACGGAAAAGACCATTTACAATTGATTGTATTTTCGTTAACAAAGGAACAGCTATTTGGATCTAGAGACTTAAACTTATTAGCTTCATCATCTGGAATTACATCTTTTACAAAATCATAAGCATCAGCTTTAGAATCGCCATAATTTGATCCTACAAATGCCACGTCCTTCATCGTAACTGAAGCAACAACAGAATAAGAATGACTGGGATTCACGTAAGATGAACCACCACTTTCAGTTCCTGTACTCAAAGTAAAAGATTGTAACACAGGTCCTTGGTTATCCACTACAATTTGTTGAGTTTGAGAATCTTTAAAATTATCAAGATTATCAATTGCACTTATTTTCACATCCCCCGTATGTTCTCCAGGATGAGCTGCGAGATTAAAGTATCCGCTAATAGAACAAAGCGTTTTAGTTTTTATAGTTGGATCAATTCCCAATTCAACACCTTTGAAATTTAAAACTAAATCTTTTATTCCAGAACAGTCACCAGGGACTCGCGAACTGTCACTGACTTTGAAATTAAGTTGCCGTTTAGATTCATCCCATGCAAATTCCGCAAACTCAGGTGAAACATCATCCATCACAACCGACTTAGAAGCTAAAACAATAGTTAGACCTGCTTTGTTATTGTATGCAACACTTACAGGAGGAATAGTATCCATACCGTCCCGTTTACAGAAATAGTAATTAGGATTATCCTCTTTCAACTTACAAGAATCTGCAGGATAGCCATTAAAAAGAACTTGATAAGTCTCAGGCATTTCGTTAGTTTTTATCTTTGCAACAACACTAATCTCATCACCAGGTTTAGCAAAACCATTAACACCATTCTCACCAGAAATATGCACAATCTCAACAGCATAATCTGCAGGAGGAGAAACTGGTTGAGCAAATGAACGAGCAGAAGCAAACGATAGAGATATCACAAGAAAACACATGAATATAGCTAAGTTTTGCTTGTACACCCCTTTTAAGTACATACCTAGATTGTGGATTAGGCGCTTTTTAAAGGTTTCTAATCAAGAAGCAGTAAAATAAGAAAATGAAAAAGAAATAGAAATTATTTCTTGTTGAATGCCGCATTAAATATCACACCTTTGACTTTCTCTTCAGATTTCGTTTCACAATCTGGCAAGTCTTCAACACCAAGTGTAATGCTTTCTGCTCCAACTTTATCCTTAATATGGTTAGTCCAAGATGCCAACATATCACTCATTTCAGCGTCAACCTTTACAAAGAGTTCAATAGTATTTTCTTTACTCAAACCTGAGTTTTTTCTCATCATTTGAATTCTTCTAGTTAATTCTCTTGAGAAACCTTCAGAATCCAGCTCTTTGCTTCTTGTTTTATCTGCAAAAATATCACCGTGTTTTGATGAAGTCAGGTGCAAGTGATCAGGTGCAGTCTTAGTAATTACAAGATGATCTCTCTTAATTTCATAAGTATTATTGTCAACAATCACAATATACTTTCCTTCCTTCTCAATTTTATTAAGAATCGTCTCCGCACTAGTAGTTGAAAGATGAGCAATAATCTTTGCAATCCCTTCATCACCAAATTCTGGAGCAAGCTTTTTGAAATCAGGTTTAACAGATCTACTAACACCTTCAACAGAATCTTGTAAGTTAATTTCCTTTACATTAGTTTGACTTTTGATTAACTCAGTCATTTCTGTTGCATAAGTCCCGTAATCGGGATTCTTTGGTGTAAAGATAACTTGCTTAAGCGGCCATCTAACGCCAATCTGTATCTTTTCTCTCGCTGCAAGAATTGATTGAATAAGTCCTTGAGCAAAATCCATCTTTTGCTCTAGCTCGGTATTAATCATAGATTCATCAAAGCCAGGCCATGATCTATGGTGTACACTCTCTTCTTCAAGATTAAACTCAGTTTTGAAATTTTGATACATCGCCTCACACACAAAAGGAGTCACAGGTGCTTGAAGTTCAATTAATTTGATAAGACAAGTATACAATGTATTGATAACTGTGGTTCTCTCAACTTCATCACTACTTGAACTTTTGTCTCTTGTTAATTGAATATATGTTCTGCTTAACTCAAGCATAAACTTAGTTAACTCAGGAATAGACTCATCAATTCTATAACTGTCTAAATACTCGTTTAGCGTTTTAAGAGTTGAATTTAATCTAGAAAGAATATACTTTTCCTCAATGCCTAAATTATCTTTAAATTTGCTCACATCATCTGTTGGAATCACATTGTGTTGTCTACATAATTGCACAAGATATTTGTGCATATTCCAGAATACAGTCAAATATCTCTGTCTCAACTTAGCTTCATCCCAACTAAAGTTAATATCTTCGCCAGCTGTTGTCTCACACATGTAATATCTCAAAGCATCTGCACCGTGTTTATCGATTAATTCATAAGGCGAAATAACATTGCCAAGACTCTTACTCATCTTGACACCTTCTACATCAGTTAACATGCCGTGCATATAGCATGCTTTAAACGGAAAATTATCTTCTAATGCCATAATAGATGTAACCATGAGCATATTGAACCAACCTCTGACTTGTTCTTTCGCTTCAAGTATAAAATCTGCAGGCCATAGTGATTCGTACATATCTTTGTTTTTTGGAAAATCAAGTATGTTCCAAGATAAAGTTCCCGCATCAATCCATACATCAAGAATATCTGGAGATCTTTTTTTCATACCGCCACAGTCACAACTAATTTCAACCTCATCAATCCAAGGTTTATGCAAATCATCAGGAACATGTCCTGCTTTAGCATTTAACTCATCTGCACTCCCAATAACGTCATACTCTCCACACTTCTCACACTTCCAAATAGGAACTGGTGTTCCCCAAAATCTTTGTTTGGTTATTGAGTTATCTCTTAAGTTTTCTAACCAAGATCTAAATGCGTTTTTTCCAGCTTCGGGAACCCAATGTATCTTCTCATTACCTTCAACCATTCGCGCTTTCAAATCTTCTATTTTGAAGAACCATTGTTTTGTTGTTCTAAAAATAACAGGATTACGACAACGTTCACAATGTGCATATTCGTGTTCAACCGGAGTAACCGCAATAAGAATATCAGATTGTTTCATTTCTTCTATAAACTTTTTATCATCTGTTTTTGCCCTCAATCCCGCAAACTTACCCATGTCTTCAGGAAATACTCCATTTTCACTTAAATTATTAAACGGAGGAATATTGTTTGCATGTCCAACTTCATAATCTTCAGGACCACAACCAGGGGCACAGTGCACTAAACCAGAACCCGCACTAAGAGAAACATATTCTTCAGATAACAGAACAGTGTGCGCTTTGGGATGCTTTTGTTTAATCTCTGCAAGTTGTTTTATCTCACCACTCCAAGGATGTTCATATTCTAAACCTTCCAAATCTTTTCCTGGAAACTCATCAAGAATGTTTAATTCTTTATTTGCAACTGATTGTACAACCGGTGCAGAAAGACCCTTTGCAAGTATCCATACTTCGTCGTCAACCTTTGCTCTAACGTAGTCAAGCTCAGGATGAACCATTATCGCTAAATTGTAACAAATAGTCCAAGGAGTAGTTGTCCAAATAATCAAATATTCATTTTCTTTTCCTTTAACTGGAAACTTTACAAATACTGATTCTTCGTCTAGAGTTTTGTACTCACATTCGTGTTTAGCCATAGCTGTTGCACAGTCTGCACACCAACTCATAGTTCTCAAACCCTCATATAGTCTTCCATTTTTGTGAGCTTGTTTTATTAGAAACCATACGCCTTCAATGTAAGAATTATCGACAGGAAGTCTTGCGTTGTCAAAATCCATCCAGATTCCAACCCTTTTCAAATCTTCGTTCATCTTAAGTGCTTTATCTGTAGCATATTCTTTACACTCTTTGTTGAACTTTTCTAACCCGTACTCTAGTATTTCGTGTTTATACTTGAAATTATGCTCAGCCATAACTTTTCGTTCAGTTGGCAGTCCATGCATATCATATGCTGCCCGGTCAAATACATCTTGACCTTTCATTCTTCTATGTCTAAGTATGATATCTTTCAAAGAATTATTCCATGCGTGACCAATGTGAATTGCCCCACTAGTATAAGGAGGACCTTGAATAAAAAAGAATTTCTTATTTCCCTTGTTACGTTTAACACTTTTTGAATAGATGCCCGAGTCTTTCCAAAACTTAAGTACACCTTCTTCAACTTCTTTATAGTCGTAATTACCAATAGTATTATCGTTGTTTTTGCTCTCTTTCTCGTTTTCAGCCATTTTAGCCTTTGGGGTGAATATGTTATTTAAAAAGCTTTCTCAATATAATTAGATCTAACTTAATGTTTTTTTGTTCAGAATAAGTTAATCTACAGGAACTTTACACTCTTTACAGATGTGACCTTCGTGTGTATCACTCCATTCTGTTGAGACGTCATATATGACTTTTATTCCACAACCAGGACACCTAGGCTCTAGGTAACTCGTATTATTAAAAAAGTCTTCTCCCTTCTCGAATGAATTATTGTTTAAAATTTTGGCCACCTTTCTTAGCTTTTTGACTTACAAATGTTCGCACGTTTTGGAATAATGTGTATAGCTTTTGTCTGCGTACACCCCTTTCAAATCAAAGCCCGCATTTTCCCCTAAACGTTGCTTAGAATTTATTACAGATTTATATGTCAGGAGAGTATTTAAATTTTTCTAAGAATTTGGCGGTTTATATCATTATTATCTCTAAGATATGCGTTGTATTGGCGAGATTCGGATATATTAGCACAACCTATATAAATAGAGTATGATCCACTTTTCTAATGAGTCGGTTCAATAAAAATAATGATAAAATTCTGATTACTAGTGCTTTACCTTATGTAAATAATGTTCCACATTTAGGCAACATTATAGGTTGCGTGTTAAGTGCAGATGTCTTTGCCAGGTTTTGTAGACTTAAAGGACTAAATACATTATATGTTTGCGGCACCGATGAACATGGTACAGCTACCGAAACTAAAGCACTTGAAGAAGGACTAACTCCTAAAGAAATTTGTGATAAATATTATAAAATCCATAAACAAATTTACGAATGGTTTGGATGTAGTTTTGATTGTTTTGGAAGAACATCTACCGAGACCCATAAAGAAATAACTCAAGAGTTGTTTAAGTCTCTAGATGAAAAAGGATACATAACTCAGAATATTGTTGAACAATTATATTGTAAAAGTTGCGATAAATTCTTAGCAGATAGATTTGTTGAAGGAGAATGTCCTCACTGCGAATATGAGAAAGCAAGAGGAGATCAATGTGATGACTGCGGAAAACTGTTGAATGCAGTAGACCTAGTTAAACCAAAATGTAAAGCGTGTGGCGCAACACCTGAAATTGTTGAGAGCGAACATTTATTTCTAGATCTTCCAAAAATAGGTCCGAAGCTAGAAGCGTGGGTAAATAAACAAAATGTCGACGGTTACTGGCCACAAAATGCGCGAACAATTACCAAAGCTTGGTTTACTGAAGGGTTAAAGAACCGATGTATTTCAAGAGACTTAAAATGGGGAGTTCCAATACCTAAAGAAGGATTTACTAACAAAGTATTTTATGTTTGGTTCGACGCACCCATTGGTTATATTTCAATTACCAAACACGCAAGAGAAGATTGGAAAGATTGGTGGTTTAACCAAGAAGGAAAAGTCAAACTATACCAATTCATGGCTAAAGATAATATACCATTCCATACAATAATATTTCCATCAACATTATTAGGCGTAGATGAAGGTCATACTTTGTTACACCATATCAATTCTACCGAATATCTTAATTACGAGAATGGAAAGTTCTCAAAGAGTAACAATCAAGGGGTTTTCGGGGACAATGCGATAGACTCAGGAATTCCACCAGATGTATGGAGATATTATCTATTAGCTAATCGTCCAGAAAATTCAGATACGGAATTTAGTTGGAAAGATTTCCAAGAAAAAACTAATAACGAACTAATAGCAAACTTAGGTAATTTTGTTAACAGAGCATTATCTTTTACTAAGAGATCTTTCGAAGGATGTGTTCCAGGAAGAAAACTAAATATGCTAGACGAGAAGTTTATCTCTGATGTAAACAATACACTTGCTAAAATTAACTCATCAATGGAAGAAGTTAAAATAAGAGAATCTGTTAAACAAATAATGCACCTATCTAAATTAGGAAATCAATACTTCCAAGAGAATGAACCATGGAAAGCTATTAAAACAGATCATGAAAGAGCAGAAACATGTTTGAACATGTGTCTTAATCTTGTCAATATTTTATCAGCAGTAGTTCACCCCATTTTACCGTTTAGTTCGGATAAAATGAGAGCACAATTGGGAGTGCAATCTGAATTGAAGTGGATAGAAAAATTCGAATTAACATTGAATAAGGGACGCATGATAGGATTACCTGAAGTGTTATTCAACAAGTTAGAAGATGATGAAATTAAAGAGTACAGAGAGAAATATTCAGGTAAACAAGAAAAAGTTGAAGAAGATGTGTTTAGTAAGGTAGATCTTCGCGTTGCAGAAATTCTCGGTGTAGATGATCACCCTAATGCAGATAAGCTTTATGTTTTACAAATAGATTTAGGCAGTGAGAAAAGACAATTGGTTGCAGGGCTTAAACCATACATGACAAAAGAAAGCATGGTTGGTAAAAAGATTGTAGTTGTTGCTAACCTAAAACCCGCCAAACTAAAAGGTATTGAAAGTAATGGCATGTTGTTGGCTGCAGATAAAAATGACAAAGTAATCTTGTTAGAGGCAAAATCCTCAGCTTTAGGTGAAAGAGTTACTGTCGAAGGTATAGAATCATATACTTCAAAACAAATTGATTTTAAAGAATTCATGAAGATCGAATTAATTACAAAAGATTCAAAAGTATTATATAACGATAAACCACTTAGAACAGAAAAAGAGGAGATTTGCGCATCTATTGAAGATGGTGCGAAAGTCAGATAAAATGCAAAGTAAGTTTATTGGACTGTTTGTTATTTTCTTGTTTCTTATTAGTATTTGTTCTTCATTCGCAGCTGCAGCAGAAGATAACGAAACTAAAGTAAGTTTTCAAGATTATATATCGGGATTCTTTGATAAAATAAAAAGTATCTTTACAAAGAACATAGAAAAAAATACTAAAGAAGCAGTCGATGAAACTGTTGATGAAGTGATCGATGAGCAAACATCTGAGTCTACCGAAGAATCATCAAAGATGTCTTTGTTAGATAAGGTAATGAATTTAGTAAAAGAAAGTAGTTTTATTTATATCATAATAGGCATCGCAATATTCATCATATTAGCTAAACTTATATCAGCAGCATCAGAAATGTTTGGAAAACTATTATTAGTCGTGTTAATAATTTTAGTAATACTTGCGTTGTACAGATATTTGTTTTAAAGATTTTTTCTACATTCTTTAAGAAGTTCTTTCTGCAGATCTTCAACTTCCAAGTAAACAGGAATTTTTCTTCTAGAATCTAGAAAATGATCAACAGCCTCTTCTTTAGCGATGTCTGTTTTACTAACATAGATCAAAATATCTTTCCCTAATTTTTTTATTGTTTCTAGAAGTTTTACTTGATCTTTGTAAGAATAAGTTTCGGTAGGATCAAAAACATAAACAATTAGATCAGCACAATATTTTAATGCCAAGTCAGCTTGCAACTCCACCACATTCAGTTTATCAAGTCTATTCAATGTTCCAGGCGTGTCTATGAATTGCACTTTCAAATATGCTTTTTTCAAGTAACCCGTGTTTAAACCTTTGGTTGTAAACGCATAATTTTTTATCTCAGGTTTAGCCGAAGTCATTTTTGCAAGCAATGTAGATTTACCAACGTTAGGGAAACCCGCAATGCATACTGTAAACATAGACTTAATAGATGGAAACTGTCTCATAACTTTTCTAGCTTCTTCTAAGAATCGCAGATCAGATTCAATTCGATGTACTAACGATGACGCTCGCCCATAATATTCTTTTCTATATCTGTTAATGGCGGACAAATCTTCGCATCGCCTTATCTTCTTAATATAATCATTACCAAACAAAACTATCTTTTCTCTTAACCAGTTTAACCCACCAAGAGATAACTTCATTTGTTTCATGTCAATAAATGCTCTAAATAATTTTTTGTAAAATTCAGTCATCCCATCCAAGTCAGGATATGATTGTATCAATTTCATCATCGCCGAAGAAATAGTCTCAGAAATAGCACCTATCTTTGCGATTTCAATCTTTTTAGATTTTTCTTCTCTTGTACCTTTGAGTTTAGTAGAACGAATATCATTAGCTTCTTTTGTTGCATGCCTAAAGGCTAAATCTATGTAAAAGTCCGCAGATTCAATCTTTTTTACACCGTCTAAGTCCATATTATCTCCAATTAACTATCTGTTTAACTAATTTTTGAATAAAGATCCAGCTACATCTATTGTTCATGCAAGAAATAATATCAAGAATCAGAAAGTAACACGAAATTTACCTGATTTGGATTCAGGAGATTTTAAGTTTAAGATTGTGTAACTACCATTATCTTGCTTCTTAGCCCATGCTTCAGCAGCATCCTTTGTCATAAAGGTCTTAGGTCTAGCTAGTCTATTTCTGCCGTTTTTTATTACTCGTTCCCTTTTCTTAATGTGTACGCTCATTGTTGTATATGCAAAATCGATGGGTCCTATATAAAGATTTTGGGAGAATGACCAAGCATAACATTTAAATACTAGATTACTTCGTTTTTTTAGGTAGGTGATTTGATGAATAGGTGGGTATGTACAAGAAAAGCACATTTGAAGCTCTTTGCACTGTTTTTGATGGTAGTTCTGTTATCTGTTTCTGCAAGCGCTTTCAAGCTATATGTTAACGATGTAGAAAAGGAAGTTAGTGTAGATAAAGTAGCAACCTATAATTTATCCTTATTCAATGATGATGTATACACCGAACACTACACATTCTCAGTACCTGACATCAGATGGAGCGCATACACTGATCCAGTTGTATATATGCACCATGGTTTAACTTTATTGCCAGATGGGCAACAATATATTCCTTTTTATGTTAAGGCAAGAAAAGATACACCTGTAGGTAAGTATCAATTTTTATTAGAAATTGAGTCAGACAGAGGTCAGAAAGAAAGCAGAGTAATGGGAATAGATATTATCCCTACACCTCCCATTGTTATTGAGAAAATCTATGATGTAGATGTAGACGTAGGAGTAATTATCCCCCCTAAAGTAGATCCAAGAGATGTTTTGAATATTCAAGTTGTTTTGACAAATAAGAACCCAAGATCTTATGAAAATGTTGAAGTTATATTGAAAAGCGAATTGTTCGAAAGATCATCAAAGACCGATTTAGAAGGTAATAGAACAAAGAAAACAGATTTCTCCGTTAAGTTAGACCAACAACAAGATCCAGGCAAACATAAAATCACAGTTACTGTTTTATTAAATGATAAAGAACATTCTGGAGCATACAAAGACTTTGAAATTGTAGAATACCTGCCACCATTTACGCAAACAGAAACTATAAGTGAAATGTTTCTGAAAACGGTTAGACGATTAAACCTTAGAAATGATGCTAATGTTATGAAGAATAGAAGTGTACAATCAAAAGTTGTAGGATGGAAATCATTGTTCGTTAAATCAGATCCTAAATATTATGTCGAGAATATTGACGGGGACAAATATCTATCTTGGAATATTTATTTAGAACCTGGGGATGAAACTGCAATATTAATCACTTACGATTATAGACCACTGTTTATCGCATTAGTTGTTTTAATAATTGGAATTGTATTGTATCAACTATTGAAAAGTCCAGTTGTTGTTAGTAAACAAATATCTCAAATTGAGACCAAAGAAGGTTCTTTATCAGAAATGAAAGTTGTTTTATCCATTAAAAATCGAAGAAACAAAGGTGCAAAGCACATTAGAATTATTGAAAAGATACCCAAGTTTGTCCAAATTGTTAATGACTTCAACCATACATTATCTCCAACTAAAAAATACAATTATAATAACGGATCAGTAATACAATGGGAATTAGAAAACTTTGATCCTAGAGAAGAGAGAATTATCAGTTATAGAATCAGAACAAAGCTTAGCTTTGTTGGTAGCTTTAAACTTCTACCAACCATTGTTGAGTACACGACAGAGGGATCTAAGAATAAGATGATTTCTATTTCTAACAGCTTAGATGTTGTTAGTGAATAATACAATCATTTAGAAAAGATTTATAAATCACTTATTTTTGCTCTTCTCTTATCCCTGCCTAGCTCAATGGCTAGAGCGTTCGGCTGTAGATGTTGCATGACTTTGCATTACGCTTGGAATGAAGTGCAACCAGCTGTTACCGAAAGGTTCCTGGTTCAAATCCGGGGGCGGGGATTTGGATTTTTTTAATTTCTGTTTCGCATTACTAAAACAATATGAGAGGGGAGGTGCTATAATATGATGGAATTAACCTTGGCTCTAATAGCGAGCGTGGTTGCACTTCTATTCGCTTTATTCGTGTCTTGGCGAATAGTTAGAATTAAAGTTAAAGACAAAAAAGTATTGGAGATTTCTGATGCTATACACAAAGGTGCTATGGCATTCTTGAAAACAGAATATAAGATGTTGTTAATTTTTGTTATTGTTGTAGCAATATTGTTGACATTGTTTATTGATTGGCAAACTGGTATTTCATTCATATTTGGAGCAGTTTGTTCAGCAATCGCAGGCTATGTTGGTATGAAAGTTGCAACAAAAGCTAATGCAAGAACTACAATGGCCGCACAGAAAAGTTTGTGCACTGCACTAAGAGTTGCATTCTCTTCAGGCGCAGTGATGGGTTTGTGTGTTGTTGGCCTGGGATTGATGGGAATTACTGTCCTTATTTGGGTCTTCAAAGTTCCTGAATTAATATATGGATTTAGTTTTGGAGCATCGTCGATTGCATTATTCGCAAGAGTAGGTGGAGGAATCTTTACTAAAGCAGCAGATGTTGGTGCAGACTTAGTTGGAAAGGTAGAAAAAAACATACCTGAAGATGATCCCAGAAATCCTGCAGTTATCGCAGATAATGTTGGAGACAACGTTGGAGATGTAGCTGGAATGGGTGCAGACTTATTCGAAAGTTATGTAGGTAGTTTAATTGCAGCAATGGCTTTAGGATTTGCAGTGTTTGGAACAAAAGGCATTTTTACACCTTTGTTGATTGCAGCATTAGGAATTATCGCATCAATCATAGGTACTTTTTTCGTTAGAACAAACAATGAAAAAAAATTACATGCTGCATTAAGAAATGGATTATTGGTAGCATCCGGTTTAGTTATCGTCGGATCATTCTTTATAACCACATATTATCTCGGAAACATCAATGTGTTCTGGGCAATAATTGTTGGACTTGTTGCGGGAGTGTTGATTGGTTTAATAACAGAATACTATACATCATACGATTATGGCCCTGTTAAGAAAATAGCTAAATCATCATTGACTGGATCGGCGACTAACATAATATCAGGACTTGCAATTGGTATGAGATCTACAACTTTACCAGTACTGGTTATTGTTGTAAGTATTTTCTTAGCTTATTGGTTTGCAGGTTTGTATGGTATAGCTATTGCAGCAGTAGGCATGTTAAGCACATTAGGCATATCTTTAGCAATAGATGCATATGGTCCTGTTGCAGACAATGCGGGCGGCATAGCGGAAATGGCGGCACTAGGTAAAAAGATAAGAAGTAAAACAGATGCACTCGATTCTGTGGGTAATACTACCGCAGCAATGGGTAAAGGTTTTGCTATTGGTTCTGCAGCACTAACTGCCCTAGGTTTATTCTCAGCTTATGCAATAGCAGCAAAACTTGAGTCAATATCCATAACTAATCCTTTAGTTTTGATTGGGCTGTTTTTAGGCGGAATATTGCCATTCTTATTTTCATCTATGACAATGAATGCAGTCGGAGAAGCTGCGTTTGCTATGATAGAAGAAGTTAGAAGACAATTCAAATCAATTAAAGGACTAATGCAAGGTAAAGCCAAACCTAACTACGAAAGATGTGTTGAGATATCAACCAAATCTGCACTTAAGATGATGATTATGCCGGGTTTGATTGCAATACTATCTCCAATAGTTGTTGGACTATTATTAGGTCCAGAAGCTTTAGGGGGAATGTTAGCAGGATCACTAGTCACGGGCGTAATGTTGGCAATAACAATGGCCAATGCAGGTGGTGCATGGGATAACGCCAAAAAGTTCATAGAACTTGGTAAACACGGTGGAAAGGGCTCTGACGCTCACAAGGCGGCAGTAGTAGGAGATACTGTGGGCGACCCATTCAAAGACACATGCGGTCCGAGCTTAAACATTTTAATTAAGCTTATGACTATTGTAGCATTAGTTTGTGTTCCTCTATTGGTTTAGAGGACTATTTTTTCTTTTTTTCTTAATTTTGAGTAAATTTCTGTGTTTAAGGAGCCCTAAAGGGAAAGCTTTATAAAGGGATTAAATTTCTTGCCTGCATGGCGAGTTCACCCTTCTATGCCTAAAAAGAGCGATAAAATCGTAGCTATGGCTCTAAAAAGGCGGCAGAGAAGGCTGTTGATACTGCCCTGGTAGTGTAGCCTGGTCTATCATGATGGACTGTCGCTCCGTCGACTCGGGTTCGAATCCCGACCAGGGCGTTTAATTAAAGCCATATGGCGGTCAAAAAAGGGTTTGATTGCGATTCAAAGGCCGGTAGCTCAGCCTGGAGTTTAATTACGGGCAATAGAGCACTCGACTTTTAATCGAGTGGTCGCGGGTTCGAATCCCGTCCGGCCTATCATAATCAATAAGTAGGGCCATCCTACGGAGGGAAAAAATTGGCAAAGGAAGCAAAACTATCGAAATTTGATGTATCCAAACACACCCTCGTTCCGAAGCACACAAAACTAAGCGAGTCGGAGAAGAAAACACTTCTTAAAAAATACAATATAACAGTAAAAGAATTACCTAAAATCTTGATCAATGATCCTGCGATCATTCGTTTCGACCCAAAGGTA
>Ga0233431_1000564_pt1 | contig 78967 bp, 94 predicted proteins | sample SI_118_April2016_FD_179867 | JGI IMG/M metagenome (GOLD analysis project Ga0233431, IMG submission 179867) | Seawater microbial communities from Saanich Inlet, British Columbia, Canada - SI_118_April2016_200_MG | ecosystem: Environmental > Aquatic > Marine > Inlet | place: Canada: British... | reverse complement strand
AGCTCAAGTAAAAACCGAAAAGAAAGCTTCGGGCTACGTCGGGAATGTTTAACGTTGGTACTTTCGTTTAGTCGGATAAAACAAAAAGAATTCAATTGAAACTGAATATAACATTGACTAAACGGCTCCGCTTCGCTACGACCCAAATTTTTTTAATGAATCTAAACGGGGGGGAATCGGGTAAAAAACAAACTAAACTTCTCCAATTAATCCTAATTTTTTTAAACGAGACCTAATAGCACCAGGCTTTCTCTTAAATATCTCAGACAACTCTGAATTTGATTTTCCTTCATGATATAACCTCTTTATTTTTTCATCTGCTTCAGTAGTCCAATTTTCATAAGCATTTGGATATTCCTCTTTAATTTTCTCTAATTTTTCATGATAGTTTGATTTAGAGATTCCATTACTTTTAATCTCTGACTGATTATCTAAAACATATTTAATCCCTTTCTTTGTAATTCTCAGAGTTCCATCAACCTCTTCCTTCAAATGCTCGTTATCAATCAAACCTTCAAGAATCTTTGCTAAAACAATCTTTTTATTCTTAAATTCGTCTAGAAGTTCATAACAATTTAAGTTAAATTTCCATCTACTACTAAAATGATGTAAATCGCCAACTAAAATGTTAACAAAATCATTCTCAGAGATATTTTTTTCTATTGCGACAGATTTCAATAAAGTAATTGGTAACGCATCTTTAGCAGTATCCAGATTCAAATCTTTCAATAGTTCAATCTCCTCTTCAGAAGCATAATTTTCATCAATTTCTAATTTAATATTAGAAGTTAATTTATCATCACCACAATTAGAACACATTTCACAGTGATCCTTTAAGTGAGGCTCATCAAAATATTTTAAGATGCTTCCCCTGATACATCCAGAAACTGATAAACTTTTAATCAATAATTCTACTTTTCCTAAGTCATTATCTAATATTGATTCAAAAAGCTTTACAAGTGGTTTGATATCAAAATAATTTAATTCCTCTCTTACCCAAATAAGATCTTGCCTTCGTGTTTCTGGAAATCTTAAAAGATTATTATCCCTCAAATAATTAAAAATTTCAAGAATTCTAAAATAATTAAGATTGGTATGATCCATAACCTCTTCAAAAGACATCCAACTTCTTCTACTTTTAAAGAAATCACAAGAAAGAATATTCTCTAAATCTTCTTTATATTTTAATGGAGCTTCCTTAATAGTTTCAATATGGCTTTTTGCAAAAAGAGGTTTTATTTGATGTAATACATTTGTATAAATTCTAATTGCTTCAGCTTCTTCTAATCTATGCAATATTAAATTTGCGGGAATTTCCTTAACATCACAATCAAAAAATAGTTTTCTTGTTGTTGTGAAAAAATATTTACTATTTTTATTCTCCATATATGAGATTATATCTTTTATTTTTTGTTTATTCGGCCAACTACTTGAAATTAAGCTTTTTATCTTAAATTCATCACTTTTTGTAAAAAGAAGCACACAATTAGAAATATTTCCGTCTCTTCCTGCTCTTCCTATCTCTTGGTAATAATTTTCAATTGATTGAGGTAAATTATAATGGATAATATTTCTAATATTGGCTTTGTCAATTCCCATGCCAAAAGCTATAGTGGCAACAATTACATCACATTCACCAGAAATAAATTGATTTTGAATTTTTTCTCGTGCTTCCCTATCTAAACCAGCGTGGTAATGGACACTTTTAATTCCTTCTGCTTTAAGAAGATTAGATAACTTTTCTGTAGTTTTTCTATAACTAGCGAAAACTATTGTTGGACCTTTCAATGATTTTTTCAAAAGTTCAATTAGAAATGATTCTTTTTTTACTTTTGGTTCTAATGGCACGACAGCAATAAAGAGATTTGGTCTGTCAAAAGAAGACTTAAAGACCTTACACTTAATCTTTAATTGCTTTTGTATGTCTTCCTCTACCTCTTTAGTTGCAGTAGCAGTTAAAGCCAAAATTTGAGGGGAATTAAGCTCTTTAATCATTTCTGGAAGTCTTAAATAATCAGGTCTAAAGTTATGTCCCCATGTAGATATACAATGAGCTTCATCAATTACAAATAAATCAATTTTAATTTTTTTCAATACATCTAAGATTCTGTCTGATTTCAAACTTTCAGGGGCAAGATATAATAATTTCACTTTATTATTCTCAACCAATCCTATAATCCTTTCTTTTGTCCCTTCAGTAATTGAGGAATTAACAAAGAAAGCAGTATTTGTTCCTTTCTTAACTAAATTATCTATTTGATCTTTCATTAAAGCAATTAATGGACTTATAACAACAGTAAGATTATTTTAGATAAGAGCTGGAATTTGAAAACAAAGAGATTTCCCACCACCTGTGGGCATAATCCCTAAAGAATGTCCCTCTTTATCTAGAATTCTTGTAATTATCTCTTGCTGTTGTGGTTTGAACCCATTATGACTAAAAATATCTTTTAATACTTCAAGAGGAGATAATTTGGAAAAATCATGATTTCCATTTTCTGCTTTTGAAGCTAATTCTAAAAGTTTCTTCTCATACTCTCCTATGCTTTCTTTATTAGTCATTCTTAGTATCCCAAATCTTCTCTTTTAATATAATCTTTAATCTCTGTGATAAACTTACTCTGAGAACATTTCTGATTATATACAATTACTTCTTCTTTCGCTCTTGTCACAGCCACATAAAACAATCTTCGTTCCTCTTCTTCTCTTATTTTCTTATGATTCTTTATTGCAGGTTCAAAAACTTCAGGACTTTCTAATTCACATGGAAAACCATACAAATCTTTATCTACATTAAGAATAAAAACTACTCTTGCTTGCAAACCCTTGCTTCTATGAACAGACATTAATGGAATTGCTGTCATTTTCCTAGGATCAGTAGAAATTGGAACTTTCTTACTTCTAGCATAATCCATAATTGCGTTTATCAACTTAGGTCTTTTTTAAATCCTGCAAAGAATCATTATATCATTCGGCTTATAACCATTATCTAAGAACTCTCTCATCTTATCTATGGCATGTGATGCAATCTGACGATAATACTGTTCAAAATATTCTTTTTGATGTAAAGATGAATAAACAGATAATGGATTGTCTCCCCCATTCTTAGCAATTGTTTTTTTAACTAATTGTGAGTCTTTATTATGCTTAATTATTTGTGCTCCGGTTTCTACGATTGATTTAACACTTCTATAATTTATTGTTAAGTCGGTCCTTGCAGGATGATCAAAGTATCTCTCAAAATTTACAAAGAAATCAAGATTAGAACCCGCAAAACCCATTATACTTTGCCAATCATCACCAACACAAAATAATTTACACTTGTTATTTTTCTTCATTAATTCATTTACTAACTCATATCTTTGTGTACTAATATCTTGATATTCATCAATAAGAATGTGTTCATATTTGTCTTTATAGAAATTAGCATTTGCTTTCAATTCTTTTACTGCCAAATTAATCATATCACTATAATCAATAAAATTTCCTTTCTTTAACTCTTCTTGATAAATTTTGTAAATAGGAATCGCAATTTCAGCAAATGCTTCTTGTTTCTTTGACCAAGATTCTGATTTTAACCTCTTTTCAATGTCATCTGGTTCTAAACTATAAGTTTTAGCAATAACAATAAAGCGAGAAATGTTAAGAGATAAAGATTTTATGAATTCACGACACTCTTCCCAAACTCTCTCAACTAGTTTTTCATAAGAGATAGATTCAATTGAGAAATCCTCGTTTGGATTTTGTTCTTTAAGTGCTTTCAACAATTTCTTTTTTAAATTTGAATTGAAATTTTTATCTATAAACTCACCCGAAGTTGTTTCCATTAGTAAAAATTCTTTTTGACTTTCAAACTTCTCCTTTTTGAGATTCATACTATAAGTATATCTTTCAGTTGGGTTATCTCCCTCAAACCATTCTGGAACCTTTCCATCCTTACCAATTGCCCAATGTTCAAGATAAATTTTAAAATCTGGAAAAAAGAAATCTGGTGATGGAATTTTCTCAATATCTTCTTTTTTGTATTTCATCCACTCTGCAGGTTCCTCGTAAAGAATGTTGATTTTATTTCCATTAACATTATGAGTGATGAAAAAGTTCATTATTTCTCTTTCTTGTTCACTCTTAACTTCAGTTCCATCTAGAGTTCTATAAGTTAAACCTCTTTGATATTTGTAAAATTCTTCTTTAGTTTTAAAATCAGTTTTCTCTTTAATAATTTGATCATCACCATAAAATTTCATAAAATTAACAATTTTATTTTGCATAATTTTATCTTCTTGTAATTTCTTAAAGAGATAGGTGATAAAAGTTTTATACTTACCTTCAAAATTATCGCCACCAAACATCAACTGAGGCATCTCTCTAGATTTCTGCTTCATTGCATCTTGAAGAATTCTCTGGCCCAAAGAATGAAATGTTCTAATTTCAACATCTACATGATATCTACTATTTAACCGTTCTCTAACTTCAGCAGCAGCTTTATTTTGAAACGCTAATGCTAAGATTTTATTTGCTTCTATTGTATCTGGCTTCCTTTGGATTAAATAAGCTATTCTTGTAATTAGAACTTCAGTCTTTCCTGAACCTGCACCTGCAACAACTAAATTATGTTTTTCATCAGTTACAATTGCTGTCTGTTGATCATCATCAAGAGTTAAAGAAGAACGCTTGAATAAATGAGAATATTCTTTTTTTCTTCTTATAATAAACTCTTCATTAAATGATAGAACTTTTTCTTTGATATTTGAGATTTTGGAATAAGAATCTGTAACTAATTTGTTGAAATCTGTCTCAAATATTTTATTATTATCTTCAAGAAAAGTTAAATTTCTCAAGTCATCATTAAGCTTTGTTTTTGATGAATTTCTGATATCATAAATTAAATAAGTATCCTCCTCACAGAATCTCTTGTAAGTGTTATTAGAATTATTAACACTATACTTAATTCCTTTCTCAATTTTGTTGAATATGTCTTCTTTAGACACCTCTAGCTTCTCTAATTTAGGTTTAACCTTCTTTACAATATAATAACCAACAACAACCGGAGTTAAAATATAACCTACAACTTTGAAAATTCTATATCTCTTAATGCTGGATAATAGTTCTCTTAAGTCTTCAATGGATTTACTAAGCATATTTACCTCAGAAACTGCATTAATTATATAATTTGCTGTATTTTTTGGAATTTAGAACAAATCCATTATCTTTCCAACAATAACGGCAATAAATGCAACTAACAAAACAAACATCATAAATAAAAATAACCCTGGACTTAAAAGTGGACCTACATTTAAATCACGGAATATAACTTGACCTAAATAAAACAAAAATATCAATCCGATTCCTGCACTAACGATTTCTTTTATTTTGTCTACCATTTTATTTATTATTCCCAAATGTATATCCCATAATCAAAGTAGCGATTGAAGAAAAAAATGCAATTGCATACTCTGGAATCTGTTGATTTAATGAAAATGATTGATAAAGTAGCAATCCAACTACTACAACACAAATTAATACAATAACCAAACTACCGATGGTAATTACCATCTCTTTTTGGTGTTTTCTTCTTGCTTTATCGGACATTTGATATTACTCTGTAAAAAATATTAACTCCTATAAAAATATTACTAAACTAAAAACAAACCCGATTCCCCCCTGTCCTACGGACTTTTACTCTGCTACGCAGTTATTGATAACGATTCATTAAAAAAACTACAGTGCCAACTACATTCCCGACAAATAAAAAACTCCGCAGACCATCAAAGGTCTGCTACGTATAACAAGTTTTATGCGGTTGCGTTACTCGGGGCATCAAAGCCCCTGCGTTACTCACCCAAATCGTTTAATGTTGCTACGCAACTTAAAGAACTTCGCATAAAACTGACGTTGTGCGAAATGATGTTTTGGTGCTTTTTAATAGAAAACTTTATATATTAACGCCATATTAACACCATATTAACACGGGGGCAAATAAATGGTACAAGCTATAATTAATATCTCTGACCACACGAATCGGATTTTGAATATCGTTAAAGCTAAGTATGGACTTAATGATAAGTCTCAAGCAATTAACGTTCTTGCGGAAGAATACGAAGAAGAAATGATGGAACCAGACCTTCGACCGAATTATATCAAAAAAGCTTTGAAAATTCAGAAACAAACTTCTATCAAAGTTGGTACTGTTGATAATCTTCGTAACAAGTATAAGTAAACATGTACTCATTATCAATCAAATCGGAACTTGATAAGAAGTTGGCAAAACTTCATAAGAAAAACAAAAAACAGTTTGATATAATAATGAAAAAAGCCGAAGAAATAATTCAAAATCCAGACCATTATAAAAATCTTCGAGCTCCACTTCAACATTGGAAGAGAGTACACATTGATAGACATTTTGTTTTAGCATTTTCAGTAAATGAAGAAACAAAAACAATTACACTCGAAGATTTTGATCATCACGATAATATATATAACCATTAAAGCACCAAAACACAACTTCTTCGGTTTAATGTCCTTTGGACTTAAACCTTCGACCCCGCTGCGCTTTCCTTCCGATTTTATACTTCGTTAAAAATCTTCAGTCAGGTCGCACAACAGGAATTTAACGGTTCCGAAACCTTGCAGACTTCTCCGCCCAAATCGCTTCGCGACTTCTCATAATCGCGATGTTAAAGTAGGGCAAAAGTTTTATATAAAAAATTAAATTTACTATTTCATTATGATAATCCCAAAGTATATTCAAGAAATAATTGATAAACAGGAATTATATGTCCTATCAACTTCAACAAAAGAAGGCACACCAAATATTATTTATTTAAAATTTCTTAAAGTGTATAACAATGAACAAATTTTAATTGCAAATAATAAATTTTTTAAGACTGAAAAAAATATAATTGAAAATCCTAGGATTTCTTTTGTTGTATTGGATACAGAAAACAGAAAAGCATACCAATTAAGGGGTAATGTTGAGATTCATAAGGATGATAAAATCTATGAGGATACAGTTGAATGGGTTAAAGCAAAAAGACCTGATATGAATCCTCCAAAATCGGGTATAATCCTTAATGTTAAAGAAATTTATTGCGGTGTAGAAAAAATTTCTGAAGAATAAAATTTTTGCTCAATAAGTTAACTTTGCCTTTGGCAATCTTTCTGGGAAATTTCTTCGTAACTTCTTTTTATCTTCAATGTTAGTTCCAATAAACTCAATCCTTTATTTTACACTCTTTACAGACTTATCAAAAGCTTCTTTTTCTTCTTTACTTAGTTCTAATTCAACAATCTCTGTAATTCCAGCTCTGCCTAATCTTACTGGTACACCTGCAAAAGTTCCTTCAACACCATACTCTCCTTCGAGTAATACAGAACAAGGAAGAACTTTATTTTGATCTTTAAGGATTGATTCTACCATCTCTGTGATAGCCAATCCCGGAGCAAAGAAAGCACTGCCAGTTTTTAGTAACTGAACAATCTCTAAGCCGCCATCTCGTACGCGTTGTACAATCTCTGCAATTTTCTCTTTAGAAATTAATTTATCGATGGGTTTACTATCAACTTTACAATGTTTAACTAAAGGAACCATTAAGTCGCCATGAGAACCAAGTACTAATGCTTCAACTTTTCTAACATCGGCACCAAGCTCTTTTGCAATAAAAGTTCTAAACCTTGCCGTGTCTAAAATTCCAGCCATACCCAGAACTCTTTGTTTAGGAAAACCACTTAGTTCATAAGCTATTTTTACCATTGTATCTAATGGATTTGTTACAACGATTAAAATGCAATTTGGAGAATATTTTACTATTTCATTAACCACAGAAGTCATGATTTTGGTATTTATTCCAATCAGGTCATCACGAGACATTCCTGGTTTTCTTGGCAATCCTGCGGTAATTACCACTATGTCTGAATCAGCACTATCTGAATAATCATTACTTCCAACAATTTTTGTATTTGATCCTGCCAAGGGCATTGATTCTAAGATGTCTAAAGCCTTTCCTTGTGGAACGCCTTCAACAATATCAATTAGAACAATCTCTTTTGCAACTTCTTTAATCGCGGCATAAAAAGCAGCTTGACTGCCAACATTTCCCGCACCAACAATAGTTATTTTTGCCATCTTAATTTCTCCTTTTAACTTTTCTCAAACTATTTTATTCCGTTTAACTTAACTCTTTACAAGCATTATAAATATTGTCAAACAGTAAAACAATGTTTTCTTCAGAAACACTAGAAAAAGCGATTCGTAATAAGTTTCCTAAAGCAACAACTCCTGTGTTATAATGTTCTAATAACACTTTTCTAACTTTCTCTCCGCTTAAGTTATCATCAAGTTTAATACACATAAAATAACCAGAATTGTAAGGTAAAGGAATAAAGAATTGTTTATACTTCTCATCTCCTAACGTTTCCTTAACCTTCTGATAACGCGATTTAAGAATCAAATATTTACTTTCTTTTTCTTGTTGATAATCTGGAGAATTAAACGTTTCTAAAAGTAAGCTTTGTGATAAATGACAACTGCTCGATAAATTTCCTCTAATCGCTCCGGCAGTTTTTTCTTCTAAAGCATTAAGGGAGTTCTGATCAATATTTTTTGCTCCATAAGTTAAGAATCCCAACCTTAATCCCCAAACATAATCTTCTTTCGTCGCCCCATCCACTTTAACAGCTAAAACATTTTCATGTAACTCTGCTAACTTAGCAAACAGTGATTCTTGATAAACATCTTGTTCATAAAACAAGCCAAAGTAAGCATCATCGCAAATAACTAGAATCTGTTTATGTTCCGCTGCTTCTTTAATAATCTCTAAGATTTGCTCTGCTTCTATATTCGTTAATGAATATCCCGTTGGATTATTAGGAAAGTTAAGCAGAACAATTTTCTTTCCTTCTCCTTGTAATGATTGTTGAAAAGAATCTAAATCAAAACTGTTTTCTTTGAACATATTAAATGGTTTTAACTTTGCACCATAACCATTTTCAAAAATCAAACCATAATTTTCCCAAAACAGATCTGTGAGAATTATTTCTTCATTTGTATTCATGAACAAATATGCTACTGCGCTTAATCCATGAGTAATTCCTGAAGTAACTATTGGTAAACTTGTTTTTGCTTGTAATGAAGGATTTTTCTTTTTAATTTGTTCCTTCCAAAGTTCTCTTAACTCTTTAATACCATAAGAGGGTGCATAAGGAAATACTTTGTTTGGCTTTAACAAAATATTCTTTTTAATTGATTCTAAACCCATAACTTCTTTGTTATCTTCAATAGCTATTCCAATAGTAGCATTAATCTCTTTTCCCTTGGCCTCTTTTGTTTGTTCTAATATTCCTTGCTTTGGAAAATAGATTGCTTTTCCTTTATCAGATAGGAAAGAATAAATTTTAGGTTGAATTCTTTCATTAACTTCCTTCGCTTCTTGATTGATCATTTGTCTAATTGAATTATAGGAGATATTTAAATTTAAGCTTATCTAATATCTTAAGGTATCTAATGTATTGTTTGGAAGACATAATTATTTATAAATGAATTGGCATTAACTGCCCTTAACTTTTTTTGGTGACAATTATCAAATGACTACAGACACAACAGAAACGATTGATATGGAAACGTTTGTCCGCCAAGTTCTGGGTCATCAACTAAATCAGTTTGACATGTTAAAGTATGTTCAAGTTACACAGTTAATGAGAGAATGGGATTCTCGGAGGGAACTTGATCCTGCAGATAGTAGGTTTTATAGTGACCTTTTAACATTGGCTAAACATAATTCTTCTTTAGATACTTTTGCTCCAGGAAGATATTGGCTTAGTGATGTCGTTACATTCTTAGAAGATTATTCAGTTCGTCGTCCAGATCTAAACACAGATGCTCCCCAAAAAACAATTGGAGTTCCTTTGGGTGCCGACAACATTAAGCTTGCTACTCCTGTTTCAGTTGTTCCTGCAACTCCAGTTGATTCAATTGATTCAATAGTTCTCAGTGAAGACTTACCAGTGGAAACAGAGGGTTCTATAGTTCCTGAACCAACACCAACAAGACCAAGTAGGCCCAGTTCTGGAACTACTACTTATGAGCCTAAGATGCCAATTAAACCATTCCTTTCTGATGAAACTCTTTTGAGAGAATTCTCTCTTGATGAATATGTTTCGGCTTTAGGAGAAAATGGTGAAGTGAGTTCTAAAGATTTAAAATTATTAATGGTGGTTTCTGATTTACAAAATGGTCTCGGTGTTTGTGAAAAACTGTTTTATGATAACCGTGTGGGAAGTGCAAGACATTTTAGATTAAAAGATGAATTTGTTGGAAGATTAGATGGCCGATCACTTTTATTTAATCCAACTGAAGTTAAAAGATTCTTTGCAGATTATGATTCAGTGCGTGCTAATATGCGTCAATCAGTTGATTCAGATACAACTGAACATAATCTTGGTGCGCTTCTTAAAACTTTAAGTGGTGTTAGAAATAGAAGAAAAAGTCCGGGCGTAACTGCTAAACAAACATCACTCCCTTCTCCCCCTAAGAAAAACAGGTTAGACCAAATTCGCGAAGCTGCTAAAAGACACGATCTTGCTTCAAAAACAACGGAGGACCCAGACATTTCATATTCTCTTAGTGATCGTAGTCTTGATACTTTGGAATTATTTAATTTGAAATCATTTGGTCATCCTGGAAGAAAAGCTTGTCTTGCTTTAGAATCTGATCGCAACACTTATTTAGATTGTAACTTGTTTAAAATGGATGGTTCTTCAGAGGAAGTACGTCTTTATTATAGTCCAAATCTGTTACAACATGTTGGTGGAGTAACACAAATTTTAACACAAAGTTTAGGAGAAGATGCAAAAGATTTTATGTTATATCACGCTAAAGATCTTGTTGAGGTTGGGGCACTTCTTCCGGTTTGGGCATTAACCAGAACAGTATCTGGAAAGGGAGTAGTTGATTATATCAATAGAACTATGGATCCAGAAAGTGGTGTTCAGTTTGTCCAAGACACTTTAGAAAAACTTGTTGATGTGATTAGAACTACAACTATTGAGAAAAAGGCAACCCCTCTTTCGATTAAAACTCCTAGAAGATTTGATCCTCATATTTATCCTTCTGATATTAATGCAAGTCCCGAAGATACTGTTTTGAATTTAAAATCTACTAATGATCTCATTAGGGAAAGAGGTATTAGGGGTGTATTCGGTTCATACATGAGAAATTCTGGAAGAAGTAATTTAGATAGTTCTATGAATCTAAGAAAGGCTTTAAAGGGAACTTCCGTAAAAGAATTGGCAGACCAATTAGTTAAACGCCAAAACGTAAGGGATGGAGTGAGAGTTAAGAAAAAGGAGATGGGCATGGTCCATCTTGGCACTGCATTAAACACACTTTATGATTTAGTTGATGCCCATTTTAATTTTGATACTGAAAAAGCTTATGCTGCAGTTCAAGAACTTTATTCTGATGCTGGAATTATGATTGGAGATGAAAGAATAAAACCAATATTGTTTAAAAGTGCGCCAGTTTACATCCCTAAAAAAGAAATTCTTGATACAGAAGAAGAAGATGTTTATAATGTTTCTTTGCACGGCGATACTAAGAAAAGCATGATGTTTAGTATTGATTCAATAATTGGTGTTGTTGATGGTCGTTTAGGAGATATTAGTTCGGGAGAAATTAAAGGGGATCGAGCTGCAACTTTATTTAGAGATGTTTGTTCTTATTATACTTCTAATAATGTTCCTCAATCAGTTATTGAAACTGGCTTGGGAGCAATAGCAGAAAACTCTTCTGATTATACTGATGAACTTCTTTCTGTACCTGCTGTAAGACTTGTAGCAGAATTAGCAGTTCTAAAATATGGTTGGGTTGATAATGAAGCAAGAGTTCCTAGTATCAAACGAGTTAAGGATGAATATCGTAATCTTACTGATGAAGAATTGGTCATGAAGGGATTTGTTATTCAGGAGGCTGAAGATACAAGTCTTTTGGTTAAAACCCGATCTTTAGAGGGTAATTTGGTTCATGCAAGTGCTGTTTCTAGGCTTAATCCTGTTCTAAGTGAGTCCTTAAGGGGATTAGCTGAATTGGGAGAAATTCAAACATATCAAGTTAGGGTTGGTAACAATTCTCCTTCATTATGTTATCATGCTTCTGATATTATCGAAGTTGCCGGTCGAGAGAATGAATTAGATTTGGGAAGACTTTCTGTAATTGCTCGTTACACTAATCAGCGAGCTTCTGTAACTTTAGAACCAAATGTTTCACAAAATCCAGCAAATTAATTCTAATCTACTAAGAATATCTTCTTTTTCTGTCTAATAGTTAAGTAAGGCCGAGTTAACCTTCTTTTTAATCCTAAATCTTGAGTAAGAACTAAATCTCCTTGTTTAGAATGTTCAACTAGAACATCATCAACATGTCCTTGAGAAGGTAATTGTTTTATTTTAAGAACTTTAATAATACCAAGAGCAAGTTTAGCTGCTCTTTTATACTTCATCCGTTGCTCCTCTTGAATTTTCTTTAACTCTTTAACAGTTCCTTCTAACACATAAACTTCATAATTAAAATCACAAGCTGTTTCTAACTCATCAAACAACTTTAGTTTGAACTCTTCTATCGCCATCAAGGCGTTTGTGTCTAAGATTACTCTTTTCATTTTTCAATTGAATTTAAACTTGCCAACCAGAATATTTTACTCCACGATAATACTATAACTAAGAATATTAATGCTAAGAACATTATAAACAAATGTACCTCATACATTGCAGTTAAGTAAATGAAATAACCTGCCAACGCAATAAAGCACCAATTGATTGCTAAAATAGTGAGTGTATAAAATATTCTTTTAATCCCTAAACTAAAATAAGATTTACTAAACTTCTTCCAGCTTCTAATCTGTAATTGAGAAAACCCTATTAATAAGAAATAATAAATTACTAAGAACACAATTGACATTACCTGGATCACAAAAGCAAATGCTTCTGGGGCAATATCTATACTTAAGAATCCTTTCAAAATAAAATAACAGACCATAAAGAAAGGTACCATTAACATTAAAGCAGAAGTTATGTACTTAACAGCTTGTTCAATATAATTTTTCTTGCCAAACATTTTATAGATTAATAACCAGATAGTTCCATTTAATAATAAGAATATTCCTGAGAGCCAAAGAATATACTCAACAACATTTCTGATCATTGTCTTATACCCAGTATATATCTGCATGATATCTTTGGTGAAGGGTTGACCTGCCTGTAAACTTTCTTGATCATAATTAGCATTATTTAACGGTTCAATAACTTCTTGAGCTCCTTCTATGATCTTAAGTTGATATGTTAAGGAGACGTAACTTAATAATGAAATTAAAACAACTTGTAGAATTATTATGCTTAAGAACAATAACTTATGCTTCCTAATTACTTTAGTACTTGCTTTAAACCCTCTTTTTAAAAAGTTCATAGTTTAGAAATCATTTATTCATTTATAGAACTTTCTGTTTTGTTATTAAATTTATAACTTAATGAAGGGTGTCATATACAATAGGAGGTCATTCTATGGATAATTTGGTTCATGGTTTTCACGATCTTCTAAGGAAAATAGAATGTATAAAAGAATCTTAAAGATAACCCTGTAGTTTTAGAAATTTTCTTAACTTCTTATACCCACTATCTCTCTCAATTATACAAAGAATCTTTACTTCTGGCTTGTCAACCAAATAAACAACTCTCTTCTCTTTTTGATTATCTTCAAAACGAACCCTAAAAAGAAATAGTGGATAACCTTCAAGTTTCTTGTTTCTAAATGGATTAACTTTTAATAATCGTAATTTATCTTCTACTATTCTCGCTGCTTTATCACTTAATTCATCACATTGCTCTAAGAAAAACTGAGATGGTTTTAGTATATATTCCAAGTTTTACCTCTTCAATTTACTAAAAAGCTCTTCTTCCGTTCCCCAGAGATTCTTTTCTTCAGAAACTTGAGCTAGTTTCTTCACTAACATTAATTCTTCTTTAGTTAATTCCACTGGAAAAAGTTTCTCTCTAAGAGACTCTTTAATTAATTCTTGGACATTACCAAATCCATGTTTCTTAGCGTAGGTTGTTGCTTTGTTTAATAATGGATCAGCAAGACGTACATTCAGTTGTGTTGTAGTTGCCATGATACCAAAAAATACCAATTGATATTTAAAACTTTCGCTTATTGAAAATTATCTGGGTGTAATACCCCGCCCTTTAGGGCGATAATTTTTAATCCCAAAAAAAGCGTGATATAATACCCCGTCCTTTAGGGTGGGGATAAACGCTTTTTTTGTTATTTTACCCCTGATTCTAGAAAGTGTTAATTTTTATGATTTCACTTCGTTTCATGTATTTTATATGAAAGAAATAAACAAAATGTAACATTTTTGATATGTGCCAAAATAATTATAGTAGTATTAGAATTATCTTACCAAGTATCTTTAAAGTAATCTGCCCATCCTTTCATTAGGCCATCTAAATGTGTTTGGGGTGGAATCTTTACCTTGACATTATGACCATCAAAGTTAAACTCTACTATATCTTTGTTTTCTTTCCTAGCTTCGACTATCTTTTTCATAATTTCAGAATCCTTAATTGGAAAGTTTTCCAATCCTAATAATTTCTTTAATGACATTTATTCGCTGTAATAACCTTTATTTCCTCGCATGATTCCTTCGCTGTATACTTTTTTTATTTTAATCTTTATATTATTTCTGCCATGCTTAAACTCCACAAAATCTCGGTTATTCCTCTGGGCTTCTATAATTCTATCCATTAATTCATAATCCCTAAGTGTATTTTCACTTTTCATTTATATCCACCTCCAAATCATAGCCTTCCATGAATGCTTCTTCTTCGTTGCTTAATTCACCATTTTCTAATAATCTGGCTCGAGCTTTCTTAGAATATACATTTTCTTCTACTTCCTCAAAATATTCTAAATCTTCTTCTACTGTCTTATCTGGTAAAATCATTTTAATTTTCCACCCCCGATGATATAGCTATAACTAACTATAACATAATTATACATAACATTTAAATATAAATACATTTCCTCAATACTATATAGCGGGTATATTCTTCCTGCTTTAATCTACGGGGGTATAGTGCGAAGCAAATAAAAATAGTTAGAATCTTTTTTAGCTTCAATTTAAATAATCTCTGGAGGACATAAAATGGAACAAGAAAAAATATTAAAACATTTTTTAGCTCCATTTTAAGTTGGAGGACATAAAATGGAATACAGAAAATTAATCTCATTCGGAAAGAGTAGTTTTGTAGTTTCTCTTCCTAAAGGATGGGTAGTTCAAAACAAATTAAAAAAAGGCGATTTAATCTATTTGGAAGAAAGTGGTTCGAATTTAATATTAACAAGTAATGCTAGTCCAGATAGTCAAAAAGAGAAAGAGTCAATAATTAACGTCGATGGTAAAGGTTTAGGATTAATTGATCGGGAAGTAAGTTCAGCTTATATTCAGAATAATCGTTTAATAACCTTAAAAGGAAAGGAAATAAAATCAAAAGTTAAAGAATTGCAAAGCACAATTCAAAACTTAATGGCATTGGAAGTAATTGAACAGACTTCGGAGTCTATTGTTGCTAAAGATTTCTTAAACATGGACACTGTTTCTGCTAAAGAATTAGTCCGAAAGATGGACATTGTTGCCAGAGCGATGTTAATAGAAACAAATGTGATTTTTGAAGAACAGAATGCTGAAAGTATTCGAGAAAGAGATAAGGATGTTGATAGGTTATATTTTTTACTTTATCGTTCAATATTATTTAATCTAGAAAATCCTACAATTGCATTAAAGAAATTTAAGATGAGATCTGTTGAATTGTTTAAGTATTTATTTTACGGATTTTATATTGAAGCAATTGCTGATGATTGTTGGAAAATTGCTGATTTTATGAGTCAACTAAAAATATCAAGAGCGGAAAAGGATAAATTAAAAGAAATACTTGCTTCAATACATACTCGTTATTTGGATACTATGAAAGCTATTCATAATGAAGATGTTTCCTTAGCTTTAAAAATATCAGAAAGAAAAGATCCATTAAGTAAAGAGCTTGATGATTTGGAAAATAAAAACATTTCTGTGGACAATTATGTTAAAGCTATTAGTAGAATTCGGCTAATTTCTAGCCATATTCATAACCTTGGGAGGGTTTTGTATACCACTAGTAACTATTGAGCAATGGTGAAACTCACGAAACATTTATAAATAAAAGTTTGTCTTAAAGGTAAATGGTCCTAGCTACGGCGTCCGATAAGAGAAGGCTTGAAAGCATTTTGAGAGATTCCCTTGGAAATGATTTTTCTACGTACACAGACGGTTTTTTTGTAGATGGTACTAGAAGAACTTCACACGCAGACATTAATCATTTAGTTTTAACTCGAAAAGGACATACTAAAAAAAGGGCGGCTACTGCTCATTTTGCATTAAAGAAATTTTTTTCAGTTATTAACTCTGGTGATATGCGTTACTCTGAAAGGCATCGGCCAGAACTTCTTTCTACAGCAGAGGCAAGATTTGTTAGGTGGTTAGACCGAGATGTTAAAATTCCCAGTTTGAAGAGTGAAAGTGGTAGTAATAAAGCATATCTTGGGCCTGATTTTTATGGCCATTCTGTTCAACATTTAGCGATGGTTTCACGTTTTATTCATGGCGAAGTTCTTTATGATAAACTTGCAAAATCAGAAGGTACAAATTTTACTGAATTATTTTTACAAGGTGTTAGGGATGTTGCTCGTCTTAATGGAATTACTAATTCTCCTGAGAATCAGTTTTATGCTAGCTCTGAGGAATTTGAGCACGAAGCAGCAAGAAACGAAGAAGAAAAGAAAGAGGCATTAGTTGCTAATTTATCTAGAATGTATTATGTTTTGCATCCAGATGAATTTCAGACCACAGATTTTTCTACTGAAAAAATTGTTGATCATTTAAAAACTAAAAAATCAATTGATTTAAAATCTAGAGTTGAAGAACTTACTGAAAAAAGACGTAGTTTTAATGATCCTAATCGGTTACAACATCGTGATTGTAATGGGAAGAATATGATCTGGACTAATAATGAAAAATATAGGAACAGATTTGTAGATCATGAGACTGCTGGACCAGATTCTGCAGTTGAAGATATTGCAAGTTATTGTATTGTATTAGCGCATGGAAATAACCATGTTTTTAATCTAGAAGACTTTCCATACTTCCGTTATGTTTTCCATGCATATGAAGATGCTTGGCGTAATCTTGATTTAGATCGGGTAACAGAACTTGATGGTTATCATAACGGTCAATTTGTTAACCGAGTTGGTGAAATCATGACTGAAAGGGAAGATAACCAACTAACAATGGCGTTCTTTGCTAATGCTATGAACAAAACATTAACTTTGTCTGCAGCAGGTGCTAGAAGTTATGGGTCTGTTTTAGATGGAACAGAGGTGGTTGCAGTTACTGATCCTTCTCGGTGGCGTGGTGATATGGATGAATTATTTGATTCCACTCATAGTATGATTCCAATAATTCAAGGATGTGGAGATAGTGCTGAAGGTATAGCAGATTATTTTTATACTTTTGGACAGTTATTTAACGATTTAGGGTATAAAATTTCAGAAACTCATCTTACAAATATTCAAGATCTAAAACGAAGAGGTAATTTTGGAGACGCGGTTTTAAAACATAGACCTGAAAGATATTTAAAAGAATGATTAAAAAGTGGTAATTATGATAAAAGAAAATAAATTTTACTCATTTAATTCTGGTGTGTTGCCAAAAGGCTGCCAACAATGTGTTAAGGGTGAAAAACTGGTTCTGTTCGTTACTGGAATTTGTCCTCGAAAATGTTATTTCTGCCCTGTGTCTGATGAAAAGTATGGGAAAGATATCACTTTTGCTAATGAGAAAAAATGTTTTACTTCTAAAGATGTTGTAGAAGAAGCAAGATTAATGAATGCTAAAGGTGCAGGAATTACTGGTGGTGATCCTCTAGCTAAAATAGACAGAACTGTACGTTATATTAAAACTTTAAAAAAAGAATTTGGTTCAGAATTTCATATTCATCTTTACACTTCATTAAGATTAATTTCTGATGACACTTTACAGAAACTTTACATCGCTGGATTAGACGAGCTAAGATTACATCCAGACTTAGACTCAGACCAACTCTGGAAACGCTTAGACATGGCTACAAAATTTCCCTGGGATTTAGGGATTGAAGTTCCTCTGGTTCCAGGTAAGAAAAAAGAAACTAAAAAGTTAATTGACTTTATTCAGACTAAGGTAATGTTTCTTAACTTAAATGAATTAGAAGTTGCCGATAATTCTCAATCAAAATTGTTGGATATGGGTTTTAATACAGATTCAGAATTTAGTTATTCAATTAAAGGATCAAAAGAATTAGGACTAGAATTAATAAAATATATTCAAGAGAAGGAATATTCCTTACCTGTTCATGTTTGTACTGCTAAACTTAAAGATGCTACTCAGTTAACTGAAAGAATTAAGCGAGAAGGTGCAGGAGCTAAGAAAGAGTTTGATGTTATTGATGATGAAGGACTGTTAACTCGTGGCGCACTTTATTTGAATGAATTAAAACCCGGTGTTGGGTATAGAGAAAGTTTAAAGGAAAATCATTTTGAGATTATTGCTAAGTTAGAAGAAACTCTTCCTCTTGTGCAGGCTAAACTAAAATTAAATGATGATGAGTTATTTTTAGACAAATCAAAACCTCGTATTCTAATTTCTAAGAAGAATGCTAAGAAGAATAAAACTAAGTTAATGAATCTTGGATTAGTTCCAGCAATTGTTATTGAATATCCAACAGCTGATCAGCTTGAGATTGAAGTTGACTTCTTAAAATAAAATGGCAGTTAATCCCACACAAGAAAATTATCTGGATGGGTTGATGGCAAGAAAAATTCAAGACTTAGAAAATGTCTTTAGTTTGCAAACTCTTTTGATTGAAGATTTGCCAACTCCCATAGCATTAAACATTAATGAAAATAACATGGCCGTTGTTGTTAATGATTCTGCTCCTAGTCCAGGATATACTGCTATCATTGTTGGACCTAGTCCTCCTTTATGTATTGGAAATTTAGCTATTGTTGAATTGCCTTCACATAATTATTTAATTCCTTTAACTCGTGTTGCTGTTTTTAATTATGATGGACAGCTTGTATGTCAAAAAGAATTTCCATATCGAGAATCTAGAATTCCAAGACCTCGCCCATTTCAATTTTAGAATGTTCTTTCCCTAACTCAATAAGATATTTTCCTTTGTTCTTAGAATTCCAAAACGTAAAAGGTTTGAAGTTTTCTTTAATCTCCATAACTTTCTTATCTTTGTTCAACAATATTACATCAATTGGATAAAATACAAAAAACATGTGTAGAGAGATGTTTCTTTCTTTTGGCAAAATCATAATTAAATTATGCTTTTTTCTTCTGAACATTAGCCCGCGAGCCTGAGATCTTATAGTCTTACAAACAATCTCTTCTTCAGAAATAATCTCTTGGCCTCTTTTTATCATATTTTTATATTTAACTCTTGGTTATTTAAATATTTCTTAATCATTAGTTTAATAAACTAAGAATATCTTCATACATTCCATGGATGAAGACATTAATGCAATCATGGAACAACTGGACCAAGGAATTGATATTAATCAAGAAACGGTTAAAGGATTACATGAGATGGAAGTTCAATTACATGCAATCTCTGCTATTGCAGCACACTTTATGCAAGAAGGGGAATGGGTTGAGGTCTTAACAGATGTTTCAGAACTAATTTGGGATATGTTGGTAGCTCTTAAAATGCAAGAAGATGGAGAGTTGCATCTTATTGCAGAAGAACAGGCAGCAAAAAAGCTTGGTCGAAACTGGACTTTAAAACATAGAGCCAGAATTAAAGATGAAATCCTTGAAGAAACAAAACACGAAAAAAGAATAATTCAAATTATTACTGATTACATGATCCGGATAAATAAATTGTTTGATGAGAACCAGGAAGAATTTCACGAAGACCCAGAGATTCATGAATTGTGCCAAAGGTTACACAGACTTTTCAATTTTTATCTTCAACTATTTAAGAAGGAATTAACAAGATTAATCTAATTTCCAGATATCGTCGCCAACGTAATGGATATTCTTAATAACTTTGCCAGAAGAAGCTTTTTCCATTTCTTCTGCAGAAAGTAAAGCAATTCCTACTGCTAATGGCTTCTGATGATTTTCATCAACAATTACAATAAACTCATCCTTTTCTATACCTTCTTGAATCCTAGTTATCCCTGGCCTCATTATGTCTGCACCATTAACAACAAACTTAATTGCACCCATATCAACAGTAATTTTCTTAAGTAAATCCTTTGTTTGCAATAACTTTAGTGTTGGAACCATTTTATCTTCATAATAAAAGAAATAAGGGGCTTTGTTAACAGTTACAATCTTATAATTCTCATCTTCTACTAGAACAACGTTATCTTTTTTACTTAATTCTAAGCCTGGAATTAGTTTGTTAACTTCCTTAGCTTTCAATGGTTTTTGTTTCATTTTATCCTCCCCTGAGGATGAATGAAAATTCTTTTAACTTTCATTTTAATTTCTTATAACCTAACCAAATTAATACTGCTAAAGTTATTCCCAGTAAAACAAACTTCAAGATTTCATCAGCATGGCGCCAGTATCTTAAAGTTCCGTAAAGTATTAATAAAATTCCACCACTAAGGATTCCTGTGCCAATAACATCTTTCTTAAGAATAATTCCTATGATTACTGCAAGAATGCCTACTATTATTGCAACAATGAAAACTATTTTATCATGCTGTGCAGTTATTAATTCATAATTATTATAACAGGATTGAGGATTTTGACAGTTTCCTTTAACAACAGGCCTTGGTTCTAATACTTCATTTTCATAAGTTTGCCATTTCCCATCAGCTTCTAAACAAGCTTCTTCATCTTCAACTTCATAGATGTCATCTGGGCAATAATCATTTCTGTCCGGAGCATCATGGAACACTTCTATTCCATAGCCTACAAATAGTGCAAATATTACAGCAATTGCAATAGAAATCAAAACTCTTTTCTTATCCATATTAAATAAGAAATAAAAGAAGTTAATAAAGTTTACTAGTAAAGTATTTGAAATCTAATTATAGCTTTTTGTCCAACTCCACTTAATTCTACTTTGTCTTTATTCTGTAAATTAATTACTGCTCCAGGAGATATTCTTATTGCATTAACAAAAGTTCCCATTGTAGATCCTTGGTCAATGATTGTATATATTCCTCTACCAGATTTTGTTAACATAGCATGCTTTTTTGAGATCCCTGATGTCATTACGGTTTTCTTAATAATAATATCGTGGCCTACTTTAGTTATTAAATTTTCTAATTTTGGATCTTTATCTAAATCTAACGTTTCTTTTCCTCGACCAATATAAATTGTGTCCTCGCTAATGATTATTTTTTGTCCAATACCAAACACCAAAGTTGCGGTTTTCTTTGATCCCAATAATCTTTTTAACCATTTCATTTTTATTCCACCAATATTCCAACTTTTCCTGGCATTGCTGCTTTAGCTTTAGCATCTTCAGAATCATTTCCATTAACAATCTCTACAGTACAAGAGAACTCCTTCTCCAAAAATTCTTTAGCTTCTTGCATGACGGCAATTTCTTCTTCTTGTGATGTAATCATTGTTGGAAGTTTAGAAACATCCTTAACAAGAGATTGAACAATCTTGCTAATCTCTTTTCCTTTGATCTTCATCTCTTCTTTTTCAAGAACAGTTCTCATAATTTCTCCAAGGTTCCGAGTAACTTTAATTTCCTTACTCACAATATTAAACAGTTCATAAAGCCATTCCTCAGCAATAAACAAAGTATACTTTTGAACTTTCTCCAATTTAGCAAACTTTAATACATTTCTCATCCCATCAATTGCTGTTCTAACTAACTCTTCTCCAGAATTAGCTTTAAGACTAATCTGTTCCTCGTTATACTCTGGCCATGAAGAAGATGAAACTAACTTCTTACCACCAATTAAAACATTTAACTCTTCACTTAAATGTGGAGTTATTGGGTTCATCAACCTAAACCAAGAATCTAAGTATTCAGTAATAACTTTCTTGTTCTCTCCACCACGACGTAAATACCAGCGTAAATCATCATACATAGCAAAGTAAACAGTTGATGATAATTCTCTTAAGTTATATTCTTTCATTTCATGATTGATTCTTCTAACAGTTTCATTTAGTCTAGAAATTAACCATGAATCAATAGACATCTTTTTACCATCTAACTCCTTCAGTTCTTCAACAAGGGTGTAAATTCTTTCTAAAGTTGATTTGTAACTAAAAACAGTTTCTTCAATCCAAACCACATCAATATGAGGACTTCCAATATGTGAATAATAAAGACGCATTGCATCTACTCCATACTTTTCAACAGCTTCTGGAATTGGTACAGCTCCACCTTTACTTTTACTTATCTTACTTCCTTTTCCAGTAACCCACCAATTAACAAATATGCCTCTTGGCCATTTTTCTTCAGGAAGAATTGCTACATGGTTCATTAAGAATACTGGGAAGTGAACTGTTTTATGTTCCTTACCACCAAGATTAATATCTAATGGGTAGAAATAATCAAACTCCTTCTTAACTTCTTCCCATGCTTCTTTGCCTTTTCCCTTTCCAAGGAAAACATAATCAAAGAATTCTTCAGTTAAGTCGTTAACTTTTAACTTACCAGAATTTGTAAATTTTGAAACAATGTAAAATGCTGGGTATAGTGTTGAATCACTGATTGGTTCAACTGTCCATTTAGAATCAAATGGTAATTTGCTTCCTAACCAATTTCCTAGACGTGAGCAAGCTCGGTCTGAAAACCAATCTAAGACAGAAGGCATATTATCTTGATACTCTTTAGGATAAATTTTCATCTCTTTTACTTGTTCTTTACTTCTTTCTGTAAGCTCAGCATCAGAATAACGAATGAACCACTGGTCATCAATTCTCTTAATTATTACTTGTCCACCACAACGGCAAATCACTTCTTCACTTAAGTCATAAAATATATCTGCTTTACCTTTTTCTAATAATTCTGCTTTCATTAACTCTTTAGCTTCCTCTACTCTTTTGCCAGAATACTTTCCGCAAGTGTCTACCATTACTCCAGTATGAAATCCTGATTTGTAAATCTCTTTAGTTGCTTCTTCTAACTTTGGGTCGTCTAAAGATTTAATATTCATCTTCTCAACAATTTCTTTTGCTGGGAAATCACCATACCCTTTAGACTTAATGATTGGAATTAATTTAATCTCTTTAATCTCTTCAGCATCTAAATTAAACTTAGAAATCATTTCTTTGTCTTCTTGTAATTCTTTTAATGCCATATAGTCGTATGGGGCGTCACTTGGAACACTCGTAACGATTCCTGAACCAATTTTAGGATCACAAAACTTTGCAGGAAGAACAATTATTTCTCTATCTATTCCTGGAGCTAATACGTGTCTGCCAATAAATTGTTCTGGCTTAATATCTTCTTTAAGAATAACATCATCTTTTTGATATTTTAATTTTTCAGCAGCTTCTTTGCTAATAATCCAGTTTTCATTTTCAACTTCTACACGGACATATTCTGCATCTGGGTTGATCCATAAATTTGTTTGACCATAAATTGTTTCTGGTCTTAAGGTAGCAGCAATTAAGTAATCATCCCCGAACTTAAATTTTAAAAGTGTATATTCGTTCTTTTCAGCATTTCCACCTTTACTAATATCAGTTTCAGAAGGATCAACTGCTACTGGTCCACAATTTACACAAGCAGTAGCAAAGTATGGTTTTTGAATTAACAGGTCTTTTTGTTGCAATTTCTTAAATTGCCATTGGATAAATTTCTCATAGTCTTTATGTGTAGTGGAAGTAAATCTGTCCCAGTCGCAGATAAACCCAAACTTTTTCCAATAATCATTAATGTAAACTTGGTTAAAATAATCTACTACTTTCTCTGGATCAGCTAATTGAGAAATTTGTTCTTTTGAACAGCCATTATTTTTAAGATAATTAATCCAATCTTCATCATTGTTCTTAACTTTGTTGGCAAAGCCTAACGCTTGATTGCCAGAAGCGTGTGTTCCAACTGGAAACATTACTTCCTTTCCCTTTAACCTTTGATATCTACAAATGGCGTCTGTATAAGAGAATCCCCTCATATGTCCTACGTGTAAATATCCTGAAACCCCAGGATAAGCAAAAATCATCATGAACTTTTCTTTGTTGTTCTCAACCTTAGCTTTTCCTAACTCTGCGTCTTTCCACTTCTTTTGCCACTTATCTTGTATTTTATTCCAATCAACTGCCATAACCCTGTTAATTGCCGGGGATTTTTAAAAGTTCCTCTATAATACACAATATTTAAATATGAATGACTTCCAAGTAGTAAATATGCATGCTTCAAACCTTCTGACAATTGATGACATCTTTAAAGAGTTAGAAATAGTAAGAAACTGTAGGGGATTATTACAAGGACCCCATCATCAATTTGATGTTTATGGTCATAGTGATAACTGTTTTAGAACAATTCTGGATATTTCAGGGGATCCGCATGAAACAGTTGCTGCTAGGTTACATGATGTTGGAAAGGTTGGCACTAGAAAAGATTTGTTAAGAGAGGACGGTTCTGTTTGGTATCGAGAAGATGATCTCAACACGCCTTATAATAGTTTTCCAGGACATGAGTTTGAAGGAAGGGCATTAGTTTTGGAAATAGATTCAACATTATTTGCACAATTTGAGTTAAGCCAACCACTTATTGCTAATTTAGTGGCGCATCATTATTTACCAATGAAACAAATTAAAGCAATGAGGGAACAAACCAGTTTTGAGGGTTTTCAATGGGAGCTTGGTCTTTTAATTGATGGACTTGAGAAGGCTCCCGTAACTAAAGAGTCTATCATGACACTCTTTTATGCAGATAAAATTGCTCAGGGCGAAAACTGTAGTGATCAAATTGAATTATTAGCAATTCGGGGACTAATTCTAGGAACTCCGGGGATGAGTGCAGGAGCGATATATGGCCTTCAACAAAAAACTTACCATAAAAAATAAATACTCGTTTTTATTTCTTTAACCTATGAACTTGCCACTAAAATTTTCCTTACGAGTTACACCAAACGCTTCTAGAACTGAGCTTAAAGAAGAAGACGGTAAGTTAAAGTTATATCTACAAGCAGTTCCTGAAAAGGGCAAGGCAAATTTAGCGGTGGTTAAGTTTTTCAAGAAGGAGTTTGGTATTAAGGTGGAGATTAAATCTGGTGAGAGAAGCAGAGATAAAGTTCTTAGAGTTCTGAGATAGAGTTTTTATGCAAACCTTTATAAAACAAATCTCCTCTATATTCTATTATAGGTATTTTTATAATTAGTGTTTTTAAACAACTGATCCCTCCTAACAGTTTACACTTGAAAATTCTAATATCACCACACTATCTAAAAATGAAACTAAAAGATTACAAACCAAAGTATGTACAGTTAAAGAATCCAATTACAAGTATTGAACAAATCAATAACTTTGGAATTGCTGATACTAAAGAGTTAAGCGAAATAACAAAAGATGCTCAAATCCCATTTCCAATATTAACTAATGAATATTATTTGAACTTAGCGGATTCTAATGACAAGAACGATCCTATTCGACAGATAGTTGTTCCAACTAAAGAGGAATTAGAAATATATTTTGATAGCAACAAGAACAATAAAGGTTCTTTTGATACTAGTGGTGAAAAGAAAAATGTTAAAGCAAACGGTTTGCAACATAAATATCAACCTACTGCTTTAGCTTTGGTTAGTAATGTCTGTGCAAGTCTCTGTAGAGAATGTTTTAGGAAAAGATTATTTTTTGAAGGAAATTGTAATGTTAATGAAACAACTTTTCCAAACGAAGAAGCGCTTGATTATTTGAAAAAGCATAAAGAAATTAATACCATTTTACTTTCTGGTGGAGATGCTTTAATGCTGAAGGATGAATCCATAAAAGAAATTTTAGAGATTCTATCTGATATTGACCACATTACTACTGTACGTTTTGGTACAAAAGTTCACGCATTTTATCCTACTAGAATTACTGATAACTTATGTCAGATTCTTGCAGACTTTACTAAAAAAACTGGCAAGGCTGTTCATGTATGTGCTCATTTTGAACATGTTAATGAAATATCTAAAGAATGTATTGCATCTCTTGAATTGATGCGGAAATACGGAATTGAAATGTATAACCAAACGGTCTTACTAAAAGGAATAAATGATAATGCTAAAATTCTTTATGATTTGTTTCAGAAAATTGCTGTGCATGGTGTAAGGCCATATTATTTGTTTCAATGTCGACCTGTTTTTGGCACGTTACATCAACAAATTAAATTAAAAGAAGGTATTAGAATTTATAGCGAATTGATGCAGTTAATGTCTGGAATTCACAAGCCTAGATATGCTATGTCAACAAAGATAGGTAAGATGGAAATTTTGGGAGTTAACCCAACCAATTCTGATGAAGTAATCTTAAAGTTACATTCTGCCAAAGACATTGATAAAACTGGGGATATTATCTTTTATAATGTTAAGGAAAATAACCCTTATTGGTATGATGCTTGATTTAATCAATTATTAACTTTCTCTTTCCAAAATGTTTTTATACTATCTTAATCTACTTTAGGTTATCAAAAGAGGTGATTATTATGAAGAAAGCAAAACCTAAAGTGAGAAAAGTAAAGAAAGAAATGAATCTGTCTTGTAATCCTAAAGGAAGTTGTGGTGCTTGTGGTGGTGGATTCTATGGTTTAGGATTTCTAGGAGCAGCAATATACTACATTTCAACTGCAACTGGCTTCTGGAACGGAGTATGGGGAGTTATAAAAGCTATAGTTTGGCCAGCATTCCTAACATTTGAATTAATGAAATATTTGGGGATGTAGATTCCCTTATTTTTTAACAATTCCACCGCAATAATTTCTAAAATAAACTTTTCTATCATTAAATAGAATTGTTTCGTCTCCTTTAAAATTAGAGAAATCTCCAGTAACTTCATTAGTATACTGCCACACTCCTGACTCTAAATTGAGTGGGCCTCTTGCAGGAAAATCTTCTGGCATATTTTGAAGACATGTCTTTAAGAAAGTAAAACAAGCTGCTCTATCAACTTCCGCTTCCAGTCCACCTCTATAAACCATTGACCAAACTGGGTCTCCATTAAGCAAAACAACTTCTTGTCCCGCGTCAATAGCCCGGCCAAAATATCTGTCTTGATAACTTAATGGTGATTCGTTAAAAGTATAAACTCTTGATCCATCGTCCATTTCAACGGGTTTTTTACCAGAGGAAAAAGTTTCTCTCTTAGCTCTTACTAAGAATTCTTTTAATCTATTTTCTGGAATCATTTTTTATTTTTATCTTTTTTATGGTCAAAATAAATTTTGAAGTTGACTCCTAACTTTTTACAATGCTTTTCGATCTCTTTTTGTAAAGAATCCCAGAACTCCTTATTTTTGCTTAACTGTTCATATAATGGCTTCAACTGGGGAAAGCTTTCTTGGATGAATCCCAACACTGCTGTTCTATTATTACCTCTGATATTTAAGTTTTCAAAAAGATATCCTCCTACAAAATCTTTCGTTGCTTCCATTAATGTTTGATAATCTGTCACTCCTGGAAATATTGGGGAAATAAACAAGTAAGTTTCAATTCCTGCGTCACTTAACTTTCTTAATGCATTTACTCTTGCTTGTGGGGATGAAGCATATGGTTCTAATGTTCGAGCAACTGTTTGATCAAGAGTGTTTAATGATACTCCTACCCTTAGTTGTCTAAATTGTCTTAATAAGTCAATGTCTCGAGTGATTAAAGCTGATTTAGTTAACATTTCCAGTTTTGGTTGAGATTTTAATAATTGTGTTAATATCTCTCGAGTAATTTGATATTTCCCTTCTGATTGTTGATAAGGGTCAGTTACTGAACCAACTAGGATTGTTTTGTCTCCAAAATCTTTTTGTGGGACAGTTAAGGCTGCATTAGTTTTGACATCAACAAATTCTCCCCATCTGTCTTCTCCGTGGCCAGTAAATCTTCGCATAAAGTCTGCATAGCAATAAAGACAAGCATGTTGGCAACCAACATAAGGATTGATTACAAAATCCGCGTCGGGTAAAGCACTTTTAGTAATTATACTCTTTGTTTGGATTTCACTTATTTTCATTTTCTTATTCTCGCTTCCATTTCTTGACGCAGTCCTTCCTTGTTTAACTCTGAGAACATATTTTCTTTAATGTCTCCTAACACAAAATCATTAAGCGGTTGACCATTTTGGTCATAGGCCCAAGGACTAATTGTAAGAATCCCTTTATGGGTAATATTATAAGAACTACAAAATAAATTTCTGGCATGGGATTCTCTAATTTCTGGACTTGGATCTCTTAATGCTGTTTGTATTGCTAATCTTGGACCTCCATATTCTCTTTCCATCTTTTTAAACGCTTCTGCTGCCTCCATGTATTCGGCGTCTGTAGGACCTTCATGTAATACTATTTGTCCCCTGCCAGCTGGCAAGGCTCTCATCAAGTGAATTTCATCAATCTTAGCACTTTTTAGATTTATGTATATTTTTCTAATCGTTTCTTTATCAAGATTGTCCTGGCTGATTGGTAACTGCGCGGAAGTCTTAACTCTTAATCCTGATAGTCTTTGTATAGCTTCTAAATTTGAGTGGTTATATCTATCTGGTCGAGAAGGAGAATTTTGTGAACTGTGGTCATAAGTAAATCCTACTACTCCAACATGCCTAGCTAGCTCTTCTAAGTTTACTTTTGCTAAACCTACTCCGGTGGCGGTAACAACAATGTTGTCTCGACCCAGGATTTTGGCTGCTTCTTCCATTACCAATAAGTTTTCTGGTACTAGTAATGGATCTCCTCCAGAGAAATCAATAACTGCAGGGACATCAATATTATTTAGTATCATTAGTTTTTGTTCTAGACTTAATTCTTGTCCTGTTTTTTGAAGTATTTTTTTAGCGGTTGTAAAAGGATCCTCTTTAGAATTTTTTGGTTTGACAATTCCTTCTCCTAACTCATTGGCACTAATTTTAATATTGCTTTCATCCCAAGAGACACTATATGCATCAACACAACAGAAATTACAATCCCAATAACACAAGCGAGAGATATTCCAAATCACTCGATGAGGTTTCATATTGGTCAGGAATGATTTGGATTATATAAAACTTGCTGAAAAAACTACTTGAGAGTAGTCCTTCTTTTTGCCAAACCACCATGGTAATGCAGATAATATACTTTTTCACCTTTAAATTTAATTACTTCTATACCATTAAATGATTCTAAGTTTCCTTCATATTCATTAAAATATTCAAAATCATTCTCTTTAAATTCTTTAGGTCCCCGGAAGGGAGCTTCAATATCAACTTGCTTTAAAGCTTTTTTTAGAAATTCATAAACTAAGCTTGGATTAATTTTTTCTTCTATAACTTCGCCATAATAGTTCATTCCCCAAAATAATTTTCCTTCTTTCCAAACTATTTCTTCACCAATAAATGGGTTGTGGCCAAAGTATCTGTCTTTATAATTGTAATTATGTTCTTGAAATGATAATTCTTTACTACCATCTTCATTTCTTTTTTCACCAGATTCTCCAGAAGTAGCATAAGTGCTTTTTTTTGCTTTGACTAAAAAATTCTTGAATTCCATAATCTTACTAAACTGTTTTCTTTTAAATGGATTTTGCTTTTTTTGTCAGAAGGTTTTTAAAGTTAGTCTCCACTCTTAAGTAAGAAATGTCCAAAACTGAAGTTTTTGATTATCTCAAAACTGATGAAGCAATATTTATTCAGAGAGCAACATTTTCTCCAGATGGTTCTATTATTGGTTTACCAATTTTAATTAAAGATAAACAAGGAGACAGAATGGTTGATGGGGAAAGATATAGAAAAATGGAAGTCAACAATAATTCTTTTCCGCTATTAAATCTCGCAGTTCAAAGGGTGGATTTGGGAGGAGATGTATATCAGTTATCTAAATCAAACGTGACTAAAGTTTTTCGACATAGGGGATTAGAGCTTGTAGGAGAAAAAAGAAGAATTGCTGATACTATTGCGGAGATTGTTGGGCATAATGTTTCAATGATCGGTTCTTCTTTGCTAGGAAGTGAGGAACACTTTTCAGATTGGGACATTTTAGTTTATGGTGCTTCTGCTCCAGTAGCAGTTAGGCAACATTGGTCAGAGATTCTAGAAGCATTAAAAGCAGATGAAACTTCAGCTGATAAAATTGAGAATAAAGTCAGATGTTATTCTAGAAGATTTGATATTGGTGTTGATCTTCTAGAAAGAATCTTGCAAAGAAGAAATGCTAAATTTTACATTGGTGGAAAAGAAGGTAGTATCATGTTTACTTATTCTCCTGAAGATCAGATTCCTCAACATCCTTTTAAAACAATTAATGGTGCTGAAGAAGTTACACTTGTAGATCGTGTTGTTGATAACAAACACTCTTTAATGATGCCAAGAATGTATGAATGTGAAGGTTGTAGAGTTTGGTCATTTCGTTGGCTCGATCGGGGATTTGCAGTGACTGGCGAAAAAGTTAAAATTTGTGGTTACAAACTTAGTGATAGGGATGTTTTATTATCTACAAATTCTCATTATATTATCCCTTTAGAATTACTTAACTAACTCACCGAAGAACTCTTAACTTAACACCTGCTTCCTTTAACAAAGAAGTGCCAATATCATCTGGATATTGTACCTTACAAACAACTTCTTTAATTCCTGCGTTAATGATCATTCTTGCACAAGTACTGCAAGGTGTAAAAGTAGTATAAAGTGTAGCACCTGATGTTGATGCTCCATTATGTGCAGCTTGTACAATAGCATTCTCTTCTGCGTGAGCGCAAATACAAATAGCTTGATGATACTCACCAGATTTAATCTTACCAAGATGTCTTAATGTACACCTTTTACAATAGCCTTCATTACAATGTCCGATTCCTCTGGAAGTGCCATTATAACCTGTTGAAATTATCTGTTTATTTCTAACAACTATCGCTCCTTTCTTAGCTGACATACAACTGACTCTTTGTTTAACAGCTTCAGCAATGCCCATAAAGTAATGATCCCAGTCGGGGCGTTTATCTTGTAATTTGTATAATTGGTCATTGATTAACTTCTTAACTTTTGTTCTTAATTCTCTTTCAGTAGAATTGTTAACTATTGTAATCTTGGCCATTTTGGCAACGTTAATTAGTTGTTGTTTATTGTCACCATTACTATTTTCAATTTGTTCAATTGCTCTTAGTTCTTCAATTGTTTTTGGATCTGAATCTAATCCTCTTTGTTTATAACGTTGTAATCGGATTTTCTCTGGCGCTGTTACATTAACAAGCAAAAAATCATCTCGTTGTTGTAATAATCTAACTTCTGCAGGATTTCTGATTGAAGTAATGATATGATTCTCTCCATCAAGAACTCTGTTAATAGCTTTCCTTGCTAGAATATCTGCTCCATGTGATAATCTTAATTTATTACCAGCTTCAATTAAATTTTCTTTAGTTGCCTTTTTACTCTTTAACTCTTCTCTTAAGAAGTCGGATAATGAAATTAGAAAGAAATTCATCTCTTGTAAAACCTTAGCAACAGTATCTTTTCCACTACCATAACTACCAGTTAATCCAATAATCATGTTTTATGAATTGTTTATTTAATTTAAATCAATTGTTATAGTAGAATGGAGATAATAAAAACTATCTATTGAACTCTTTTAAGAATTTTTGTATATGCTTCTCCCATTTTTTCATTTAATATTTCAATTGTTTCATTATTTTTGAGAACAAAATCCGCCATTTTTATGCATTCACTCAGATTTTGTTCATATGGATTTGTTGAGAACATTTCCCTTTTCTCCTGTTCTAAGAATTTTTCGTAAGAAATCTTGTCAGTTTCTGATTTTCTTGCTGAGATTCGAGCATATCTTATTTTTGGATCTGCATCTACAGCTAAAAGAATTCCTTCCTGTTTTATTAACTTGGCTTCAGCAACTGATCTTATGCTCTCAATTATAACATTCTCAGCCTTATCTTTTGCCCTTTCTAAAAGTTGCTCAACAATAAAACTGGGAGAGTTTTCTGTTCTTAACTCATTTGCTAAATTAGCTAAATTATCTCTGTTTAAAGGTAATCCTTTAGATTCTAGTTTTGAGTTAAGATATTCTCTTACAGAGAAATGCATAAAACCTTTTTGCTTTAAGAACTCTACAATGGTTCCTTTACCCGCTCCTAGGGTTCCTGTTATTCCAACTATCATTTAGGTTTGTAATTTAACTTTATTTATTAATTTTCCTGAAGCAAAGAATTTATTAATGAGTTAAGATTTTCTTAGCTCATGCAAAGAGGCAAGTTTATTGTTATAGATGGGATGGATGGTGTAGGTAAGTCAGAGTTTCTAAACGTTTTCATTGAAGAGTCTAAGATTGATGGAAAAAGAGTGTTTGATGTTCATCAATTTTGGGAAGAGAACAATTTCCATCCTAACGTTAATGATATTATTGGAAATTATGATGTTTTAATAACATCTGAACCAACTTTTGTAACTGTTGGAACTGTTATCAGAAATGAATTAATTGCTAAGAATGGTAGAAACTATTCTCCTGAATCAGTGGCAGAAGCATATGCTTTAGATAGAAGAATTCTTTATGAGCAATTAATCCTACCATGCTTAGAAGCAGGAATTAACGTATTTCAAAGCAGATCATTTTCTACTAGTATTATATTTCAAAGATTATCTGCACAAAAGTTAGGCAGAGAACTTAGTTTTGAGAAGATATTAGAAATTCCTGGCAATGCGTTTTGTTATGCTCATCCATTTGATTTCTTGATAGTTCCAACTGTTGATGATGCTCGTAAAGTAATTGAAAGAATTGGTAAGAGAGATAAAGATGATAATTGTATCTTTGAGAACCTAGATTTTCAAAATACAGTAAAAATGGTCTTTGAAAGTGAAGAATTTCAAGAAGTATTTACAAGAGTTGGCACAAAAGTAGTTTATATGGATGCTGGCAAGACCTTAGAATATTCTCAAGAACAGGCTAGGGAGTTTTATGATCAAAATTTAAGATGAGTTCTAAACAAGAGATAATTGTCAATTGTAAAGTTCTTCTAAAAGCATATCAAACTGGAAAACTAGGCCAAACAGTAATGCCTGAAGATTCTCATCCACAGTTTCTTAATCAAGAGGAGAATTTGGTTTATTTTACTTTGCCAATGGCATTAAATTATCAAAGGGATAGTTACAAATTATGGGGATCTGCTTTAATTACTTTTAATACAAACCCAGAAGTGTTTAGTGTCAATTGTGATTTAAGCGAAGAGGAATTAAGGGAAGTTCTTACTAAAAACAAAGTTGCTTTGCAACCGAACAAACACATTGCTACTTGGAGAAAGATTTCAAAAACTGTTTCTGAAAATTGGGGTTCCTTAACAAAACTATTGGAATCAGCAGATAATGATTACTTACAATTGAGAGAATTACTACAAATTAAACATAAGAAAGGCTTTCCTTATTTATCTGGGCCTAAAATCTTTAATTATTGGTGTTTTATTTTAATGGAATACTGTGATGTTCAACTTAAGAATTCTGAGTTTATTGAAATCGCTCCTGATACTCACATAACTAAATGTTCTCTATTACTTGGAATAATTGATGATGAAAACTTGTCTAAAGAGCAAATTTCTTTGAAGTGGAGAGACGTTTTGCATGGTTCTGGAATAACTCCAATACAAATGCATCCCCCCTTGTGGTTTTGGAGTAGGAATGGTTTTTTGTTTAAGCTTTAAAAGAAAAAATGGCCCCGCGGGGATTTGAACCCCGGACCTCACGATGTCTATTAACCTAATATCAGTTTCGCTTCCATTTCTGGAACGTGCGCTATACCAGGCTAAGCCACGGGGCCGTAGTTGAGCAGAAATGGAGGTCATTTTTAAAGGTTACGGATTCTATTGAACTTGTTGATGTGTTTTGAGTTAGCTGGTATTATTTCTTTAAACCATTTATTGGTCATATTAACACCATTAATTCTAAATCTATACAAATCTTGCCACCCTTTTTTATTTCTTAATTCAGTATATAAACAAAACTTAAACTTCAAGTTTGTTAATATTCTTTCTAATTGCTTTGAAAACTCTTTTGAGATAGTCCCAAATTCTACTCGGGGGTACAATTTGTTGTTCTTCTTTTCTAAGTATAAGCATCCATCTGTATCAAAATAACCTCTTAAAAAGCATTCTGAAAGTTCTTTATTTGATTCAATTTCTATAGGAGCAGTAAATTCCCATTTTTTCCCTAATGGGAGATTTAACACCTTACTTTTGTAATTAACTAGTTTTGTATTCCAAATTTGAAAACCATAAACACCACAAGAATGCATTTCTCTTAAACTAACATCAATTTCAAATACTTTTTGATAAATATATTTAATTCTACTCTTATAATGTTCTTTGTCATCTTTAATATGGCCTCGTAATTGATAGAAACCACGATTATTATAATGATTCATACTTCCATCACCTAAGTGAAGGCCAATTTCCTCAGCTAATAATGGACTTATCTTTTCTGGAAGTTTCATGTTAATCACTATGTTGTAATATGAACTTACAGAAAGATTCATTAATAAGCTTTGTCTGAAGTTGACCAGTGGGTAGTGGGTTATTGTTTTAATATTTTAAATCATTTTGCTGGCGTTAGCAAAACGATAAATTTACTTAGATTAGCAACCCTTCAATCAAATAACGCTCCCTCTACACTATATACATTCCTGTGTATAAATCTTTAAATACGGGTTGTCATTCTTGAATACTTACAGATACATTATTGAGGGGGTATTTACAATGAGAAAAGTAGTGATGAGTTTAACTGTACTAGTTATGTTTATATTTTTAGTGGGCTGTTTAGATTATGCAGCATATGACATTCCAGAAGATGAAGTTGTTGGAGAAGAAGAAATCTCTCTAATTGATGAAATTGCACAGATTGAAGATGATCTTTTAGAAGAAGTTTCTGAAGAAGAATTAGTAGAAGAAGAATTAATAGTTGAAGAAACTGTTGAAGAAGAGATTGTTCTGCCTGAATTAGGTGAAGAAGCAGATTTAGAAGACCTAAAAACTATTTATGTTAAGGAAAACGATTTAATGAAACTTAATGCAAAAGTTACAGATCCAGATAACGATGTAGTAACTTATGCTTTCAGCGCACCATTAAATAAAATGGGCGAATGGAAAACTAATTACGGTGATGCAGGTGAGTACTTAGTAACTTTATCAGCAACTGACGGAAAATTAACAACAGAACAAAAAATTAAGATTGTTGTTGAGCGTGTTAACGTAGCTCCAGTTGTTAATGGTGTTAAAGATATTCGTGTTAATGAAGGTGCTACTGTTCGTTTTGAACCAGAAGTATCAGATCCTAACGGAGATGCAGTTAATGTTGAAGTTTCTGAACCATTAAAAAGCGGAACTTTCGTTACAGACCATACTTCATCAGGGGAGTACACAATTACTGTGCTTGCTACTGACGGAGAATTAGAAACAGAAAAAACATTTAAGTTAAGTGTAAACGACATTAATGTTTTACCTGAAGTTACAAATCTAGCAGACATTACTATTCAGGAAGGTGAAACAGTTACGATTGAACCAGAAGTATCTGATTTAGACAACGATGAACTAGTAATTACTATTAGTGAACCTGTTGGAAACGATGGAGTTTGGGAAACTTCCTTTACTGATCACGGTGCTTATGTAGTTACTGTAACCATTAATGATGGTAAGGATATCGTAACAAAGAACGTTAAGGTAATTGTTGGAGACATTAACATGCCACCACAGATTGTGGATGTTTACTTAGGAAGTTAGTTTAACTAACTCCTTTTTTTTAAATTTTTAAATAAAATGACCCAAAAAAATCTACGTTTGATTGCTTTGAGCATGCTTGTACTACTTGTTTTGGTTAGTTCATCACTTGCCCTCAGCAAAACTTTTACGGTGAAGGAAACGGACTTTGTACAAATTAAAGCAGAAGCGATAGATTTGGATGGGGACAATATTATTTATTACTATTCTGCACCATTAAATGAATTAGGTGAATGGCAAACTGGTTATGATGATGCTGGTGAGTATGATTTAGAATTAACTGCTTCTGATGGTGTTAATCAGGTAGTGCAGATAGTTAAGCTAATTGTTGAGAACAGAAATCAAGCTCCCTATCTAGTTGAAAATAAACTTAGTTCTAAAGAAACTCAGACTATTGATTTAAAGAAACTAATTGTTGATCCTGATGAAGACCCTTTAGAGTATAACTTTGATTCCCCTTTCGACAATAACGGAGTTTGGAATACTGGTTATGATGATGAAGGAACTTATACAGTAGACATAATGTTTAGTGATGGTGAATTTAATTCCAAGGGAAGAATTGAAGTTACTGTTCTTAAAACTAATCAACCACCGGTAATTCTTGAGTTGTTTGAAGAAGATAAAATTGTTAATGCTAAAGAAGGTAAGGATTTAGAATTTTTTGTTGATACATTAGATAGTGATAATGATGGTTTAACAATTACTTGGAGTTATGATGATGAAGTTATTTCAGAAAGAAGTTCTGGTGACTTTTATTTAGATTACAATCAAAAAGGTGACCATATCTTAAAATTAGTGATTACTGATGGTATTCAAGAAGTTGTTAAAGAATGGACAATAAAAGTTGAAGGCACTAACAGAAAACCGCAGTTAATAGTTTTGCCAATTAATATTAATGAAGGAGAAACTGTTTATCTAGACCTTCCAGATGTAGATTTAGATGGTGATGACTTAGTTTATTCTTTTGAATCTCCCTTAAATGAAGAGGGAGAATGGACAACTGATTATGAAGATGCTGGCAGTTATGAGTTAAAGATTACAGTTTCAGATGGTGAGTTTATTGATTCTGAAGATGTAGAGATTGAAGTTGCTAATGTTGATCGATCTCCAGTATTAAAGTTACCAGAAGAATTAAGAGTTTATGAAGATGAAACCCTTAGTTATACATTTGACGCTATTGATTTAGATGGCGATAAAATTGAATTCTCTTTTGACGGTTTTCCAGAGAGTGCAGAATTTAAAGACAGAACCTTAACTTGGAAACCAGGTTATGATTACATTAGAAGAAGTCAAGGACTGATTAGCAATATTCTAAACACACTTAGATTAGAACAATTATTTTTAAAATCAAGATCATTTAGTTTAGCAGTTACTGCCTGTTCAGAAAACACTTGTGTTACTGAAAATACTAAGATTATTGTTTACAATGTAAACAGAAAACCAGAGTTTACAATCTTGAACGATTTAAAAATCACAGAATTGGATTTAGCACAACTTAACACAGAGGCAATTGATCCTGATGGAGATATTGTTAGAGTTTATTTTACAGATCCATTAAACAAAAAGTCTGGAGAATGGCAAACTGATTATGATGATGAGGGTGTTTATACTACTTACATCACCGCAACTGATGGAAAGGCTGGAATAACTACTCCTGTACAAATTACAGTTGAGAAAAATAACAGAGAACCTTCTTTACAAATTCAAAAGGATAATTTGGTTGTTAATGAAGGCCAAGAGTTTATGTTTACTGTTTCAGCTTCTGATCCAGACAATGATGAATTAACAATTAAGTTAGATAATCCACCTAAGGGAGCTTCTTTTAACGATGGAGTTTTCTTATGGACTGCTCCGCATAATACCGTTGTAAACAGAAGCGATCGATGGTTAGATAACTTCGTTAGCAACTTTAATTATCTGAACAAAAAATTTAGTAGTGAGAAAGCAACGGTTTGGTTAAACTTTGTTGCTTCTGATGGTTCAACAGAAGTTGTACATCCAGTTAAAGTTATTGTAAAGAATGTAAATGTTGTTCCTGAAATCCTTGATGTTATTCCTGTAAATCAGTTTGTTGTTAAAACTGGTGAGCCTATAGTTTTCCATATTACTGCTAAAGATGCAGATAATGATCGTTTATTTTATGAATGGGATTTAGGTATGAGACAAACTTCTGTTAAAGGAACAGACACGATTAGTAGAATTTTTACCTCTCCTGGAAAGAAAACTGTAGAAGTTTCTATCGATGATGGCAGAGATGAAGTTGAACGAAAATGGGAAATAACTGCTGTTCAAGAGAAAGTAATTGCTCCATCTACGCCTGCTCCAAAAGGTGATCCTTTTAATGTAGTTGTTTATATTATTGAAGGTAAGTAGAATGATTAAAGATATTTTAGATGGTGTTAAGGATGGAATTGATTATGTTGTTGCTGGAGACTTACTCTGTGATGTTTTAGATGGAGCTGAGCAAGGACTTGATGATGTTAAGGACTTTTATCTTGAATCTTTAAACACTGCTGGAACGACAGTTAGGGAATCTGGTGCTGCAATAGCAAGAGCTGCTGCTTCTGCTTGTGCTTTCGGAGCAACAACTATGTTGGCAGTACCTTACGTGGCTCTAAAAGCTGTTAATAGTGTAATTGATGGGCAGTATGGTGATGCTGCAGATAACTTAGTGAATATTGGAAGAGTACCGTATAATTTCTTTGATGATTTGGCAGACAATCTTAAACCAAATGATAAGTAATTCTTTAAATATAGTTAAGTTTTTATACTTTTAATTAATTCTCTTTTTCTATGAGTAGTATAAACCAAGAAATTGCAAAACTGATTAATCAACACATTTCAATACAGAAATCTCTAAAACGAGATATTGTTAATTTACGTGGATTAGCAAAGTTTTTGATTAAGCGTTACCACTTAACTTATCCAGTAGATGGTGTTATTAGTGCGATTCGTAGATATGACTTCGGACATTTTTCTGAAGATAAAATGGAAGTTTTACAAGAAGTATTTTCTAAGATGTTATTAACAACAAAAGATAATGTTGCCAGGATTATTTTAAAAGACTCTGCGTTTGATAAAATCAGTAAGGATTATCTTGAAGATAACCTTCTTAAGAAAAATTTAAGAATTATTAAAGCTAAGGAACAGATTACTTTAATCGTCAATCAAAAAAATATTGAAGAAAAGTTAGGATTATTTGACAAAGAAGATATTGTTACGGTTCACAAAGGTTTATCTGAAATTAGAATCCAATTTCAAAAAGATATTACATTCTTAAAGGGAATTGTTTCCAGAATTACTTCTGAACTAGCTACACGTGAAATTAATTTGGTGGACATAATCTTTAGTATGCCTGACATTCTTGTGTATGTACAAGAAGAAGACATGCTAGAAGCGTTAGAAGCGTTAAGAAAAATAAAAGTTTAAGAGAATTTTAACTCTCCGTGTCTGTATGCTAAAAGATTTCCAACAGCGTAAGCAAGTAATTCTTCTTTTTGAATTGGATTATCTTCACCAGATAATCTTTTTCTAGTATATTCTAGTGCTCCTTCTACATTTTGATGAAAGTCAGATATCCTTTCTGTCCCCCAAATATAGTTTAGCAAGTCTCCTATTTGCATATGGCTAAATCCTTCTTGAACTCCTGATGCTCGAATCATTTCTTGTTGATATACACTAGCAACTTGTTCTGATACGTTTCCTCCATAAACTTGGCGTGGAATACTAAATACAAAACCTAATGGGTCTCTTCTTACTACAATTGGTCGCACTGCTGTTCCTCCTGTTGTTAGATTAACAGTTCCTTCTAAAGGTACTACCTTTCTTTCATGCAATCTTTCTGCCAATGCCATTTATTCAACCTCCGTATGTTGTTTTTTAAGAATTTTATTTGAGGTATTAAAAGGAGTTGACAAGAATCTTTGTTTTAGAATTGCTTTTGACATATATAAGGTTTAGTTGACACAAAAATTAATAAATACTCTCTTGTCTAACCTTATTATGGATCCAACACATAAATTAGCAATAGAAACTATTGAAATGGGGAAGCAGGCGATTATTTTTGTTGCTTCTAGGGCTTCTGCAGAGAAAACAGCAGAAGAGATTTCTAAGCTAACTTCTATTCGGTTAACAGAATTAAGTAATGAAGTTTTGAAAGCTGGATCTACACCAACTAAACAGTGTAGAAAACTATCTCATGCAATTGAGAAAGGAATTGCATTTCATCATGCGGGTCTCTTACAGAAACAAAAAGATCTAATTGAGAATGAGTTCCGTTCAGGTAAGGTTAAAGTTATTGCGGCCACTCCCACAATTGCCGCGGGGCTTAGTTTGCCCGCATTTCGTGTTATAATTAAAACTCTTAAAAGATATTCTGGAAGGTGGGGAATGGATTGGATTCCTGTACTAGAATATTTACAAATGGCTGGAAGAGCAGGCAGGCCTGAATATGAATCCTTCGGAGAAGCCATTGTAATCGCTACTAATGAAAAGAATCAAGAAGAGATTCATGAAAGGTACGTTTTAGGCGAACCAGAAGAAATTTATTCTAAGTTAGCAGTTGAACCGGTACTTAGAACTTATTTACTTTCTTTAATTGCTTCTGGCATTATTAATGATGAAAAGTCTATGAAAGATTTCTTTTCAAAAACTTTCTGGGCATCACAGTTCCGCGATTTCAAGAAGTTAGAATTGATTATGGACAAAATGTTACAATTATTAGAGGAGTGGGGATTCGTAACAATTTCTGGGGATAAAGTTTCTGGAGACTTTAGAACTGCCGCTTCTTTAGTTGGAGAGAGTAAAGAAAAGAAATTAAAAGCAACTTTAGTTGGTAAGAGAGTTTCTGAACTTTACTTAGATCCTTTAACAGCTCGACATTTGTTAGATTGTTTAGAAAAGTTTGATTCTGAGAAAAACACTTTTTCTTTATTGCAGATGATCTCCTTTACTTTAGAAATGCGTCCATTATTAAGAGTTAAGGTTAAGGAAACTGAAAAAATTCAAGCGAAGTTAGTTGAGAACTTTGAAAAACTGTTAATGGAAGAACCAACTTCCTTCAGTTTAGACTATGACGATTTTATTAATTCTATCAAGACTGCTTTGTTTTTCTCTGAATGGATTGAAGAAAAGGACGAAGATTACTTGTTAGAGAATTATGATATCCGCCCAGGAGAGATTAGGTATAAATTAGATGCTGCTGACTGGTTATTGTATGCTTGTGATGAAATGGCTAAAGTTTCTACTCTGCCTAAAGAATTGCAGAAGGAAATTGCTAAACTGCGAATTAGGGTTAAGAACGGTGCACGCGAAGATCTCTTACCTTTACTTAAACTAAAAGGCGTTGGTAAGGTTCGTGCGCGTAGACTAGTTAGCAATGGTTATCGGGACTTGGGTGCATTGAAGAAAGCAGGTTTAACTTCTTTGTCTCAAATACTTGGAGCGGCCGTGTCTAAATCAGTTCATGGACAACTTGGCTTAGAAGTTAAAGAAGTTCCTAAGGGGACAAGAAAAGGCCAGTTAAGTTTAGAGAAGTTTTAGAAAATGATACATTACAATAATTTCTGGAAATTAGTTTACAAAGTCTATCCTCCGGTCCTTCGTATCTTAGAAAAAGTGGGTGTACATAAAGGCAGACAAGACTTTCATATTGGTTCATTAAAAGAAGATATTAATATTTCTAATGTTTTTAATTATTTATCTGAAAATGGTTTTGAAGATGCCGTATTAGCTTGGAAAGATACTGGTGATGTTTTGAATATGAGAAGGATTGACAATAAAATTTATCAATATCATCTAAGAATATTTAACGATAATGAAGTTAAGGGTCATTATGAATATTCTTCTGAAGGAAATCCTTTAGGTCATATCTTTGAAAAGCATTTTGAAGCAAGTATAGACTTTTTTAATTCTCTTTTGGCTAATTATTTAAAATAAGAATGTGATCAGATCTTAGTTTGACAACGTTTATTTTATTCGTACTTGGTTGCAATGTAATCTATGATGATTCCATAGACTATTCCTGCAAAGAATCCTGGTGTGTCTTTAAATGCTGTAGCTATGTAGAATGAACCACTGATAATTAGTCCTATGATTGCGCCTCTTAGGTATACTAGGTTAGATTTCTTTTTAAACATAAATCTGCTTGCTAGACCAACTACAAATCCCATAACCACCCGATTAATCCAAGTAGCGAGTATAAATAGTTCATTTCCTACATAGCCCATTCTTAAACTAATTCCAATAATACAGAATATTCCTAATAAGCTTCCTGTAATGGTAGCAATAATAATTCTTTTATTCATAGTGGGGGTAAGTTAGTATAAGTATATAATATTTTCTTAATTCGAAACATTTATATCTCTAAATTTATTACTTCTACCAGTTGAGTAATTACTTATTCATAAAAAAGAGGTGAATTATAATGAATACGCTTGAAATTATTGTATTGATTTTTGCTATTTTGACTATTGCGAAAGCAACCCTGTTCATTTTTCTGAAGCAAAAGCCAATGTTGAAAATGGTTGAAAAGGTTTCTAAGTACACTAATGTGTTTAGTGTTGTTATTGCTATAGGAATTATTGCATTAGGTTATCTATTATTAACGCAGATGTCTATTGTCCAAGTATTTGCAGGAGTTATTTTAGGAGTTGGAATGATGGGATTGTTCTTTATTCAATATCCAAAATCTATGACTGCAATGTTTAAGGAAATGATGAAAAGAAAAGGAGCGATTTTTATTGGGTTTTTCTTTTTCTTAGTGTTATCTGTTTGGGTAATAATAGATTTATTTATTTAATTTTTTCTTTTTTTTATAATTCAAACTCTTTAATAAAACTAGTAATGGTGGTGTATTTCTCTAAATAATTAAACCCTTTATCTGTAAGCGTAATGTACTTCTTATCTTTATTATCTATTAAGACTTTAACTAAATCTTTTTTTACTAACTCTTTTAAGTAATCAGAGAAACTCTTTGATGATAAGTTTGAGAATCTTAACAAGGGGGTAGGTTTAATGGAATTGTTATTCTTCTGGATTATCTTTAGTACGTCGTAAATAACTCCTAACCGATCCCTTTTCCTTTCCATTTTTCACTTGTGATTAATAATTTTAATTACTTTCTTAGCTATTAAGATGAACAATGCAATTGATACTACATAAAGAAACAATTCTATCCTGAAGAAGAATCTAAATGCAGATGTAAAAAAGTTTAAGATCCAAAATAAGAATAATGCGAAGTAAATGGCATACAAATTTAATGTGTGCTTCTTTTTATTCTTTCTATAATTAATGAATCCCATTACTAAAATAAATATAAATAATAATACCTGTGTAGCAAGAATAATTAATGGAGAATTTGTTATGAATGATATAATTAAGATGCCTAAAGCAATAAAATGATGAAGATACTTATCATTAAACTTACTTAACTTTATTTTTTTCCACATCACACTATGAGCTAAGTAAAGAATTGCAATTGAACTGGCATATGCTGAAATAACAAATCCTAAAACAAAGTGCGTTCCTGGTGATAGCCCAAACGAAATTTTATAAATGTGTGATAATACTCCTATAAAACGAAATAAGTAAGCGATTCCAAATAAAAGAAATGCATTTCTAAAATATCTAATGCCACGATGTAACGTTAAACCATAAATCTCTTTTGTTTTGAAATATACTAATAAACATAAGAACACTATAATTGCTAAGTATACAAATTCTATTGTTGGACCTAAAGTTTTACCTAAATGTAATCCTGCAATTAATGGTGGTGGTGGCATTTAGTTATAATTAGTTTATTTTATTTATAAAACATGTGGACTTCAAGTGTACATTTGCTATTCTTCTTGTTTATATATCTTCATGGAATTTCAATCTTAAAAAACATGGAGGAAGAAAATGAAAACAAAAACAATTTTTGGAATGTTTGCATTGTTGGTAGTTGGGATAATGATTTCAACAACCATGGTTAGTGCGTACAGAGGTGATTACACCACACAAGGTCCGAACTATAATGAAGAAAGACATGAAGTAATGGAAGAAGCATTTGAAACTATGGATTATGAGGCTTGGTATGGACTAATGACTGAAGATGGCAGGCATGGAAGGGTAGTGGAGATAGTAACTGAAAAAAACTTTGTAAAGTTTGTAGAAGCGCATGAAGCTGCAGAAAATGGTGATTATGAAACCGCCGCAAAAATAAGAGCAGAACTTGGCTTGAACAATGGCAATGGTCCTAAAGATGGAACTGGTTTTGGCAAAGGAATGGGTCAACATCGAGGACAAGGTCAGAGAATGCAACAAAATAACTTTATTGATGCAGACAACGATGGAAACTGTGACAATGAAGGTATGAAACAAGGAAACAGAAGGTGGTAAAACACTTTCTTTTTTTTTCAATTTTTTAATATTATATTATCAAGGAATGATAATAACACAAAATCAGAACCTTAATATATCCTTTAATTATTAGTTGTGTTTATGAGAGATTTTTTAATCAATTCAATCTTGATAATTGTTGTAATAACTATTTACTTTTATTTCTTAACTTTGTATCGTAAATCAAGCTATAAAATAAATCAAAAGAAAATAAGTTCAATCTTTTCAAAAATTATGATTGCTATTTTCACTCTTTTTTGGGTTTTTCTTATGATTACTAGTTTAACTCGCTATTATGAAAATATTTTCTTAAACTTGATTATATCTACTGCTTTAATTGGTTTACTTATTTTTATATTTTATCGAAATACAAAGAAAACAAACTTTTATCCTTGGATTGAATTAATTAAAGTTAGTGTATTGATAATATTCTTATTATTTAACTTTTCAACAATTACTAACAAAATACAATTTATTTCTCGGGGAGATGCAATATCTATTGATGAACTTGAAAAGGGAGACATACTATTTCTTCATACGGGATTGGCAGATAGTTTCTTACCAGGATATTGGTCTCATATTGGATTAATTGTTGATAATGATGGTGGTCTTGTTTCTGTAATAGAATCTACTACAAATGGTGTTCATCTACTTTCTCTTGGGGACTTTATTGGTGAGGGTAGGGTTTCCGTAGCAAAACCAAAGAACCTTACTCTTCAATCTAAAGAAACCATTGTTAGTTTTGCTAAAGATAAAATTAATTTACCTTATGATTTTTATTTGATTGATAAACAAATTGGCGGAGAGAGATATTATTGTTCTGAACTTATTTGGGCAAGCTATCAACAAGTTGGGGTTGATATAGACAAGAATCCCGGATTCTTTATTAAATACTTAAATGCAGTAGCACCGCAGGAAATATTTGGTGATGATGATTTAATAATTTATCATGTTAATAGAACCTTAGAATCTCAGATTGTTATTTCTAATTAAATTTGTGATTCTGACATTATTTTGTTCTTGAATAAATTCTTATTTGAGATAACTTTATATAATAAAAATGGTTTATTCACTAAAAAGAGGTGTTTAAATATGAAAAAAGTATTAGTTTTGTTTACAGTTTTAATTATGATGTGTTCTTTGGCGTTAGCAGTAGGACAACAAGGAATTCATGAACCAGGTACTGGAATTGATGATCCAGAACTTAAAGCGGAAGCACAAGGGACCGGACAAGGATTAGAAGAAGGTGAAGTTCAAGGCATGGGACAAGGATTACAAGAAGGTGAACCTGCATTAATTAAACAAGAAATGAAAGTTAAAGTTCAGGCTGGAGTTCATATGAACGAACAAGGACAGCAAATGCAAATTCAGATGCAAAATAACGAAAATTGTATGTTGGAAGTAGAATGAGTTACTGCTGATTGTCCATTAAATATGAACCAAGAAATGGTTCAAGAAAAAACTAAACTTCATGTTGCGCTTTCTAATGGTAAAAATGCAGAAATTAAAGTTATGCCTAATACTGCTTCTGAAACTGCTTTAGAACGGTTAAGGTTAAAGAATTGTGGTGAAGAAAATAATTGCCAAATTGAACTTAAAGAAGTTGGTGCTGGTGAAAAAGCTAGAATGGCTTATGAAGTTAAAGTACAAAAAAGTTCAAAAGTATTTGGAATGTTTAATGCTAAAATGGATGTAGAAGCACAAGTTGATGCAGAAACTGGTGAGTTAATCAGAACAAACAAACCTTGGTGGGCATTCTTAGCAAGTGAAGCAGAAGAATAAATAGTTTTTTTTTTCTTTCTTTTTTTTTAAATGAATAAACATTTTTCAATTTTGTTATTTTGTTTTTTTTTTAATTAGTTTTTAAGTGGACGTTTAATCCACTTGATTTATAAAGCAATTAATAAACTTCTTTAACTTCAGATGAAAATAAATCCTATTATTAAAATTGACAATGTTTGGAAAAAGTATGAAATGGGTAAAGCCGATCCTTTAATTGTACTTAAAGAAATTAATTTAGAAATTAATCCTGGTGAATTTGTTGCAATTACTGGCCCTTCTGGTTCCGGAAAAAGTACGATGGTAAACATTGTTGGTGCTTTAGACAAGCCCTCTTGGGGAGCAGTTTATTTAGATGGAAAAGATATCTCTAAGATGGGAGAATCTGCCCTTGCTTTTTTAAGAGGAAAAACAATTGGATTTATTTTTCAACAATTTAATCTCTTGCCAACATTAAGTGCATTACAAAATGTTATGTTACCAATGGAAGTAATTGATGTTCCTGATAAAGAGGCTCGAGAAAGGGCAACCCAGATTTTAATCTCTTTGGGATTGGGAGACAGAATAAACCATAAACCAAATGAACTTTCTGGTGGACAACAACAAAGAGTAGCTATTGCTCGTTCTTTATCAAATAATCCTGAAGTTATTTTGGCAGATGAACCTACTGGAAATTTAGATAGTAAAACTGGAACATTTGTAATGGACTTTTTAGGGAAGTTAAACAAAGAAGGCAAGACAATTGTTCTTATTACTCATGATTTACATTTAGTTAAATATGCTCAAAGAGTTGTGCATATTAAAGATGGAAAAATTGAAAAAGAAACAACAAGCAACAAGGAGGAAGAAAAATGAGAAAATTAACAATTTTAGTTTTGTTATCATTAATGTTAAGTTTATTATCAATAACTATGGTAAATGCATCTGAATCAGGTGCATGTGACTTAGAAGTATCTTTAATTAATCAAGAGCCCTATCCTGCCGCTCCAGGAAGTTATGTTAAATTAGTTTTTCAAGTTGCGGGAGTAGAAAATCCTACTTGTAATGGGGCAAATATTAAGTTTGTTCCCATATATCCCTTTTCTTTAGATTCTAATCAAGAATCATTAAAAGTTTTAACAAGTGGAAGTACATTTATATCTAATTATAATAACAATTGGATGGTAGCTTATAATGTTAGAGTGGATAAAGATGCCATTGAAGGTGAAAGTAATGTTGTAATTTATTATTCTGACGGGAACCAAGATCCAACAATTAAAAAAGAATTTATTATTGATATTGAAGATACACGAACTTCTTTTGATGCTGTAATTCAAGATGTTAGCGAATCTGAAGTTTCTATTGCTATTGCCAATGTTGGAAAGTATGATGCTAATTCTGTAATTGTTAGAATTCCAGAACAAGATGATTTCAAAACTCTTAAAACAAATGGTCAGATGGTTGGTAATTTAGAAAGTGGAGATTATACTTTAGCTAGTTTCGAATTAACTAGGAACAAAGTAAAGGAATCACTTAATAAAGAGGTTATGAGTACTGAGCCAACTAATTTAAAATTTGAAATTCATTATACAGATAGTATTGGTGAAAGAAGAATAATTAACATGGAATTACCATTGATGGCAAATTATTTTGTTTCCTCTACTGAAGCAAGTAGTCAGATTATGCCTGGTGCAAAAGGACTTGCTATGAGAAATGCAACTTCTGAATCAACTCCATGGTGGCATTATGGATTAATTGTTTTAGCTATACTTTTAGTCGGTTGGGTAATTCGTCGTAAATCTCCTGCATTAGCTAATCTTTTCAAGAGATGTAAAAACAAGAAAGCTCCGAAAGATAGTGTTCCTGAATGGACCAAGAAATAAGATGAAAATCCTAAAATTGGCAATCCAAATTGGAGCAAGCTACAAGGTATTATTGCAATTTTTTAGACGGATTTTCAATCATTCCTTGTTGTCATTGCAAGCAATGGGGTATTTAACCCAACGAGGAATAAGATGAAACTAAGAAAGTCATTCCAATTAGCATTAAACACTTTACTTCATAGTAAATTAAGAAGTTGGTTAACAATTCTTGGAATTGTTATTGGAATTGCTGCAGTAGTTTCTATTGTTTCTATTAGTGAAGGAGCAAAAGCGAGTTTAGAAGAACGTTTAGGTGATCTTGGAGCAGATGTAATTACAATCTCTCCTGGATATTCAAAAGCGCAAGGTGCTGGCGGATCATTCCGTGGCATGAAACCTCCTGAAGATAAAGATGTTTCATCATCAGAACAAAATAACCTTACTTCTAAAGATGTTATGGTTCTAAAAGGAATTTCTAATGTTCAGCTAGTTATGGGAGAAGTTTCTAATAGGGAAGAAGTAACTTATTCATCTAAGAGTTCTACAGTATCAATAAAGGGAGTAGATACTGTTGTTTGGAAAGATATTACTAATGAAGATCTTGCTTTTGGTAGATTCTTATCTCAGGGAGATTCTTTCTCAGTAGTTTTGGGTGGAGATATTGTTGATAAAACCTTTGAAGGAGATATTCCACTTAATGGTAAAATTGATATTGCAGGTAAATCTTTTAAGGTTGTAGGAATATTAGAAGGTGGTTCTACTGCTTACATTTCAATTGATGTTGCTCGTGATGTCCTTGAAGATGTTGGTGAGAAAGATTTTGATTCTATTTCAGTTAAGATTGAAGATGTTGATATTTCTGAACAAACTGAAGTAGAAATTGTTAAGAAGTTAATGTTTGCAAGGTCTATTTTATCAGAAGCTGACAGAGACTTTACAGTAAGTTCTCCAAGAGCAATGCAAGAAACGATGCAAGAGACAATGGATACAATGTCATTATTTTTAGGAGCAATAGCTGCAATATCTTTACTTGTAGGTGCAATAGGAATTGCTAATACTATGTTTACTTCTGTATTAGAAAAAACAAGAGAGATTGGAATTATGAAAGCTATTGGAACAAAGAACAGAGATGTTATGATAATATTTTTACTTAACTCTGGTATGATTGGTTTAGTTGGTGGAATTGGTGGAATTGGATTAGGCGTATTAGGTTCAAGTGCAATAAGTATGATGGGTTCATCTTCTGGTGGCGGAATGACATCAAAAATATTTAGTTCTACTTTAGTATCTCCAGATTTATTACTGTTTGCTTTAGGTTTTTCTATTATTATTGGAATGGTTGCTGGAGCAATACCTGCTTACCGTGCTTCCAAATTAAAACCTGTAGACGCTTTAAGGTACCAATGAAATTGTTGGAGCAAAGTTATGAGCTGACTTTAAGGTACCAATAATTTCTTTTTTTCTTTATTATCTATATTCTAATGATAGCTTTATAAACCGACAGCTGATTTTTACTTGATTATGGATAAAATCACAGTTAAGGGACACGAATTCAAAGCACCTTTAATCAGAGATTCCTTTGATAGAAGAGCTGTGCAATTTAAGAATAACATCTTTGAGTTACTTAGAAAGATTGGTATTGGTGAAGATGATGTTAATGTTCCTGTACAAAATATTGCCTATCAAAGAGGAAGAGCTTTTGTTTCATTTTATTTTGATCGAACACACTTATATTACAGTTATAATCGTTCTAGAAAATTTGTAGAAAATCTTTATGTTGTCTTTAAGGTAATTGAAGCCGAAGTTAACGCTGTTTTTAACAAAGAAAAAACTGCAGCGCAGTTTATTATTGACTTTTCTGAAGATGAGAAAGTTGAAGATGAACGTAAAGCAGCTCGTGAGTTACTTGGAGTAGAAGAGAACTGTAATGATATTGAAGTTATTAGTCAAAATTATAAAAAGATGGCTAAGGCACATCATCCAGACGTTGAAGGTGGTTCTCAAGAGAAGTTTAAAGAAATCAATAACGCCCACAAAACTCTGAAAAGAGAATTGGCTTAGTTCTTAGTTATTGAAATTAGATGATTTTAATTCTAATTAAATTGGTTGTCTCTAGAGAGTGATGAACAAACCAAAAAGTTTATAAACAATTAAAGGTATAACATAATAAACAATGGTATTAGAAAAACAAAGAGCATGGGTGAATTCCCACACTAGGAATATTGGTGCAAAACTTACTCCTCAGAGCGTGAAAGATAAATTTGGTGGAGATTTAGGAGATGTTCTTACTGCGGACTTGAATACAATTCCAAGAGTAGGTGCAGCAATTGGAGCTCTTGCACCAGGATATATAGCTTTTCAGGTCTTACCACATATTGATTCTGCATATAAGTTTTCTGAAATTGCTCCTGAAATAGTTCCTCAATTAGAAAGACTTGCTATATCTGCTAGTGTATATATCAACCCTCTAACTATGCCTGCTGTTGCAGCGTATGCTGGGTTAGGATTTGGTGCTGGTAAACTTGTTCAAATGGCAATCAAAGGCATTTACACACCTAGAACTCCAGAAAGTTCAAGTACTCTTGAATAAATCTTAATTCTTTTCTCAACCAGGTTAATATGCTTTCTTGATACATTCTAAATTAGGCAGAAACATTTATATACTACTTTGCTTTACACAATACTGCGTAATGCCTATGGCTAGAAGATGGATACACAATTTAAGAAAGGAGTATTGGATATTTGTGTGCTTGCAATCTTAAAAAAGAAAGACCATTATGGTTATGAGCTTGTGCATAAGATTTCAAAAGATATTTCAATTACTGAAGGGACACTTTATCCCATCCTTCGTAGGCTAAAAAACGATGGTTATCTTCAAACATATCTTAAGGAATCAAATGAAGGTCCTTCAAGGAAGTATTATTCCTTAACAAAGAAGGGAGAACTAAAAGCTATAAAATTAAAGAACGAATGGATTCACTTTGAAAAAAAAATTAATAGGATATTAAAATGAATAAGAAACAATTTTTTGACGAATTGAACGAATATCTTTTGGGCATTCCAAAAGCCGACAAGGAAGAAATTTTACAGGATTATGGAGAACACTTTAGGGTTGGAAAGAAAAAGAAAAGAAGTGAGGCTAATATTGTTAAATCACTTGGAGAGCCAAAACAGATAGCCAGAGAAATAAGAGCTGAACTTTCTTCTTCAGAAAAGAAAGAGTTGGAATCTGAAGCTATAGAAACGTGGGTTGCAGTAAAGAAGTTTTCAAAACATCTTTTCAATGAAGCTAAGGATAAAATAGAAGATGTTATTCAAAAAGGTAAGGAACATAAAAAACATAGTAATGTTTCTAAATGGATTTTAATAGGTTTAATTGCTATAACCATTATCTTAATTTTTAATAGTTTATTTTTCAAGTTTGTTGCATTAGTTGTTTTAGGATATTTTGTTTTTAAATATATTCAAGAAAAAGAAAGTCCAGAAGTAAAGTCTAAGAACAGCGATGAGAAGAGTTCATCCAGGCTGGTCATTAGTTTAATATTTAACGTCCTATTTTTTATCTGGTTTTGGGTGTATCTACTTTTTATGCTCCTGGGATTATTCATTTATAGTTTCGCAATAATCATATCTGGGGCAGCAATCTTTGGATTTACTATATTCGCTTTACTTAGTCATAATAATCCTTTAACAAGAAGCGTTTTATTTTCAGGGTTATTTGCGGGACTGGGAATATTGATCCTTGGAGATCTGTTTATGAGGCTTTCTAAATGGGTGATTAAGTTATTTTTTAAGCTAACAAAGCAATATGTTGAATTAAATAATAGGTTTATTAGAAAATGAAAAAAATAATTATATCTTTAATATTGGTGGCTGTATGCTTTTTTGTTTCAGGGTTGTTCTTCTTAGATTCTGGAATCATTGATGATAACTGGGAATTAAATGAAATTAGGGCCGTTGAGATTTCAGAAGAACTGGACAAGATTTCCTTCATCAATACTGGTGAAATAACATTTGATTCTCATGGAACTTTGGTTGAGTTAGAGAACTTTACTGTTTCAACTAAGAAAGGTAATGAAACATTCATTCATTCTTTGAATATCTCTGAGTTTAGCTTAGGCGATAAAGTTGTTGTTCATTACAGGTACTCTTCTGATTATGAGAAGGAAGTTACTTCAATTGTAATAAAGTAGAGGTTGTTATGGTTTCTGACCTTTGGTTCTAATTATCTACTTAATCAGTTCTAACAAATCTTCGCCATACTTCATAACTTTTGTTGGGCCAAAACCATGAATACTTTCTAGTTCCATTATTGTTTGGGGAATTTTTGTAGCAATTTCTAATAAAGTACGATCATGCATGATGATATAAGCAGGAATGTTTAATTCTTGAGATAATTGTTTACGCCAATCTTGTAGTCTTGTCAACAAATTCTCTGATTTGCCATTAATTGTTGTTAATGAGTCTTTAACCTTAAGGTCCATTTCCTTTTTTTCTAATAACGCAAGCATATCTTTAGTAATAAAATATGTTGGTGCTTTTCCTGTATAAGATAAGTATAAAGTTTTTTTTGCTCGACTCATGGCAACATAGAAAAGTCTTCTTTCTTCTTCTTCCTTATCATATTCTCCTACCTTAACCATATCAATAACTGGATGTTCAGAACCTTTACAAGGAAAGTTCATTACACTACAACCAATAACAAAAACCATCTCTGCTTCTAATCCTTTAATTGCATGTATTGTAGCAAGGGTGATCTCATCTTTTCCTGCTAAGACTAATTTTCTAACTTCATCACTTCTTAGAACATGTTTAATCCCTCGGATTTTCATCATCTGTGAAAGGTCATTCAGTTGTCTGTTTGTTCTTGCTAAAACAAAGATTTCTTCTCTTGGTAAGGAAGATGAAATAATTTTCTGCATCACAAACTCAAACTCTTTTTCTTCAGAATTAAACTTCAACAATTTAATGTCTTTCTCGCCTTGAATCTCTGATTCCAAATCTGGAAGACCCATATTTTTAATAGAGTTATTAATTAAATTTACAATATGTTCTGTTGAACGATAATTTTTAGTTAGAGAAATTATCTCTGAATCTGGATACTTTTCTTCAAAGTTAATTATGTATTTTATATCAGAACCTCTCCACCCAAAGATTGATTGTCTTGGATCTCCTACACAAAAAGTGTTTGTTGGGTTAATCAAATCAACTAATTTAATTTGGATAGAATTAACATCTTGATACTCATCAATCAGCACATGATCAAACTTTGGGATTAATTCTGGATGTTTATTAAATAAGGCGATAGTGTCCAGTAGTTGGTCTGCAAAGTCACGAAAACCATTCTCTGTCATGTACTCTTCTACGTAATGGCAGATATTAAAAACAAGTTTAAAACTGTTTCTGTACTCTGGAGAAATATCAAACGCAGACTCTTCTATTGGAAGATTTTTAAATTTAAAGTAGTCTCTTAGAAAGAAAATATCGTTCATGAAAATATTAGATAATTGTTCATTTGTTTTACTTTGCCTTTGTCCCTTACTGAAATAAATTTCAATTACTCTTGACATGCCGATTCTTAATGATTCTAACGCTTTTTTAATAATTAAAAATCTGTCTTTATATGATATTACTCTAACATCTTGATCATAAATTAAATCATTATGTTTTCTTAACAGTTTTTCACAGAATGAATTAAACGTTTCTATGTGCACATTTGATAAGTTGTTCATTTTTTCTAATCTGACAGCCATTTCCTGTTTTGCTTTTCTGGTAAATGTGATTGCTAATATTTTGTTAGGATCAACTGAACGATATTGGGTAAGAAATTCAATTCTTTTAGTTAAGACAGTAGTTTTCCCAGAACCTGCTCCTGCAATGCATAAGATGTTGTTGTTATCACAGATGATAGACTTTTTTTGATAGTCAGTGTAATTACTTAGAAAGAATTCTAATGCTTTAAACGCAACTTTATCCTGTTCTGTTATGATAGTTTCTTTTTGTTTGAATGATGTTGATAACTTTCGTTTGTATAAAGAAGGTTCGAGAATCTCATTTCTGCCTTTTTCTGTAAGTTCTAGGACTTTCCAGAACTTATTATTCTTAACTTGGGCAAACTTAATTAGATTGTTTAGAATTAAGTTATCAATTAACTGGTTTAATTCTTGATCATCATATCCTAAAGTTCCAAAGTTTAAGTACATATGGAGCTTATTTCTTTTAATAGATTCATGTTTCTCTTTTCCTTGAAGAAACTCTACCAGAAGCTTTTTACCAATTCCAAAAGGTATCTCATCTATCGCCTTTAGAATATAGATATATTCCAATTCTTTATGCATTTTAATTGATAAAAAGGAGTTGTTTAAAATTGTTGCCTTTTTCATGGTGTCACAAAATGTGATTCCATCTAAACAACATTTAGGAATTTTTGAGTTTAAATAACCCACTACCCACTGATCAGGTTCGGATAAAGTATATCAATGACTTTTTCTTTTAATAAAGTGATAAAGAAATTAGATGAGATTTCAACTTGTAAAGAAATTTTACAAGTTTAAGGAAGCTAAATATCTTATTAAGACATTTATCTTAGAAAGATTTATATAGTAACTTATAGTTAACATATGTTAATATGGAAGAAACATACAAAAGAATATTACTCATCTTGTTTAAAGACAGTTCTAGATATAATGCTAATACCATTTCTAAACAAATTAATCTTACTAGAATTGGTGCATATAAGGCTTTAAAGTTATTAGAAAAACAAGGTCTTTTGAAGAGTGAGAGATTAGGAAAAGCTATTTTTTATGAATTAAATCTTAAAGATACTTACGTCCAGAAAAATTTAGAATTATTATTAATGGAAGAAGCTAGAAATAAGGCCCGATGGCGAGATGAGTTTTCTTTATTATACCCTCAATCAGAGTTAGTAATCATTTTTGGTTCAATCCTTAGATCAGAAGAAAAAGCTAAAGATATTGATTTACTGATTATTCCCAAGAATAATTCTAAGGTTAATCAAATTATAGATCAGAAGAATCAAATTTTAATTAAGAAGATTCATTCTTTAAAACAGACTGAAAATGATTTAATAAATAATATTAAAAAAGAAGATAAAGTCATATTAAGCGCTTTGAAAGAGGGAATTGTTTTACATGGCGCAGAAAAAATGGTGGAAATAAAATGTCACATTTAGACAATAAGATCAAATGGTGCTTAGATCAGGATATAGTTGATGTGTTAGATTATGAAGAAGTAGATTTAGAAAGCAATGTCATAAATATGAGAGAGAATTTTCAATATGGAACGGAAACATCTGTTCAAGATAGAAAGTTAGAGAAGCTTAAAGAAGTGTGCAGAAGAGCAATTTACCAGACTAAAAAGGAAATCTATCCTTAGTCATTTTCTAATAATTTCAGATTTGAAGAATTTTTCTTGAAATTCAGTTAAAGCACGAATTTGATCATCATTGTATTCAACACCTTTTGGAACTACAACTAGTTTATCATCATTATCGTCTGTTCTGTGGATTATTGCAATACAAATTCCAGTAAATTCTTCTAATGGTTCAAAGACTCCTAGAACATAGGCATCTAGCTCATCTCCATCAGGTGCTTTAGTATCTGGAACAAAACCATAATTCACAGAGTATACAAAATTCCATTTAGGATGCTTACTTCCCAGAGGTCTGTCCATCTTAACAGTTACTTCTTTGTTCAGGAAAGGTAATGAATATTCCATAAATAATGGAGAAGTTTATAGTTTTATAAAATTAACTGAATACAAACACAGAGTAAAAGTTTATAAAACTAAGCGAATTTGGGTCATTTATGGTTACCTATAATGAAATTCCTGAGACTGAGTTAAGTAAGATTACTGCAGAAGAAACTATAGTTGAGATCAAAAGAGCATTAGCTTGGTTATCTGAGAATTATATAGACAAGAAAACTTCTTACAAACAAAACAATCATCTTTACATTAAGTTTGCAGACATTGTCTCACGTTTAGTAGATAAAGGAAAGGAAGTAGTAGAAGAAGAAGATTCTGAAGATTAAACTATGCACTTCTTGGTTATTATGTTTTTTTTAATCCTAATTTTTACAGAAGATTTTATATATTTGCTTAATTATAAGTTCATTCAAGGGTGGAAACAATAAAAGGTAGATTATTCCTTGTATTTTTGATTACTTTGTTTGTTAGTGGGTGTTCTTTGAATAATAATGATAATATTGGCCAATCTGAAATAGCAAACCCTGCCTCTGTTCATTGTATTGAAAATAGTGGAATACTAGAAATTCGCACTAGTGAAGATGGCAGTCAATATGGTGTTTGTGTTTTCTCAAATGGTTCAGAATGTGAAGAGTGGGCTTTTTTTAAAGGCGAATGTTCACTAGGGGTTAAAAATGAAGAATAAAATTTACATGTTGTTTCTAATTATCTTAATAATTTCTTGTGTTTCAGTTTTAGCCATAAATAACCCCGCTGCAAGGTATTGTACTGAAGAAGGAAATTCTTATGAATTAAAAGTTGACAAAGCAGGTAATGAGTATGGTGTTTGTACTACTAATGAAGGCGAGAAAGATGAATGGGATTTCTATTCAAATAAGATAAAAATTGAAAAGGTTAATCCTTCTTTTATGAATGTTGCAAAAAGTGATAAGTCAAAAATAAGTTTGCTCCCTAATAAGATGGGAATTAATTCTCAAAATAAGGATCAGATGATTCCCCTTAGAGGAAGTCATCCTTCAACTTTTGATTGGAGAAACAATAATGGCGATTGGTTAACTCCTATCAGAAACCAAGGTGGTTGCGGTAGTTGTTGGGCATTTTCTGCCGTTGGTGTTTCTGAAGCCGGAGTAAATATAAATTTAGATGATTCTGACTTTAACATAGACTTATCAGAACAAGATTTGGTCTCTTGTAGTAGTGCTGGGGATTGTGATGGGGGAAATGAAGGTCCAGCCTTAGAATATATTAAAACTACAGGGATTGTCAAAGAATCTTGTTTTGGATATACTCAATCTAATAATGTTTGTTCAAACAAATGTTCAGACAATGAATTAGTAAAATTAGATTATCATTCTATTTCACCAACTGCTGATGCAATAAAAGAAGCAATTTCCAATGAAGGTCCAGTCACTGTTTATATGCTTGCTTGTAGTGATTTTAATTCATATTCTGGAGGAATATATACTACACCATCCTTGTTTGGTTGTGGGTGGCATGCATTAAGCATCGTAGGTTATAGTGACCCAGGACAGTATTGGATAGGAAGAAATAGTTGGGGTTCTAGCTGGGGAGAGAATGGTTATTTTAGAATGGCTTATTCTGAAAGTATTTATGACTCTAATACTTGGTGGAATGACCCTAATGATTATAGGGTTTTCTTCTTAGATGACAGTTATGTTGTTACAAGTACAGATATAGATAATGATGGTGTTTCGGATGCTACAGATAACTGTGCTGAAGTTAGTAATTCTAATCAAGCAGATGCTGATTCTAATGGCGTGGGTGATGTTTGTGATTGTCTCTCAAATTGGGTTGCTGAAGAAAATAACTGTTCAATTAGTGATAATAAAATCATCAGTTACACTGATACAAATAGTTGTGGAAAAGCATATGGTTTACCAGCAGATAATGGTACATTAACTTCTTGTGACTATTGTACTCCTAATTGGGTTGAGGTTAACACTATTTGTCAACCAGATGATTCTGGAACGAATTATTATAATGATAGCAATGGTTGCTATTATCAAACAGGATTAGAATCTGATAATAATCCTCCTGAAAATAAAACTTCTCCTTGTAATTACTTTAAGGACTTGGTTATAACCGAAATAATGTATAATCCTTCTGGAAGTGATGCTAACAGGGAATGGATTGAAATATACAACAAAGATAATTTTGAGATTAATTTAGCTGATTTGATATTTTATGAACAAAATACTAAACATGGAATTAGTGTAATCCAAGGTAACTATCTATTGGGCGTTGAAGAATATGCCATCTTGGCTAATGATGATAGTTCTTTTATGACAGATTATCCCAATTATAATAAAACTTTATTAGATTCTTCATTTTCTTTATTGAACTCAGGAGAATATTTAGCTTTGTATGATCATGAGACATTATTGGATACTTATTAATCGCTGGATTAGACTTAACTGATCAGAATCAAACTAAAACAGTTTATCTAAATAAGTTATCTAGTGGCACAGGTGTTTGTATTAAAGACCAAGAAATTGCTTCCATCACAGAAGTAACTGGTGATTGTAGTGGTGTAAACGAAACTTGGATTAGTTGTCCTGGAACTGTTGAACCATATAATTGCGAACTGGTGGATAATGAAACCAAGTACAAAGTATCTGGATTAAGTCATTCAGGTATCAAAGAACAAACCACAAAATGTGGTGATGGCTCTTGTAATGGTGGAGAAAGTTGTTCTTCATGTTCCTCAGATTGTGGTGCTTGTCCTGCAGCTCCTTCAGGAGGTAGTTCTGGAGGAGGAGGCGGAGGTGGTGGTGCTGTAATCCCTAAACAAACTACTACAGATATTCCTGAAGAAACGCCAGATCCGATAGACTCCACGTCTCAATCAACCTCAACACAACAAGTAATTGAAGCTCAACAAAACGAGGTTGTTTTAAGTGCGAATGAAGATACTATTGAAGAGAATCCAAATAGATTCAGTTCTTTCATAACTGGTGCAGTTACTGGAGTGACGAATCCAACTGAAAATCCTGTAATTTCTTTAGTTGCAATATTTTTCATTTTAGTATTTGGAATTTTAATTTATGAGAAGGTTTTGTTAAGAAAAAGTAAAAGGAGTAAAAGCATATTCAGAAAAAAATACATTCTTGTATTGATTGGTTTATTCTTAATCTTAGTGATTAGTTCAGTAATCCTTTCGGTTAATAATTCTCAAAGTAAAAAACTAGACCAGTTTGCCAATTGTGTTGCTGAGAAAGATGCTGTTTATTATGGCAGTTCCGTAGGATGTAAGGGATGTCCTGTGCAAGAAAAGATGTTTAAAACATCTTTTAATTCTCTAAATTATGTTGATTGTGCTAAGGAAATGAGTAAGTGTAAATCTAATGACATTATTGTTGTTCCTTCATGGGATATAAATGGAGAAATCACTCAAGGAGCTTTAACATTAGAAAAACTAGCTGATTTAACTGGATGTAGTTACTGAAGAAATATCAACTAACTTTTTTTTATTTTATTTAGGTAAAGAATATTCTGGGTTTTAATACCCACTACCCACTGGTCAGGTTCGGACAAACTATATAAATGAGTAAATACGCTTAAGATGGATGAACGTAGTAACTGTTTTAAATGAAGCATCTATAAAAAGCAAGATTTACACAATCCGTGGTTTACAAGTAATGCTTGATAGTGATTTGGCAGAACTTTATGAAGTTTTAACGGGGAATTTAAATAAAGCTGTTAAGAGGAATATTGAAAGATTTCCTCCAGATTTTATGTTTCAATTAACTGAAGAGGAAACTGAAAACTTGAAATTCCAATTTGGAATATCAAGTTGGGGAGGTGTTAGAAAACTATCCCATGTTTTTACAGAACAGGGTGTTGCTACTTTATCAGGTGTTTTAAGGAGTAAAAAGGCTATTGAAGTTAATATCCAGATTATGAGGGCTTTTGTTTCAATGAGATGTTTTATTACTTCAAATGCTCAGTTATTTCAAAGAATAGATAAAAAACTTTTAGAACATGATAATAAATTTGAAGAAGTCTTTAGTTTAATAGAAAATAAAAGTATAAAACCAAAACAAGGAATTTTTTTTGATGGTCAGATATTTGATGCCTATACTTTTGTTTCTGATTTAATTAGAACTGCAAAAAAATCAATTATTCTAATTGACAATTATGTTGATGATTCTGTCTTAACTCTTTTTAGTAAAAGAGAAAAGGAAGTTAAGGTAACAATTTACACTAAAGAGATTACTAAAAAGCTAGAATTAGATTTAAAGAAATATAATTCTCAATATCCTTTTATTGAGATTAAAGAATTTAAAAAGTCTCACGATAGATTTTTAATTATTGATAATACAGTTTATCACTTTGGTGCTTCATTAAAAGATTTAGGTAAGAAATGGTTTGCTTTCTCTAAGTTTGATAAAAATGCGTTTAAGTTAATAGACAGATTAGAATAATCTCCTTCTCAAACCAAAACCTTTAAAACCCCAAGCATAGGAATATTAAAGGAAAATGACTAAAGATCTAAGTGTATACCTGGGAACATCAAAGAATAAGAAGATAACGTGGAATCCAAAGAGTGAAAAGAACCCACATTTAATTACTGTAGGTGGCTCAGGTTCTGGGAAAACTGAAACCCTTAAAGCGATTATGCTGGAACTAAAGAAGCAGAAGATTAACTCCATTATCTTAGATTTTCACAACGATTTTAAGGTATTCGCGGACAATTTAGTACAAATTGATAAAGCAACACTGCATCCTTTAGAAGTACAACTTAATGAAAAGCCATTAGATGTTTGTTATAAGGTTTCTAAAATGATTGCTAGTGTCTTTTCTCTAGGAGATGTACAAGAAGCTATTATTAGAGAAGCGATTAAAGCATTCTACATAAAGTCCGGTATTAAAGATATTAAGAAAGTAAATGATGGAACTATTGAACTTCTTCCATTCTCATTCTTCAGAGATATTATCTTCGACACTCCTATTAAAAATCAAGGTGTACCTAAACTATTAGCAAAGATCTCAGTTCTTTTCGATGTAGACTTGTTTATGGAAGCTGACGGTACTTCTCTATCATTAGACACTATTATAAAAAATCTAAGTGTAATAGAACTACTAGATTTCCCTACAGATGAAGTAAAGGCACTGGTAGCAGACCTCTTACTAAAGAAACTAATCAACTTCCTATACATTAAAGGTAAGTGTGAAGATTATTGGCTTTACATCATTATTGATGAAGCACATAGAATGATGTATCCTGGTTCTCCAGTTGAACTTTTACTTAGAGAGTCTAGGAAATATGGAGTTGGTATTATCTTAGCTTCACAGAGACCTACAGACTTCTCTGAAACGATCTTAGCAAACGCCGGAACTATTATTGCATTTCAAGAATCTTTAGATAAGGACGCAGTTTTCTTATCTAAACAACTAAGAATACCTAAAGTTAACTTTCAAAAATTAAAAACTGCAGGGTTGGGTTATTACTTATTTTCATCTAATGATGAAGCTGAAAAAATTCAAATTTCTCCAGTTAAGGATAGGAAAGAGTACAAAGAGATCTATAAAAACTTTGATGAAGAAGAACGTTCTGATTACTTTAATAAAGAACTGAGACGAATTAAGAAGGAAAAAGATAGATACAAAGCTTTAGAAGAGTCAAATCAGAAACAAGATGAGACAATCAAAGAGTTAGAAAAAGAAATCAGCCTATTAAACGGAACAATGGAAAGAAAAGATTATCTTCTTAATAAACATGATATTGAAGTAAAATCTTATGAAAAAGAAATCATTAAGATTAGCCATGAGAATGATAAGCTCTTTGATAAGTTAGATTTGAAACATAAGAAGATTGAAGAGTTAGAGAAGAAGATTAAGAAATAGTTATTGTATTAATTTTCTTATTTTTTTGATAACTGCATCTTGATATAATCTGAATGCCTTTCTGTTTTCTTTTTGATAAATGTAAGGTGTTCCTAAAATCACTCCACATTTACATTTTAGTATAGATACCTCATTAATTTTATTTTCTTCTAAGTGAGTAAGGCTTTTAGGATCATATATTCGGTCAAAGTATAATCTTCTTAAATTCCCAGGACCATCTTTTTGATAAACTAAAACTATACTTTTACATTTTCTACATAATACATTAATGATTCTAGAATAAGAATTTCTGGTTTTACTATACTGATCTTTTTTAAATGTGTAAGTGGCACCCATCAAATAACATATTCTTAATTGATTTATATACCTTACTATTCACCAAAGATTTATATTCTTTATTTAATTAATATCAAAGAAAGGTGTGTGTTTAGATGAATAAGTATTTCATATTAATATGTATAGTTATGTTAACAGTTCTAGTTGCTTGCACACCAAAACAAACAGAACCTACTACTTTAGAACATCCGTTTATGAACTATGATAAAACTTGGCTTATTGATCCACCCAGTGATTATAGTAGAGCGAGACAAGGAGATAATAATTCTTTAAACTCGTTTATCTTTATTTATAACAAACCTTTAGAAATTAAAATTCCTATTAAGAATGATTGCTATGAAATAACTTCTTTTCATGGAGATAGTACATACGCACAAGGTCCACACCATTTTGAAGTTGAAAACATAGTAATTAACGACCTAAACTATAACGAAAAAGAAGAGTACCTTAACTTTACAACAACCATCTGCATAGAAGACCAGTTCTTAGATCTTACTCTAGGAAGAAGTTACAAAAAAGAAAAAGATGATTATGAGCATAGTGTAGGCTATTCAATGCTTAATGCTTTAGCAATAAAGAAGAATAACTCTCCAACATATTACATCAATTTTGGAAAGGAAGCAAATCAAGATGAAAATAAACTTCTTTTCATTCTAGCGGGACTAGAAGAAAACCCTAATCTTTGCATCTCAAGATTCTTAGAAGAAAGTAAATGTCAAGATAATAATGTTATGAAACGTTTCCAACAAATTAACTGTGAATTAACTTGGGCGTTATGGCAACCTTGTGAAGATAAATGTAAAGAGGGAGAATGTGTTTGACACTAGAGAGTAATAAATAACAAAAGTTTTATAAACAATTCTTCTAAATAAACTGAAATGGATACTGAGGCGCTAAGTGCATTAATTGAACCTTATGAATATGGTCAATTTAACGTGTTAGACAATGGTATGCAGATTACTTATAATCGTATAGCGAGGCAAATTAAGTTAGATCCTTTTTATCGCCATGCTGAACGCCCAACTCAAGGTTCTTGTAGTGAATTAATGGTTTCTGCTTATTTAGATATTAAAGAAAGGTTTCCAGATGCTCATGTAACTAGAGTTGTGGGAACTGAGCCTAGATTTTTTAATGGTTCTTCTACACATTGTTTTTTATTTGTATCTGAAGGAGATTTAATGGACGGTAGGAAATACACTCAGAATCCAACTGACATTGAAGATGTTGTCTCTCAAGATCCATTAATTGTTGATCCAAGTTTTAATAAAGTTGGCCCATTATCTGATTCTGGATATACTGTGATTAATTTAAGAAACGAAGGTCATAAATCTAATTATTTTGATAGTGTTATTTTAAATCAAGGTAGTGGAGTTCCATTAGGAATTAGTTCAAATGGAGCACTTGTTGGTTTAACTGTAAATTTTGCTTCTCCTTACTTAATGGATATCGTAGTTAAGTATGCAATAAAAGAACGAGGACATTACTTTTCAGATTATGATCGATATGGGTTTAGTTCTCCTGATTTGGATAAAGTATTTAAAGATGATCCTAAAATATTGGAAGTTATAAAACTACTAAAAACAGAAAAAAGATCTTCAAAATTTTTGCCTCTTAGAAAAGGAAGGGGTGTGAGAATAAGATGAAACATCTATTAATTTCAGATACGCATGCGCCACATTGTGTAGAGAATACTCTTAAGTATTTAGATGAAATAAAACAAAAACATCCAGATTTAGAGATGGTTGTTATTAATGGTGATTTACTTGGAATCTTCTCTTTAGAAAGTTCAATCCACAAAAATTACAAACCTACTAATGAACAATTAAAGACTTATCTAAAACAATGCGCACCAAGGTTTGCAGCCAAATTCACAGGAACATTAACACCACAGTTAGCTGCTGAATTTGTTGCAGAACGTTATGAATGGTGTTTAAGTATTCTAAGAAGATTCTCAGAAAAGATTTTCACAGTATTTAATATGGGAAACCATGAATCACCCCATCAAGGATTAGTGTTAGAAGAACTAAACTTCTTATTAGGAATGAACTCTCCAATAGACCGAAAAATCGTTGAACAAGTATATCCGCAATTTGAAGCACAATTAAAGAAATTAGAAAACTTCAAATATTTAAGGAACGAACCTTTTGTACATAACCAAACAATTCTTATGGGTATCCCTGGAGAAAGTCATAGTGCAGAATCTCCAATACAAGAAGCAAAAACAAAGGAAATTATTCAAAAAACGAAGGAACTTTTACCTTATGCATTATCTTTAGTAATCTATAACCATACGCAAGGAGAGTATACAAAAGAAACAGGAGTTTTCCAATCTGGCTCCCCTTCCCTAAGAAATTTTATTAAAGAACTGCCAATGAACATCTTTACAAAAGTGTTTGTGCAATCACATAATCATTGGAGTTATACGCAGTTTAGAGAACAAGACGAAGTTCATTACATTCTTAACAACGCAGGCCTACACAACGGCATTTGTAACATTCTAAACATTACACCAGAAGTTAAGTGCTTCGATGTTTATCCACAAGATAAACAAATAACAGAACTAACCCTAACAGATAAAGAAAATGTTATCAAAGAAGAAGAACTTATCAAAAGAAACTATCCAAACCCTGAAATGGTTCTAACAAGAAAAAAGTTAATGAGATCCAATTCCATGCAAAATCTTTCTTAGATCGATTGGGTTTTCTCTAACCAACTTTAAATCTTCATATTTGCATTCAAAAGTACTGCCATAAATTGGACCAACATATCCCTCGCTTTTTCCAAAAACAACTTTAACAGGCTTCTCCTGATGGGGAACAAGTTCGGTAACAATTCCTGTTGCTCCAACTGGTAAGTAAAACCTATATCGAAATTTTGTACTTCTACTTTCTACTCTCATTCCTTCTCTTGCTACTTTTAATAATTCTTCTCTATCAGTAACTTTTCTTCTCCTAAATATTCCCCCTGGTAAAAGAGACAAATCTTCTCCTGAATGAGCGAACCTTTGAACGGGACTATATGAATCCAGACCACTTCCTTTTTTAATTTCCTCACATGGGTCCCAAGCAATTGTTAATGGCGGATCATGTTTTGGATTTACTCTTACAATTTCCCCTTGCATTCCAGGCTTTATAAAAATCAGATATTCAAAGTACGGTTCTTTTGCATTATGTTGTACCCAATCATACAAGTCAATATGGTCTTTTATAGTTGCAGGATCAGTAATTTCAAAATCACTTTGACGATAAGTTTTTACTAAAAATTCTTGTAAATCTGGCCTTGATGGGTCTCTCATTCCTTCTGGAACATTATAGTCAAATAATTCATCTTCTTCTTGTAATGCTAATAAAACCTGTTCTAATGTGCTTTCTGACCAACCTTCTAATGGAAGCGGTGTGTCTCCTTGAACACTAGCTAATCTTAATGGACCCATCATTAAGTTGTTCTGAAAGATACTACTTTAAAAGAACTACTGTAAAAAATGGAATTATTCAGAAATTTAAATATTGCATCAATTAACAACATTTAAAACCACTAATATTTTTCTAAATAAGATGAATAATAATAAAATGCTAAGAGGATCTATTACTAAATCCTTATTAACAATTGCCGTGCCTGTAATTTTTGCAAATATTCTGCAAACAGTTTACCAGTTAATAGATACCTTTTGGGTAGGAAGATTGGGAACTGAAGCAGTGGCAGCGGTTTCGTTAAGCTTTCCAATATTGTTCTTTTTAATGTCCTTATCAATGGGTTTAGTTATGGCTGCTTCTATTTTAGTAGCGCAGTATAATGGTAAGGGCGATGATAGTAAGGTTTCATTTACGGTGGGCCAGAGTGTTAGTTTAGTTTCAATAATAGCAGTAATTTTTTCAGTTATAGGATACATGTTTTCCAACTACTTCCTATCTTTCTTAACAAAAGATGCTATAGTACTGCAACAAGCGACATCATACTTACAAATATCTTTCTTAGCAATTATTGCTATGTTTATCTATACTTTATTTCAATCTTCTATGAGGGGAGTTGGTGAAGTTAAAATCCCTTTAATTATCATTACAATAACCGTTGTAATGAACTTTTTCCTTGATCCTGTTCTGATGTTTGGTTGGAGATTTATTCCTGCTATGGGCGTTTCTGGGGTTGCTTTGGCTACTTTAATAACAGAATACATATCAGCGATTATTGGTATTATTCTTCTAGTAAGGGGAAGTTATGGCATTAAACTCAGACTTAAAGATATGAAATTAAAGTTATCTTGGGTAAAGAAGCTTTTCAAACTAGGATTGCCTTCTTCATTTGAAATGGGTTCACGATCTTTTGGAATGGTTTTAATGACTTTTGTTGCTTCTATGTTCGGTACTCTAACTATTGCCTCTTTCGGAATTGGTATGAGAATATTTATGTTTATTATTATTCCAGGAGTTGGATTCTCTATTGCAACTTCTGCTATTGTAGGAAATAATTTGGGTGCAAAACAGTATGAAAGAGCTGAAAAAATTGTTAAAACTGGAATGAAAGTTAGCTTTTTAACCTTGGCAATTTTGGGAATATTGCTGTTTATCTTTGCAAAACCCATAACTGCTTTTTTTGTTCCAGGCGAGGCAGCATTAGTTCTTGAATCAGCTCGTTTCATTCGAATCATGGCCCTAACGTTTGGCTTTATTGGAATACAAATGGTAATTTTTGGAACTCTAAAGGCAGCTGGAAAGACGACAACTGCAATGTTTTTGGCATTATTCAATACCATAATGGTCTTTGTAATCAGTTATGTTTTATCTTCTCCATTTGGACTGAAAGAATTAGGAATTTGGATAGCTTATCCTGTTTCCAATGTAATCTCTGCGGGAATAGCTTATTACTTCTATAGAAAAAAAGATTGGCTAAAGAAAGAGTTAGTTTAGAACTTTACTAAAGATTTTTAAAGTTAAAACCTTCTTTTCTTATTTATGCACCCCAATAAAGAGTTTATGGAAAGAGCTATTTTTTTAGCTAAAGAAAAATATGAGGTTGGTGGTTATGCCGTTGCTGCAATTATTGTTAAAGAGAATGAAATTATTGCAGAATCATTTACAACTATCAATCTTGATCAAGATCCTACTTGTCATGCAGAAATTAATGTAATCAGAAAGGCTTCAAAGAGATTAAATTCTAAATCATTAGATGGTTGTTATCTTTATACTACTTTTGAACCCTGTCCTATGTGTGCCTCTGCTTGTGTTTGGGCTAGAATGAAAGGAATTGTTTATGGTGCTAGTATGGAAGATGAAACAAAACTTTGTCCACAAAGAATAAAGATTAGATGTAAAGAGGTTCTTGAAAAAGGCCAACCAAAATTAGAATTATATGAAAACTTTCTAAGAGAAGATTGCTTGGAATTATTACATCTTGGTCCTAGCAAATAAGATATATTTATAACCTCCAAAAGTTTACTTTTAATGTGAAAAAAATACAAACTAACTGGGATTTGAAAAGATATTTTTACAGTTCATTAACTGATCCTAAACTAAAGAAAGACTGGAATTCTCTTACAAATTTAACAAATAAATTCATTAAAAAATATGAAGGTAAGATTAAACTCTTTAAAGCAAAAGATTTTATTCAGTATTTTAAAGATCAAGAAAAGTTGAGGATAACCCTTACCCAAATTGCTTTTTACTTAAATTATTCTCAGTCTTTAAACACACAAGACCCTCAGGTTTTAAAGAAATTAGCAGAATTTCAATTTCTATCTACAGAATTAAGTAATAAGGTGCTTTTTATTAACGAAGAATTTAAACTTCTAGGTGCAAAAAAGTTGATGCAATATGCAAAACAACTGCCTGAATATGAAAATTATTTGTATCAAGAAGCAATCTCATTAAGATATTTATTAGACGAGAAAACAGAATTTGCCCTTAACCTTAAAAGTCAAGCGGGGAGTAATGCTTTTGTGAAATTGTATAACGAATTAACCGGTTCATTTGTTTTTAACGTGGCTGGAAAGAAAATGACTGATTCTGAAGTCCGGGCATTAAGAAATAATTATAGTAAAAAAGTTAGAAAACAAGGGTTGGAAGCATTTCAAAAAGTTTATAATGATGATAAAATACAAATTACGTTAAGTAATGCTTACAAATCAGTTGTAAGAAATAATACTTCTGGTGTATCATTAAGAAAATATAACTCCGTAATGAGTCCACGTAATTTATCTGAACAATTGTCTGATGATGTTGTTGATTTGTTAATTAATGAAGTAAAGAAATCCTATCCTTTATACCATCGTTATTTGAAATTAAAAGCTAAGGTTATGAAAGTTAAGAAAATTGACTATGCTGATATATATGCGCCACTAAGTAAAACTGAAAAAAAGTTTACTTTTAAAGAATCTTTAGACATTTATTTAACAATGATTAAAAACTTTGATTTAGAATTTTATCAGTATTCTCTTGATCTGTTTAATGGGGGAAGAGTTGATGTTTATCCTCAGAAAAATAAGCGAGGCGGAGCTTATTGTAGTTATTCAAAAGGTTTTCCTAGCTTTGTACTGTTAAATTTTACTGGTAAATTAAATGATGCCAGTACTATTGCCCATGAATTTGGTCATGCTATGCACGGCCATTTGTCACAGAAACAGAAAGCAGAAGTTTATGATGCTCCTTTACCATTAGCAGAAACAGCATCAGTATTTAATGAACTAATGTTATCTCATAATTTGTTAAACAAGTTAAACAAAAAAGAGAAAGTAGCGTTCTTAGCAGAAAAAATTGAACAAGTTCTTGCTACTATTCATCGTCAGATTCAATATGTTTCTTTTGAAAAAAGAGTACATGAAACTTTATTTTCTGGAAAAGATTTAAGTCGTCAAGATTTGAATATGATCTGGAGGGAAGAAACTATCCATTTAATGGGAAAAAATGTTAAGTTTAACGTTCCTGCAGAAAAAGATGCTACTTGGACATCCATCCCTCACATATTTCATGCTCCATTTTATTGTTATTCCTATGCTTTTGGAAACTTGTTAAGTTTTGCTTTGTATTCAAACTATGAAAAAGAAGGCGTTAAGTTTGTTCCAAAATATAAAGAATTACTTGCTGCAGGAAACTCTTTACCTCCCGAAAAATTGTTGAAAAAGTATGGGTTTGATGTAAATAAAAAAGAGTTTTATCAAAATGGTCTTGATATTTTGAAAAAAATGATTGATGAATTCGAAATGTTGGTGAAATAATGTTAAAGATAGCTCATCGTGGTGCTTCTGGAACTGAGCCAGAGAATACACTTAGATCTTTCAGTCGTGCTTTGGCTATGAACGTCGATGCAATTGAGTTAGATGTCCACTTAACTAAAGATAAGAAGTTAGTTGTTATTCATGATAATTCTGTTGGAAGAACTACTAATGGTAGAGGTTACGTAAAAAATTTAACATTAAAACAATTAAAGAAACTTGATGCTGGATTAAATGAAACAATTCCTACGTTAAAAGAAGTTTTTGATTTAGTTAACAAGAAAATTATGATTCATATTGAGTTAAAGGGCAAGGGAACTGCCAAGCCAGTCTTGAAATTAATTGAACAGTACACTAAGAAAGGCTGGTGGTATAATCATTTTATAGTTTCTTCATTTAATTTTAAAGAGTTAGAAGACTTCTATAAACTAACTAAAAAAGTTAGATTAGCAGTTTTGTTTGAAAGAAATCCAGAAAAATATTTTAAAAAAGCAGCTTTAATTAACGCCTATTCAATTAACTTTCCTATGGCTCTAGTAACTAAGAAATACGTCGAAAAAGCACATAGAGAAGAGTTAAAACTGTATGTTTGGACTGTTAACACTAAGAGAGATATCAATAAAATGAGAAAGCTAAAAGTTGACGGAATTTTTAGTAATTATCCAGACAGAATCTAGTGCTAAAAGTTTTAATCAATTATTAAAGTTTTAAGAACTAAACTAGCAACAAGAAACTAAGAGATTTGACTAATGATATCGAGAATAAAACTTTTAATCAAAGACCGCAAGATTAAGAACTAAAATACTTGCAAAAAATTACAGCTTTTGATTAATTGAACTAAGAATAAAACCTTTAAGCATTATGGCCCTTTTAGATTCTAACAAACTTTAATCAAAACAAGCATATTCTAACACCTATCCAAACAAATTGCCCATTTTTTCTTTTAACTCTGTATCCATCTCAGAAATACTCTTAGTTCCATACAAATCCATAGTTGTTTTATAAGATAAATGTCCCAGAACTTTCTGTACAACTTCTAAAGAGAGCCCCCTATCTTTAAGAATTCTAGCACAAGAATGACGTAGAATGTGAGGGTTAATGTTCTTCAATTCAGGCACAGGATTGCTTAAATGAGCTCGAATGCCGGCCTTAGCAACGATTCTATTAACTTCAGTTGGTGAAATATGTCCTTCTTTGTTAAGAGAAGACACCGCAGGAAATAAGTAGCCTTGCTTAGCATTATCTAACACATACCTAATGTAAAGCTTCAAGTCTTCAATTAACTGATCAGAAAACAATGTTGCAAGTCGCGAAATATTTTTTTTGCCAAGAATACTAATTTTAGCAGTTTCGAGATCAACATCTTCAATCATAATCTTTGCTAGTTCGAAACGACGCAATCCACAATATGCTAATAATTTGATAATTACCTTGTCGCGCAATTTTTCAGTATGTTTGATCAGTTGTTTGATCTGATCTTCTGTTAGATGAAATTGCGACCTCGAATGGTTCTTCTTGGGAGCTTTATCTTCCATTTCAAGAAGAAACGTAACAATTTATTTAAACCTTACGTTTTAGACCGGTTTTGTTACATATTATGTCAGGTTTTGTATAAAGTGTGACGTTTTGAAAAACGGGCTTTAGAATTAAGTTCTAAGAAGAGATTTGGTAGAATATGAACCAAGATATTAAGAAACTCCACCCGATTGTTAAAACATGATTAAGGATGATACCAAAAACCAGATCTTGAAATTCCTTCATTTAACTTTTCCATAAAAGAATCATAGAAAGATTGCTTAGACCTAACAGTTGGTGAATTTTGAAGAGATCTATAATCTTCTTCTTGATTAGGAACAACCACGGGTAATTGATCTTGAACATCTATTGAAATAATAGCACCAGGAACATCTTTATTTACATCGCGTAATTGAGGAATGCTACCTTGGCCCAAATCTTGGTCATACGAGCCACCGCATGAAACTGAAGCAGTCAAAGATGCTGCAATTACTAATTTAACTAATCCATTTACCATTTTTGACATAAATAGGCAGTTGTTTTTAAGTTTTGTGTTTCAAAAACATGTTTCTCGACGATAAGAAATGAAAAACAGCGACTTTGCCATGATTTGTATCAAAAAGGCCGACCTCAAAGAAAAAATAAAGGGTTCGCCGAGTGCTAAAACCTTTAATCAAAACTTGTAAGTTTAAGAAATCAGGAAGAACTAAAACTTTCAATCAAGTCTTAAAATTTTAAGAACAATTCTTTGCTCAAGATTGCAATAAATGATAGGAACCTTTATCCTTAAAATTAACAATCAAAACCAAGAGATTTTCGCACCACTTTTGTTTCTGAAAATTTTAATAAAAACTTAAAGGTTTTAACACAAAGAAAAAATATTAAAAAAATAAAAACTAACCAACATAACTCAATCTTTTCTTTTCATGAGTATCTTCAGCCTGCTGACCTTTTTCAATTATTGATTTTAACTTATTTTCAAATAAAGCAGCTTGTTTCAATAATGGCTTAGTATCAATCTTTAATCCAGTGTATGCATCCAGTGCTTTAATAATTTCAGCAGCAGCTTTACTGTCCGGCATTCCCGATTTTGCTTCCGCAAATAAAGCAACGATCGGAGTCTTCATTGTTTTAGAAAGTAAAGCCCCAGTAGGACCAATAATAATTCCTTCCATTAATGGCTTAGCCGCTCCTTCTAGTTTCTTAGACACAGCACCATTCTTAGTAGAGTAATAAAACACCCGACTAGAATCTTGGTTTGGACTTCCCACACCCTCTAAAGAAATGATTTCTTTAGCACTTAATTGAGTTGCCAAATTTACAACCATATCAGCTAATTGCCAACCCATATTCTTTCCAATATTAATTGCATGAATAAAGACTAAGTTATACTTCTGGTTGTAATGAATCGAAATTGGTTCGATAATTTTGTTTTGATGGATAGCAATCATAGCAGGAATTTCGTCCATTTCTACTGTACCAATCTTTTCCGTCTTTAAATGCTCTAATAAGAATTCAATTGAAATAGTTCCAATTAATCCAAATCCTGGAAAACCCTCTACAATTGTAACATTTTTTGGTTTTTTAGTTAATTCTAATTTCATATGACATCACCTTTTTTTTGATAGTAAGTATATGATTAAGATGATATCTTTACCCTTTATAAAAATTTCTCAATTGAAGGCAAGATAAGTATAAACACCTACCTAGAAGCTAAATCTTTTTATATTTCTGTGATATTACAATAATTATGATTCTATCTAAGACAGAAAGGCTTATTTTGTACTCTCTGGGCCAGTTTTATCAGTCCATAAACCAGCCATTGTCAGAAAAGCATCTAAAATTAAGAACCAGTAAGATTGCATTTATAGAACTGCTTTTGTCGTCGAAGATAATCGCAAAACAAGCCAGAACAATTTATAAGAACCTGGAAAAATTGGAAGATAAGAAGCTTATTGGATATGAAAAAAGAATGATTCGCATTACTCCCAAAGGAATTAAGATCCTAGACAAAATTAATTTAGAAATAGATCAATTTGTCGACGTTAAAAACTACTTTAAAAAGCCAAATAAAAGTAAAAGAAAGCTACAAACTACTATTTCCTAACTTCTACACTATAAACAAAGTAATTATCCCAAGGATTTTCAAGTTCCATCATTTGATTACGAGAAAGTTTCTCAAAATAAGCCCTGAAAGGACGCATAGAATTACCATGTCCAGAAATAGCGACGTTAATCTTCTCTTTCTTCATTTTTTTAATCAAATCCTTTAGAAAGGCATTAACTCTCTTCTCAACATCTTTAATCGACTCTCCACCAGGAGGAGGAATGTCATAAGAACGGTGATAAATCTCATAAATGTCTTTAGCAATTAACTCGCCAAATTTACTTTTAACAGGACGTTTCATCTTACCATACTTTTTTTCAATACCCTTAACAACAACCTTCTCAATATCATTCATAAACTCTTTATGAGAATGCTTCTGTAACTTACCATAACTTCTTTCAATCATTCGATCATCTTCAATAATCTCTTCACATTCAGGATGATATCTTAAAACCTCTTTTAACGTGTTCTTAGAACGAGATAATCTTGAATGGTAAGCAACATCAATTTTCTTGTTTTTAAGCATCTTAGCGACTTTTCTGGCGTTTTTAACCCCACCAGAAGTCATTTTACTATCAATATGTCCAGTAAACCAAGAATGTTTATTATAATGTGTCAGTCCATGACGAAATAAGTATATTTTAAGTTTCATTTACCCTCTTTTTAATCAGAATTAATCATTTCAAGTAAATAAACCTTACTATTTAAGAAAGACTTATAAATTAATCACTGAGAAGTTAATAACATGGGTCCAGAAAACGGAAAACAGATCTCTGCAATAAGGAGAAAAAAAGATTTAGCAGATTTTATTAGAGTACATTTTGCAAATAAAGTTCGAGATATGTACAGAGGATTAGTTAGTGCTCCAGAGATTATTGATCAATTGGGAATACTCGATAGATATGAAGAAGTTACAGGTAAAACAGTCAATACAGAAATTGCAAGAAGGGCAGTTTTAAAATATTTAAGCACAGAAATTACAAATCCAGAAGAAAGAAACGATTTAAGAAAATTCCAACAACACAGAGGTGGAAAAACTAAAACCAAAACAGGAATGGACTGGGAAGAATGTAATGTTTATGGGGTTTCTTTGTCAGATTATGCCTTACAATTGGCTTCATTAAGTGAATTTCAGACAACCTATAAAAACCACGTTAAAGGTCCAGATTATGAAGCAATTTCTAAGGAAATAAACTTAACAGAATTTAATCAAAAAGGTAAAATAGATCCAAAATTATTACGAAAATCAATTACTAGATTTAGATTAAAACTTAGGCAAGAGTTAGATAAAAATTTAGATGAAATGGTTGAATCAGCAAACACGGGACAGACCAATATGTTCACAATGTTAAACAATCGTTTTGAAAATACCATTGCTTTTGCTTATCCAAATAGAAGCGATGAAACAAGATGCCAACTAGATAATTGTAGACAATCTTTAGCTCTAGGACTTAAATGGCAAAATCTCAAGTTAGTAAATGATGGAATTTCTCGTTATTCTGCAATGAGACCAGAATATCAACAACAAACCTTATAAATAAACCCCGTCTTTTAAGCTAAGTTACGCATAAATAATAATTATATGGAGGTCAGAAGTTAGCGTTCATGATGCAGAGCGTGGCACTAAGCTTACAAAGTAAGCGCATGTGGCACCTCTTTGGATGATAACTTTTGGTAAAAGTTATATGGGAAAACAAACAGTTGAAGTTTTAATTGAAGGTGGAAAAGCTACTGCAGCTCCACCATTAGGTCCAGCTTTAGGTCCAACAGGAGTTAATATTGGACAAGTTGTAGCTGACATTAACAAAAAAACTGCTGATATGAAAGGAATGCAAGTTCCTGTTAAAGTTACAGTAGATGATACAGACAAATCTTATGAAATTACTGTGGGAACCCCGCCAGCATCAGCTTTAATTAAAAAAGAAGCAGGCATTAAAAGTGGTGCAGGAAATCCCTTAACTGATAAAGTTGCAGATTTAAAAATTGAACAGATTATCAAAATTGCTAAGATAAAAGAAGATGCTTTATTAGGCAATGATACGAAAGCTATGTGTAGAGAAATTGTAGGAACATGCCAATCAATGGGAGTTATGGTTGAAGGTATGGACGCACAAGGTGCATTGAAAGCAATTGCTGAAGGTCAATTTGATGAAAAGATTTCTTCTGGTAAAACTGAGTTAACTGAAGAAGAGAAGAAGATTCAGGAAGAAGAAAAGAAAAAGATGCAGGAAGAAGTAGAGAAGCGTAGAGCAGAGTTTGAATCTACTGCGAAGGGCATCTTATCTAAGTTTGAAAAAGATAACAAGAAAGCCCGTAAAGCTATGGCTGAAGCAGGTATTCCAATGGTTATCATTAACGAACTAGCACCAGAAGAAGAGAAACCTAAAGCAGCATAAAGTTTCTTTTTTATTTCTTATTTTTCTATTTTCTTTATCATAATAATCTTTAAGTATTAGTTCTCTATTCAGACCCAAATGATAAGAAAAATCCTATTTTTAATCTTGGTTGTTTTGTTAGTATCTTCATGTACTTATAATACAACAACAAAAGTTCTTAATGATAAGCCTTCAACTGTTGATATATTCTCCAATCCAGAGAGTTATCTGAACCAAGAAGTTAAGTTTACAGCCTATGTTCTTAATGTTGTTTCAGTTTGTCAAGCATCCACTCAGGAATGTTGGGGAAAGCCAGTAATTAGTCCAACTTCAGTTTATGATGGAAATGCGAACATACAAGTCTTAGATAGCTTTGGAAAAGCATTACCTGGATGTGAAAACGAAGAAGAACCATGCCATGGTTTTGTTGATGGACAAAAGTATCTGATTACTGGAGTTCTAGTTAAAACAGAAGAACAAGTAATAAATGGTAAAAACATCTTTAACGAATTTGCGGTAAAAGTAATTTCAAAAGAATTAATTTAGTTTATTTTTTCTTTACTTTCTTTTCAGCTTATCTAGCTCTTGAATTTCAGCACTTTTAATTTCAAGTAAGGTTTGAGAAAGTTTCTGGATTAAATCGCCTAACTTGTTAGTTTTGTGCATCTGTTTCATAAGTAAAGAAATAACTACAATCGCTTCCACTAATAAAAGAAATATGATTATACATAAAACAAAAATAACTTCCACTAAAGGAATATCAACACCAAATACTAACATCTTTTTTTATGTACCTCTTTTTTAATTATTATATTTCTTCCTTTTTTAAACCTTTCTTCTCACCGCTCGCTTTAGTAATGATTAACAAGACAAAAACAAATGCGATTATGAAAAATATAACCAATACGAACCAACTTAAGTATTTAGGTAATTTGTTTTTAAGACTAACTTCCATACCGCCATTCATTTCTACATCAAACGTATTTTCAGTTACTAACTCCCCAGCCTTATAAATCTTAGTTTGGACTTGATACTCAGAATTATAAACAGCAGGATCATATTTATACTGTTGAGCAAAAACTAAAGCCTGTTCTGTTTTAACATTATAAGGACCATAAATATCACTAAAGTAATTTGTCTTACCACCTTTACTGTTAATGTTCATTTCTACCGTGTATCTGTTAAGATTAGGTGAGAAGTCAACAACTGCTCCACCAGTTATACTATTACCACTACTACTCGCATCACCATTATTATTTTCTATGAAAGTTTCTGATGAAGCCAGAACAACGTAAACATCCATTAAATTGTTTTCTGTATCTAGATCAATTGCAGAACCAGAAACAGCTGTTCTTTCTATAGCAACTTCTTCTTCATAAACAGTTTCACCAAAAGTTGTAAATTGTACCTTAATCTGCCTAGGAATACTTAACCCTGCGTTAATTTCAACATCTCTAATTACGGTCTCACCAGGAGGAATAATAAATTCTCCAGGATCAACTAAAGTTGCTTCTAATAACCTTCCAGCGATAGGATTATCAGAATAAGATATTGCAGCAAAACGATAAAATCCAGAATCTTCTGAACCCAATGTTTTGGTATTAACTATGAAGAAAGGATCATCAACATTTTGTAATATTGTTGCAAACAATTTAATCTCCTTATCACCAGTATTTTCTAAAGTAAATGATAATACGGTTTTACCTTCAGTTGTTTGAGACTTTGTTTCTGTCTTCAGATATTTCTTAGTTTCTACTGCACTAGCTACTTCAGTAGTGCTCTTTGTACTTTTTGTTGGAGTATTTACAACAGCAGGCGCCGTTGCTGTCCCTGCGGCAGCTGTAGTACTACCACCACCGCCACTACTACCACCAGCAACAAGATAAACAACTTCAGCAGGACAATCTTGAATAAAAGGATGATAATCAACAACCGTACCAGCTATTGAAGAACATCCTGGACCATTGGCACAACCAGACTCATAAACTAAACCAATAGTTGCATTGTAAGGCCAATCATTAGCAGTCGGTGAAGAAACATTATCAGCATAACCATCTCCATCTAAATCACTACCCATATCACAATAATCAGAATAAGCATTTCCTTGGCTATAATTCCCTACAGTGGTATTATATACTTCTGGTACAGAGCTATTTAGTGAATCTAAATAAAGTTGTGCCATACCACTGCTAGAAACAGTGTTGTTATAAAGAACAGTTGGTACACCAAAATCAAGTGGATTAATTGCGCCCAGCCCCACATCACAACCAGTGATATTATTTCCAGTTATAGTATTATTAGCAGAACCAGTAGATGCAATTCCAGCAGTGGCACCAGTGATAGTATTATTAGAGATTGTATGATAAGTGGAAGAACTCAGAAAAACTCCTGCCCAAGCACCAGAGATATTACAATTAGAGACTGTTCCGCCAAATACAGAGGTGATCAGAATTGCACCACTAGCAAATTGTCCAACATCAGTATTACTACTATTATGAATTTGTAGATTGTTTAAATTAAAATAGAGAAAATTGTTACTACTACTAATATTAATTGCGAGAAAATAATTTCTTAGCTCACAATCACTTATTGAAACGTTAATTGCGCTATCAATGGTAATTCCCGTGCTACTATAATCACCTAATAAAATTGTATTATCACAAGTTATGTTTGTTAAATTTGTATTTATAACCATGTTCCTAGCAGTAAAAGACCCAGGACATAAAGACACAGTACCATTAAGGTTTAAATTGTCTCCAGGAGCAGTACAATCTAAAGTAACAGAAAGATTTAGTGTGCTACCTTGATCAGCAGTAAGATTGATACTTGTACTATTAGTTAACAATCCAGTGGAAGAAGAGTAAGACAAAGTAATATTATGAGGGGTAGTATAATTAGTAGATAAATTACTAATAGTTCTTTCTGTAAGTTGCAATTCTGCAATTCCACTAGCTGATGTAAGTGCAGAATAATCTAACACCCCACTGGAATTAAAATATCCAGTAGCATTTCCACTAGGTAAAGGTAAATTATTATTATAGGTAGCGTTAACAAAAAGGTACTCTTTAATTTTTAAACTAGCATTTCCTAAAGAACTATAACTTTCTGCACTTGTTAAATTTAGTAAAGTGTTATTGGTATATGTTGATGAACTAGCAATGACATCTGTCGTGGCCTGACTAATATTACAATCTTTAACAACATTATTCCGAGATTCTGTAAAATTAATTCCCAGTGAAACATTGCTAATAATTATGTTAGTTAAAGTATTGTCAGTTGATGAAGAGAATCTAACCGCTTCAGTAAAGTTAATGATTGATAAATTATTAATTGAAACACCACTGCGATTACTTAAATCAATACCAATGCCAGAACCATTACCAATAATGGAATAACCCCCACCATTAATCACCAAATTATCTTCTGATATAATTAAGGCAGAACTATTTCCAGTTAAATTGCTTCCAAAAGTAGTATCAGTACTAACATTTACACCAAACACTAAAGGATACAAAGTGATGTTAAGAGAAATTCCAGTAGCGTTAATTAAATTTAATGCCGTCGTATTCTCCATGTAATCAAGCTTAGAACCAACAATAGAATGGTTCTGTGTAACATAATATTGAACACCATTACTAAAGTAAAATTCTGTTAACAGTAAAGATAAGTAACCATTACTATTAGTGTAACCTAAGTTATCAACTGCTTCCGTGGAATCATAAGCTGTAACAGTAGCGTTATTAATTGCCGCGGCAGAATTGTCAGTTACGTTAAACTCAACTGGTTTTTTGAAATAAACTTTAGAATAAAGACCAACATCCATTTTGCTACTATTAAATGTGGTATTAACAAAAACTAAGTCAATTCCCTTA